>Ga0210043_1002718_pt1 | contig 11276 bp, 27 predicted proteins | sample CryGeymet201501t_FD_183990 | JGI IMG/M metagenome (GOLD analysis project Ga0210043, IMG submission 183990) | Groundwater microbial communities from Crystal Geyser aquifers in Utah, USA - Crystal Geyser metaG 2015-01t (SPAdes) (version 2) | ecosystem: Environmental > Aquatic > Deep subsurface >... | reverse complement strand
GTTTCATATTGAAGTTTCATATAAGTTTCTAAATCTAATTGGCAGTGCTGTGAGTTGATATAATCTGCATCAGGATTCTGTTCCGCCATTTGCGGGTCAACTTCTTCATAAAATTTATTATTCGGAGCTTCTTTGCTAGGGTCTTCAAATCCCAGTAACCAAACCTTAGGAGCGTCATATATCTTATTTACCTCGCTGTTTTCAATAACATACAATTCATTCCCTCGCTCTGATTTGTGAACAAGTTTAGGATTTTCGCCCATCAAAGCGTTGGGATTGTATCTCATTGCTTGCAATCTCTGTTCAACATTTTCTATTTTAAGGATTTCCGAGAATGACATTTTGCCAGTTATTACTTTCTGCCAGAGTTCTTTTTCAAATTTTACTCCATTAAGAAAGTAAAAGCCTGTTCCATCTTGCCAGTTGATAGCTGGTTTTGTTTCTGAATGTAGTCTTTCTTCTCTCCATAAGCATTGGGGCTTCTCGCAGACGAAAATCACATTGCCTACGAAAATGACTATTGGGATATTTAACAATATATCAAAGTATTCCTCTAAAGATTTTTTATTAAATTTTACACCAATCTTTTCTGCATAGTCATAATATCCTGCCCAATCGTACAGATAATACGAGCAATAAAATGAGTATTTATTATCAAGCTGGCTATAAAGCTGGTTACGAAGCTGGCTACCAAGCTGGTTACGAAGCTGGTTACGAAGCTGGCTATAAAGATTGCTATCAAGCTGGCTATAAAGATTGCTATCAAGCTGGCTACCAAGCTGGCTACCAATCTGGTTACGAAGCTGGCTATCATATTCTAATTTCTTGCCCTCGGTCGCAACCTTGATTAGATTTAGAGTATTTTCAAAAGATTCTCCCACTATGATTATCTTATCTTCATTGTAGATTTTCTTGAAAATATCTTTTAATTTACTTCTGTCTATTGGTTGGGAGACTAAATCAACCCACTTTTTGATATAGCTTGGAATTAGTGCCTCTTGTTCTTTTGTAATTTTTGAGATTTTTTTCATATTTAATCTTGAACACGCCTCATCGCTTTTACTGAATAGCTGTATGAATGCCTTATAATCCTTTGATACAAGCCTTCTTTGAAAATCTGTGTATCGTGTTTCTCCTTAACTTTTTGGTGTTCTATTTTCGTCTGGCTGGGAAATCTTAGATAAGTTTTTCCGTCCAGTTCATACATCTCAATTACTCCTGTGCCTCTTTCAAGGGTGGCGGTATGGTGATGACCTGATTCCGAATGTCCGATTATTAAATTATTTCCTTTTTCTACTAATTTAGCTTCTTTGGGTATTTCGGCGACTGGCTTAAGAATCACTTCTCCGTGTCTTCCGAAACTATGCAGCTCTAATGGATTTATTTTTTTTGACATATTTGTATATTTATTTAATTACTTTGCGACGATTATTTACTTGTTGTCTATGTTAATTAATTTCCATTATACCAATCTGGTAGATTATCTTCTGGTGCTGGTGGTGCTTGTGTTGGTGTGTGGTTCATTTGTTTTATCTTTTTAATTGGATTATCTTTTTCATCTACTTCTATATCATAAGGTTTTCTGTGTAGAAAGCAGTAAAATTCTTCTTCTTTCGTTGATGGGATTTCTAAATTTTCCATCAATGAATAAAAAGTATTTTTTTCTAAAATAGAAAGAATCAAAGCAAGAGTATACAACCCAATAAATAATCCTCCTATAAAAATTACTAAAATTATATTTTTCATAGTTATTATTTAATTATATTTTCTATATATTTTATTTTCTTCTACTAACTTTAAGAATTATTGTGATTCAAGTAATTCCCTTGCATTTTCGATGTCGCGTTCTCGTTCTTTTTCCAAGTTTTCAATGTCTTTAATCGCTGTACACAGAGGACATTCTCTTACTTGGAAAACTATCTCTTCGTGTTTTTCTTCGCAAATGTTCATAGTGTGTATTCTTTAATTGTAATTTCTATTGCTTCTGAATTTTCTTTTATTTTATTTCTTTAGGAATATAGATTTGCTTACTTGAATTTCTGATATTCTCTTCTATTTGTTCTTGAATCCTATCTATATTCTTACATGCAGGTTCGTGTTCTCCTGTTTTTGGGTCGTAAATATGTTTTTTCATAGTTATTATTTAATTATATTTTCTATATATTTTATTGCTTGGTCAGCCCCTCTAGCTATAATAGCAACGACTCCGTTAATTTTATTTAATTCTTCGTTCCAGCGGAGTTGCTCAGGAGCTATCTTACTTCCCTTAATACGCTTTAATTCTACAAATACTAACATATCTTTTACTATTATGGCGTAGTCTGGAAAGCCTTTGCGGACCCCCATTCTTTTATTTTTCATTCTCGTTCCCCAATTTCTTGTAAAAGTTTCAGCGGGTATATGAGTAAATAGAAATCCTTTTAACTCAAGATACTCTACTAAAGCAATCGCTTCGTCATATTCAAGTGGAATTATTTTTTTTAAGTTGTTCGCCATAATTTTTTATTTATTATCTTTGAAATTTGCGATTTTTTAACTCCAAATAATTTTCCCAAAAAAACCATTGTATATTCCTTCTGCTGGTACATTCGTCTTATTGCGACAACATCCGAAAGTTTAAGTTTTGAACTTCCGTGATTTTCTCCTCTTAAGATAGGTGGTAATTTATTCCTTCCCTTTTTTATACAATCTTCTACATTATCTTTCAAAGTTCCTAAAAATAAATGATTAGGATTAACGCATCTACGATTATCGCATTTATGGAGGACACATAAATCTTTTGTAATTTCGCCAATAAATAATTTATAGGCAAAACGATGAGCGTAATGTATTTTATAATTTAATCCGAATTGTCCATATCCATTCGGTTTTATTGTTCCTATCCATATCCAACAAGCGTCAGTCTTTTGTATCTTAGAGAGGAATCGTTTTTTATCTTTTTCATTTATTTTATTTTCTGTTGGTATTTTAGCTTTCATCTTCTCGTAATTGTTTAAATATTGCCTCTGATTGTTCTCTCGTAGTCTTTGATGTGTCGTCTAATATATTATGGCACGACTGACAGATTCTTAAAACTTGCTTGAAGTCGAATAACTTTTCTGGCTGATTGCGATACCAATACCTTGAATGACGATGAGCATTTTGAAGTAACCAATCGCCTAAACATCCGTCAAATTGCAGTTCGCAGTAGTCTATCTGTTTTTCTATCCATAGCTCTGCAAGTTTGCGGTTTGCTATTAGATTATTTCTACCTACCTTGCCTATTCTTTTAAGAGGACTACGCTTTAACATATTACCAATTTAAGTCACTATTTTTTTTAGCGATACGAATAAATTCATCAATACTGTAAATCTTTTCTTCTTGGTCTTTCATATATCTATACTCATCTGACGCTTCAACTTCAAGTCCTACGGCAGCGACATTACGCTTTTCTTGTGCCTTAAAAATATCCAGCTTTTTCTGAGCTACTTTCTGAGTCATCTTGTTATATAAGCCAGTTTCGTCTAATCGGAGGATGTTCAATTTGAACGCTACTTCTAACCATAAATCTCTTGAAATAGGCGTTTTTGATTCAACCATAATTTTCAGAGTATTTAGTATTGTATCTGATGTAATTTTTTCCATAGATTAAAATGGTAAATCATTACTTTTAATCTCGTGTTCTTCTGTTTTTCCATTTCCATCTACATATCCATCATTTACCTTCTTTTTTCTTTCAAATGTATTTAATTCTAAGTATAGCTTATCTCCTTTGCTTTTCTTTAAATCAAAGTTTACCCAGCCGTCTTGTTTCTTATACTTCTGAAGAAAGGCTACTAATTGATCTACATTTGCTCCGAAATTTAATTTTACCCATTCAGGAGATTTATCGTTTGGTTTACTAACCCTTAGTCCATCTACAAATACTTTTTCTTTTTTATTTTCCATATATTTATTTAATTTTAATTCTAATACTATCTTTTACTTCTATTACCTTCATATACTCCTCCCAAATCTCAGGTTTTTCAGCTTTTAATCTTGGAGTATCAACTGATTTTCTTTGAGAGGGTTCTATATAAGTTAATGATAATAAGTCATTCTCAAATTTCTTAACATCATTTTCTCTCATAGCATTTTTAATTGCCTCTCTTAATTCTTCATCAACTTTCTGTCTTTTTTCTAAGTCTTGAGAAAGTGTCTTAACTGCTTCTGTTATTTTTTGTTGGATAGAAGATAGTTCTGTGCTATTTGTCAAAAATTTTTCTATTAATTTTTTATCTAATTGGTTTTCCATATTTTATCTATGCTTAATTCTTTTAATTCTATTTTGTTAAATTTATCTGTGTAATGAAGTAGTGCTATTTCTCTTACTTTATATCCCATTTCTTCTGCCATTCTTTTATAAGCAGTCTGCTGAAATCTATAAGTATTTATTTTAGTTTCAGGAATGCTATCAAGTGGTTCAAGAAAGTATTGTTTTGGTTCTTTGTAAATATCTCCATTAGATTTTATATCCCATATACTTATTTCTTTATTGCCGTGAGATATTATAACATCTGTAGTTCCAGCTAATTTATTAATTTCAGAGAAAAATATTACTTGTGATGTTAATTTCATTCCCTTTGTTAATTGTTCAAATTCATCAACAACTTTTTTAAGGAATGTTTGTTTTGGCTTTTTCCCATATTTAATAAATAAATCTATTGTCTTATCTATCGCATTTCCAAAATCTATTGATATTTCTTTTAGAAAATCCCATTCCTCCAAAACTTCATCAACACCACAATTTCTAGACATTGCTACTCTGCCAGCTATTAATCTTGAATCAAACTCCTTCTTATATCTATTTATAAAGTGACTTACTGATTCATATTTCTCCCCATTATGATTATATGTATGTTTTATTTTATTGAATACCATTATAAGTCTAAATCTCTGGCGGTTTTAGATTCTTTTACTTCAGACCTTTTTGAATCTCTATTATCTAAATTATCTGGGTCTAAGTTATTATCTTTAATCTGAAATACTTTCATCTTGATATATCTTTCTGAATAAGTATCTGTACTACCCATTTGTTGTGTGGAATTAGTAGCTTTTACCTCGCCTTTTTCAGTTCTTAATATAAATGGTAATTTTTCTTCTGGATTTTCTGTATTTATTAGATTTAATGATTGGAATAATCCATACTCATCTTTTTCAAGATTACATAAAACAATTAAACCAGTTTTTTCACAAGCATTTGCTACCAACTTCTCCACTTGCTCAGGAGTGAAATAATCATATTTACTATAATCATTTCTTCCTTCTTTTTTGATTTTTGACTCTCTTACTAATTTACGAGCTTGTTCTAATTTTTGATATATATTTGTGTTCATATTATTTATTTTTTAGATTATTTTTTTAAAAATGCTATTAAGATAGTTGCACCTAATTTAAGAGTTAATGAAACAATTATAATCGGCAATGTTATCAATACTATTATTAACGCTACTAATTTTTTGAATACTTCACTCATATTTTTCTAATTTATTTCTTTCGTAATCTTCTAACATTTCGTGTTCTTCTTCATATTCGTCTGTGTTTGGTATTAAGTTACAATGTTCTTGGCAGTCCATACACATATTATTTACCACTCCTGCATCGCAACAATCTGAATTATATTTCATAGTTTTTATTCAAAAGACCATTTAATTCTAATCCTGCATTGTCTAATATTTTTAATACTTGTTCTCTTTCTCTTTCTTTCATATCATCTTCTTGTATTTCTGATGGAGAATAGAAATACCTCCATTCATCTCCATATATTATTTTTGCCATTAATTCATTGACTCTCATATTTTTTAATTTAATTTTAAGTTTTTCACTGCTTCGCCAACCAGTCCATTTCTCTATATCTCATTCCCGACTTGTAAGTAGGCTTTTGATATAGATAATTCGGATTAAGTCAGCGAAGTAATGATACAAGTCTTACTGAAACATTGATGCAATTATTATCACTAAATAGAATGTTCCTACAAGAGATAATGATGCTACTACTTCTTTTAATATATTCACATTTTTATTTTTTAATTAGCGACCTTTCATTAGATTATATATTATCCATATTTCTGTGTCAAGTGGATAACTTCATTTTTCTTCTCATTGAATATTTGTCTTACTCTTTCTCTGCTTATACAAAATAGCCTTCCTATCTTTGCGTTATTCATTTTACGCCTATATTTCATATCTACCATAAATTCTAAACGGATTTGTTCTTGTTCTTTTGTTAAATTAATCATACTTATATATTATTCTAATTAGTTTTTTTGTCAAGTGGGTATATTTAATTTGGCGTTATACCATTCCAAAAGACTTTTTCAACATTTATATTTCTTTTCCCGTTTGGCAAAAATATTACATCTCTAACTTATCAAATTTGCCTATATTACATTTTTTACAGACTGTTCTTAAATTTTTAATTGAATTATCACCGCCTTTTGAAATTGGAATTATATGGTCTATTTCTAATTTTATATTTTGATTAGTCGCAGGACTTTCTCCGCACAAAACGCACTTAAAATTATCTCTATTCATTATTTTATAACGCAAACTATTATTTATAGTTTTACGATTTCCTGTTTTGTTTTCTATTTTTTTATATAAAATTTTTCCGTCATTTTTATATTTAACAAATTCTTCCAAAGCATTTTTCCAACTACCAAACCTATTAAAATATGTGGTAAAACATATTTTACTTGGTTTTTTATTCATATCATTAGTTATGGGTTGTTTTTTGTGATAGTTCCAAACTATTTCTATGTTTTTTAATAATTCTTCAACAGAGTATCTATTGGTATTTTTTCTAAAATTTAATTCATACATAATAACAATATCCGTAATTCATATTAAATTAATCTTAATTGATTTTCTTCCAACCTTTTATTTTTATCTGATTTAATTAGAGTTTCTAACTCCGTGGGTTTATATCTAAAACAAGCATATCCATTAATATAAGTTCTTTCTATTTCTCCTTTAACTGCCATTTCTCTAGCACGGCACGATGCTTTATGGGAAAGCCATTGACCATTAAATTCTCTCTTGTCCATCTTAAATCCTTCTGTCCATTGTTCTTGATTTTCTGCCCAGATTGAACGAAGAAAACTTTTTACTAATTCTTTTTGTGTCATTTTATTATTTTTTTATCTATAAAGACAATCAGAACATTTTTTACCTTTTGAAGTTTTAATATAATTTTCAGACCTTTTCCCGCAAACTATACATTTTAAATCTTTTTCAGTAAAACAATTAAATTCTGGTTGGCATTTTTCTCCTCTATTGTGCCAATTATTTCTTTCGCATTTCCATTGTCCATTTTTTCTGCGTGTAATATCTTCCATTGCAATAGCGGAAAAAACACCTGTAATATCCGCTGTATTTATAAATTCATTTTCAAAATCTATGAATTGAGGCTTATTAGTGCTTGAAAGTATCTTTTTTAGATTTTCCGCCCTTTCTTGTTCTAGCCAGATTTGAACACCATTTCTAATAACTACGCATACTAAGTTTTTTGATAGATTATTCATATTTTTATTACATTTAATTTATTATTTTGACCCTTATTTTCATCATTCTTTGCCTTGTAAATTGGAATATTGTTTTCTAATTGACAAGGAGTGGTGCTTTTCGGCCAATATTTATTGGCATTGACTATTGGTAGGGCTTTTATCATATCTTCAAGTTTCTCGTAGCCATATATTTTACACATTCGTTTTAATGCTTGGGTTTGACTTTTACGAGTGAATAATACTTCATAAGACGGATTTACTTCTTTAAATAAAGATATTAATTTTTTTCTATCCTTATCTGAAAACGCCTCGTTTTCTAAAGTATTATTCTGCTTTTCTTCTTTATATCTTTTATTATTCTGTTCATTTGTGAGTGATACCCCCCTATCATTTCTGAGTGATATGGTATCATTTGTGAGTGATACCTTATTAAACATTAATAAAGGTACTATTTCGGCTCTAATTTTTCTATCATTATCTTTGAAAATTCTTTTTATAAATCCTTTTTTTTCTAATTTTGTTAAAGAATTAGCTACGACCATTTGTTTAGTTTTTGCGGCATTGGCTAAATATCTATTAGAAGCAGAGCATTTTTCCCCTTTTAATTTTGTAAGCCAATAAATAATCCCATAAACTCTCTCATCTACAAGAGAAATATCTTTATCTTCCAAAAGTTGGTAAGGTATTAAAATAAAATCTGGTGGCGTAAATTTTTTAAGCATATATTCCATCTAAATATCTTTGTGGATTTATTTCTTGAGGATTTATTATTTTGTTAGCTCTATAATATCTATCCCATATTTTCCAAGAATTTCCAGCAAAATCTTCAGGATTTTTATCGCTTTTTTTATAATTACAGTGAGAACAAGTAGTTTTTTGAGATATTTTTATAAAATCTTTTTGTGATAATTTCATATTTTTTACGAATTTAAAAAGACAGACCTCTGGAAACCGTCAAGTAAACCAAAGCTCTGTCTTTCAAAATTAATAATTATTAAATTGTTCCTGACGGTTTTTATCATATCTTTATGATACTACACTACTAAAATGTTGCAAATTGCTTACCTGTGGAAAACTTATTTATGAGCATCTTTGATTATCTTTTTATACTTTTCTTCTAAGTGTTTTTTCATTGAACTATTTTTACATTCTATTGAATTACACTCTTCGGGATTGTCTATTATGTTTATATTTCTTTTTACACCGCAAAACTCACAAGTTATATATTCTGGATTTTTAAAATATCTTTTTTCATCTTCTCGGTAAATCATAATATAATTTATCAATAACGACACTTAAGTCCTCTTTCTTTATATAACTAATATTAACACAAAAAAGCTCCATTTTCAAGGAGCTTATTTAATTATGTATATGAATAACTTAAGTAATGAATAAAAAGTATATCTCTTAAATAGTTCCATAATCTATTAACCTTCCTTCGGGATTGAATACTTTGTATTTTATTAAAATTCCAGGCATAGGTTGAATAAGAGTTTCTAAGATATTTTTAACTTCTTCTATTTTTTTAATTCTTACTTTATAATAACGAGGCTTCTTACCTTTCTGATGTTCACTCCAAGTTATTTCGTACATCGGTTATCTCCTGATATCATAATACTTCCATCACTTCTTACAACAAACCAAACTATTATCATTAATTTAGGGTTTACTTTTTTAGATTTTCTTATCCACTCCTTGCAATCATTTAATTTTAATCCAGTAAGATGATACCTTTTAGATCCCCCTTTTTGGGGAGTTTCCCAGTAGATTATATCCATATTCACTCCTCTTTTTAATGTTCTATTTATAATTATAACATTTTTTATTGAATAAATAAAAAAACGGCTTTACTCTGATATTTAATCTCCAAGTAAAACCGTCAATAAATCGTCATTTAATTGATTGAGAAACGTCTTTCCCCTTCCTCGTAAAATATAACTAAATTTTTGTCAAATCGTTTCCTAGTTTCAATGTCTATTAGACAATAATTTGACTTTATCCACAAGCAGTGCTTTTAAGTATTTTTATATTATGCTATACTTATAATGAGATAAGAAATTATCTCCCTAGGAAAACAAGTAGAACTTTTATATATTCAGGCGATTCATACTTTATCTATATTTTTTATATTGAATCAGGCACTGATTATTTCCATAAGTTTGTAGCGTTTCAATTTCTGAATTGTTTACTGGTGTTAATGGAATAAAATCCTTTAAGTGCTGGACCCTACACAAATGTTTTCTTAACTTGATATATAACCTCACCTCTGTTTATCAAGTAAAATAAAAACTCCCCTTTTTCGGGGGGTTTTTATATACGTAATTTACGGCGACAGCTATATATGAATCTCCCTCACAGAGTTTCATAGTAGTTATTATAGCATACTATTTTTTATTTATGAAACCCCTAATAAAAAAATCATTATACTTAACCACTCTTGTAGTTATCTTACAAGGCTCTTTATTAGCTTCTTCTACAAAAAATCCCTCTTTTAAGAAGGCTTTTATAACTGCTATATGATTTTCTTCTGTGGTATTTCCGTATTCAAATAATATTCCACCGCCTATTTCAGGAGTAGAACTAGCTTTTAAATCTTTAGCATCTGCGTTTGGTATATCTACTCCATTTTTCTTTGCAAATCTACTGCAATAACAAGCAATATTATCCACAACTTCTTCAGTGGTGGTAGAAACCTTAACCTCTAATGGTTCTGATATTTCTATCTCTTGCTGGATTACAATTTCCTCACGAATTGTTACTGGTTCTGGTGGTTGCTCTGCTCTTATAAATAAAGCCAAGACGACCATTACCAATTTATTCCAAAACATTATAATTTAATTTGTCCCCAACTTCCACAATCTTTGCAACTAAACTTTTGATTTCCATTTCTTACTCCCCTCTTTTGAATATTATCTGAGCCACATAGCATATTCTGACATTTAATTTCTCCATTTCTTTTAATCATTCTGTTCTTAATAAATGGCATTAATTTTTCAAAGACGAAGGTATTGATGTCTATATCGTTATTACAATACTTAATCATCTTCTTGTGTGCATTTAAATCTCCTTCAAAACACTTTCTCCATAATCCTTTCTCGTTATTTGTTTTACCTTTATAACCAAGAGCTTCTGCTACTGCCCCCAGACTATTATGTGTAAAACCGAAGTATTTACGACACATCTGAAGAGTGTCTAAAGTTTCTGTGTGTTTAGTAGGGGGTAAACCCTTTAATATAAGCCTAGCATTTAACTTTTTTATGTCAAAGCGGGTTATGTTATGACCTACTAATACATCTGCCTCGTTTATAACCTTACTAAAGGCTTTTAATAGCTCTATATCGTTGTATTTATCCCTCTTATATCGTGGGAAATCTATGATAGATATATTGTTTATCTTTTTCTGTCCATACCAGCGATAGCTAATACAAAACATAAACCAAGGTATGACAATGTCTTCTGGGTTAATGCGTGCTTCCCAGAAATCAAATGTATAAGCCAATGTCTTAGAAATCTCTTCGTCAAATATAAGTATTTTAGGTTCTTCCAAAGATTTTAACCTTCCCCCTCACAGGAAGATTGGTTAATTATCTTGTAGTGTTTATTACCTTTCTACCAGCTCCATATAAAGTTGTTAAAGCCGATACCAATGCTACAAATTGTACTAATGCCGTTACTACTGCATCTGTTAATGAAGATAAATCATCTTGTCTAAGATCATATCCGCTAATAGTTGATAGAGCTATTACTAAAGG
>Ga0210043_1002717_pt1 | contig 11281 bp, 11 predicted proteins | sample CryGeymet201501t_FD_183990 | JGI IMG/M metagenome (GOLD analysis project Ga0210043, IMG submission 183990) | Groundwater microbial communities from Crystal Geyser aquifers in Utah, USA - Crystal Geyser metaG 2015-01t (SPAdes) (version 2) | ecosystem: Environmental > Aquatic > Deep subsurface >... | reverse complement strand
GTGAATCTCTCAGGAGGGCAGCCATGGATCCTTGACGCAAACCTGCCACCCCGCTAGCCTATAATTTCTACAAAGTCAGGTGGCAGGAAACCACCGGAATCAGTGGCAGTTTTGACCGGAATACTCAATAGGCAAATATTATATCCGATATAACGAAAGAACAACGAAAAGTGATTACGTTTTTTCGATATAACGAAAGGTTATTTAATGCAGTACCTGAATACCGTACTCTGCAAAACGATGGTCGGCACTTACCACCGGGCTCTTATGTACCAGGGCAGTTGCTATAATGAAACGATCAGCCGGATCCTTGTGGATATGCGGAAGCCTTGTAGCACCCATGGTAATTTCTGGGCTCAAATCAATAACATCAATCCGGTGATGGGTAATAAACCGAGCCCACCACTCTTCGGGAGGCATGGGAAGAGAGAGTTTTCCATTTCTATATTTGAGGGCAATCTCAAAGGCACTTATTGAAGAAACTGCGACCACAGCCTCCCGGTCAATAAGAGAAACCGTACTTGAGGAAAGCATAGGTGAGCCTTCGGCAAGCCAAAGTACGGCACAGGTATCAAGGATAATCATTCAATTATACCCCACTCATCCTCATCCAGATCCTCCAGGGGATCGTAGTTAATCTTCAGCTGGGAAAGAACAGGGTCTGTCTGACTCCGAGAGCTGTTTGAGCGCTTTCGTAGTTCCGCAATAGGCTTTCCATTGCGGCTAATAATATAGACCTCTCCCTTTTCCACATCCTCCAAAATTCGGGAAAGATGGGTTTTGGCTTCATGGGTGTTGACGGTTTTCATAAGGTTAGTCTACTTGACTAAGTTTGAAAGATCAAGAAAGACCTTGTCATAAATAGTTAGACTACATATTGTCTGCTAGTCACGCCCGCCAAAGACTGCGGGCTTTTTGGGTGCTAGAATACTCCGTACTTTCATTCTCAAACCATTTTCCTGACCTGGCGGGGTATTGTCTTTAACGTTCCGCGAGTACCCGAAGTTGGCGACCAACGGGAGCCAATTTGGGCGAAGCGAAGCGTAGCCGGGTACTCGCTGTTATAGGAAGTGCCCGATATTTCAATCTGGAAGTTCTTCAATAATCTTTTCAATCATACTCCTGTATTCTTCAACAATTGAGAAATTATCTTTCTCCCAACTATATTTTGGGTATTCATATTTTACAACCTGTCTTAAAAAGTCATTCTTTTTCATACCTAACTGTGAAGATATCGGAGTTAAATAGTAACCAATTTTGGATTCATCCGCTTCAGGATCATAATCAAGATACTTTTGCTTAAGATCTTCTCTTGTTACAATTGATTTTTCAATACAAGCAGGTATTAGTACTTTTCTAATTCTAATGTTAGTTTTATTTTTCTTCGACAAATAGCTAATAAGTTTTTTCTCCAGCTCATCTTCCAAATATTCTCCCGGTTCATCTGACATTGGAATAGTAAATTTTTTCTTTTTTTGAACTCTTTCTTGCTCTAATTCTTCAGAAATAATCGATGTTCTCATCAATATTTCTTCTCCATTCATTGTTTTTACATAAGATAAAATTATAGCATTAATGTTGACACTGTACCCATCGGATAGCCATTCGATCATTCTTTCAAGAGAAGACTCAATAGAAAATCCGACCAATAAAATTCTTTGCATACTGTTGATGTTTAGTGTCTCAAGTTCAGTATCCGGAAATTTTTCCTCAAATAATTCTTCTAACGATTTTTCAGTTGATGACATGCATACTTCTGATATTTTATCGATGCTCCACATAGCAACATCTGAAGCATAATCTAATGCTTGGGCCAAAGCTTCTCTTGGCAATTTATCTCTTTTTAATTCAACTACTACCATGTTTCCAGATGAGTCGATTCCCAATAAATCAATTGGACCTGATTTTGATGTTACTTGTCTCCCAATTATTAATATATCTGAACCGAGGATTTCTGGATTTGATTGAATCCATGGTTCTAAGTCATATGGCTCTGTTCGACCGTTATCTTGCAGTTTCGTATTTATCGTCTGTAATTTTCCATCTGAAATTTGCCATGTTTTGATTTCTGTCCCCATATTATCTCCTATTCTTCATCGGGCATTTCCTATAACTCCCTGTTATGTGAAGGTTTTGGTGTTTCATTTTAAATCACATAATCGCTATTTTAATCTTCTTTCCCAGAGCCTTTGCTACTTTTTCGATTGTCGATAATTTAATATCCTCCGAGTGATTCTCCATTCTCGATATAACACTTTTTGTTGTATTAATCCTATTGGCTAACTCTTCTTGTGTTAACCCACTTCTTTCTCTTGCTTCCTTTAAGAAAATCCCGATTTTATAATCTTCATAACCTTCCCAAAACTCTTCACCGGATATTCCTTCATTTTTTATTCTTTTATCTACGTAATCATTGAGGTTCATGTTTTTTCCTCCTAAAATAATCTGTCTTATAAGTTTCAGCTTTCTTAATTTCATTTCGAGATGTCTTTTGTGATTTCTTGATGATTCCATGCGTTAGCACAATCAGGTTATTTTTATCCCAAAAACTGAACAACCTGTAGATGTTTGTTCCAACTTTTATTCTTACTTCCCATATTCCATCAGTTGATGCCAGCTTCTTAAAATAGGTTTTTGGTACGAAATCCATTTCTTCTATCAACTTTAATGTCCATGCAATCTTCTTCACGACACTTATCTCGAGGCTATCTAGAAAATCCTCAACTGGACATTTTCCTTTATCCGTTGTATAGAAGATCACTTCTCGATGCATAAGAATATGTTAGCATACATGCTAACATCAGTCAAGGCATTATTTTAGCTTTTTTCCTACTAAAACATTTCCTATAACGTTCCGCGAGTACCCGAAGTTGGCGACCAACGGGTGCCAATTTGGGCGGAGCTAAGCGTAGCCGGGTACTCGCTGTTATATGAAGAAAGAAAAAGAGGGAGGCGTAAAAAAGCTCTCCAATAGACAGGGATGTCTATTGGAGCACTAACTATAATTTGCTGCTTTTTCCAACAATTGCAATTGTATCAACTCTTCTTTTTCTGCTTGTGAATGATTTGAATAAGTTGACCATGTTGGTGTATACTCTTCTGACTGATTACCCCAAACATCCCAGCCCGCCCTTGGGCCTCGGGCAAACATTTCTAAAAATGGCCCCCAACTACATTGTGTAATCAAATCATATTGTTCATCAGGTTTTCTACTATGCTCGCGTTTCTGAGTGGAAATTATATTTTCTTGGGATCTTCCTGGCTGTAAAGTCCTTGCATTTTTGCCCTTCACACCAAAAAGCAACATTTCAGTAACATTTCTAAAATAAAAACCAACACCTCTACGATCAGGTCCACCATCTTTTCTTATTTTATACCAAATCAAATTTGATTTATATTCAAAACCCCAACTTTTTAATACTGTAAGCCCATCAGGTAAAAGAGCATTGGGAACCCAAAGATATAAATGAGCTGTTTCTTCTGTAATATCTTTGACTGGTAAATTACAAATATCCTCTAATTTCATAGTTGGATATCTATTCAATCGTTTATGTTCTGGTGCCATTTTTCCTGTTCTATTTGTAAATTGCCAAGGAGGGTCTGCCAAAATCGTAGCGTATTTTTTTCCATTTACATGGGTTAATAAATCTTCACATGGGTTAAACATCTGAATCCTCCTCATACAAATTCTTAGTTATACCAAAAACAAGAATTGGACAACCGGCACCGCTTCCGCCTTCAATTCTTGGTAATAATTTACCCATATGAGTTGTAGAAGCACCATATGAAGCCCCTCGACCTAACTCATTAAAAATATCTTGAAGTTCGTCACTTCGAGTTATAATGACACCAACACTAATTGCTCTAAGATCAAATAATAAACGGAAATTATTCAAATCTCTGTCATAAAATGGATCTTTGTTATTCCATTCTATCTCAAGAGCGACTTTATTCTTATAGCAGTCTATTTTATGGGTCGGAGATTCCATTCTATTCTCATCAACAACAACTTCTGTTCTAAATTCCTTTTCCACCCATTCTCTTGCATAAAGAAAACTATCGATGGATTCTGAGATATTTGATTTTCTTCCTCCAGGATTTGTAATCCAAGATTTTTTAAGTTTAAAATCTTCTAAAACAGAAATAATATCGTTCCATTCATTGGGAAAATCTTGTTTAAGTATGGCACATGCGTGTTTCCATTCATAAACTTCATATTTTTCTAGTATATTGCTCGGAAGTAATTCTAATGCCATAATGTCTCCAAATTTACTAATTATATCATATTTTCTTAGCGAGGCCAAGGATGGCCGAGCAGAAGTCAGTGCCCTCTTTTTCTTTTTTCATATAACGTTTCGCGTGTACCCGAAGTTGCCGAAGCGAAGCGACGGCAATTTGGGCGGAGCGATAGCGGAGCCGGGTACACGCAGTTAGCTGCTGTATTTTCTGCCGGATCTACGGAGAAAGACCGCTGGAGCCATGGATGGCGGAAGCGGTCTCTCTTCATTCTTTATACTCCCTGAAACTTCTCATCAACCCATCAAATGATTTTGGTTGATATTTATGAAAGCTATCTTCATCGACAAATACGTAATCGAAATGAATATCCTTTTGCACTTTGTTAATATCTTCACACCATTGTTTTAATCGTCGCATTTTCAAAGGAACATCAAGATCTTCCAAACCCTTTGTTTCAACGATAACAACTTCTTTTTTACTCACCTTTACTATAAAATCCGGATAATAGTTTGAAGGGAATCCGTCTTTGTTTATATAATCAATGGTAAAGTGGACGGCCAGAAAGTTTTTTGCGTAGGAGATAATGTCATCACAATTTTCAAGAAAAGCCGCGAATTCCAATTCAAGATGACTGTCCCCGATGATTTTGTTAAAAACAGACTTCTGGGGAATGATATAACCTTGGTCTTTCGCAACAAACGGTCGAGTTTTTCTCAGTTTGATATAATCCCGTATTTCTGCCTCACCTTTATCCTGAATCGTCAGTTCATTGATATGTTTTTTGAAATTTTCAATGATTGTTTTTGTGGCTTGCAGTTCAGAAAGATTCCGTAATGTATTCAGATCATCAATTTCCGCGTGAGTGGTGAAAAGGTGATCTGAAATAAATTCCTTTACTTTTCCATAGAGAATATCATAGCCGCTTACCAGACGAAGGTCTTTCATGATGACCTGAGAGAAGTATCCGATAACGCTTCTGAAATCCGTAACTGCCGTCGCATCGAGATGAGTAACATGATTTATTTCGTTAGTGGTAATATCCTTGAAGACAATTTCGCGTTTCTGTTCTTCGGAGAATTGCAGATATTCTATTTTCTGATGTCCGAAGGTTGCAGGATTCAATTGCGAAAGGTTTTTATACTCCCGATAGATTCTTGGCGTAAGAACAGGTATTTCTATATCAAGCTTTTCAATATCCTTGTTTGTATTTTCGTTATCCACTTCAACAATAATCGGAGCTTTGGCAGCTGTTCCTTCTCCCATTGGTTTGCGTTCAAGTTCAACGCCTTCACTCTGAATCGATTCCACAAAGTCCATAAAAGCATCGGTACCGACAATGCTGACGTATTCTTCAATATCCGTTCCGAAATACATACGCCGCAATCCGCGTCCAAGTGTTTGTTCGGGAAGTATATTGCTTTTTGATGAATATGCTCGTAAACCAACAATCGTGGTTACATTGCGGACGTCCCAACCTTCTTTGAGCATCAGGACAGAAACAATAGCTTTATAGGGGCTGTCCCAGCTGTCCAGCTTGTTTGCCTGTTCTCGCAGTTGGTCCAGTTCTTCTTTGCTTTTACCGCTTGTGGTTTCGGAGATTTCGCCGCTCTGATTGGTGTGAATGGTCATAACGGCATCTTTGAGTTCAGGGAAACTGGATTCCAGATAGTCCTTCACTTCGTCGCAATTCTTTGTATCGTCTGTCATGATAAAAAGAATGGCTTTTTTACCCAGTTTTTCGTGTTCCGGATAGACTTTTCGCCATTCTTCAACACCAAGATTGATGTAATCTGCGTAACGTTCGGTAAACAAGGAACTTTGGCGTTCGGCCAGTTTTGCCCGGCTTGCGCTATCTGGTAATACCGGATGCTTTACGACGTTTTGTGAAATGGCTTCTACAAGGGGATAGTCTGATATGGTCTGAACAAAAATCGCTCCGTTGTTGTGTTTTGGTGTCGCCGTAACATCGATTTGAAGAGACAAAAAGTGATCCTTTTGGAGCAGCTTGTTATGGATATCGAGAATAGACTTGAACCAGGCCAGGCGGGAATCGTGGATATGATGGGCTTCATCATTGAGAACAACCAGTTCGTCAATATCACTGACAATTTCGCCAAGATCGACTTTTGAGTCTGTTGTTTTACCGGTTGGCCGTTTGCCAAGAAAATAATCCATGGTATTTTCAGCTGCAAAAAGGGCTTCAGCAGTGTCTGATGAATAGACGCGGTGGATATTGGTCAAAAATATGTTCCCGGTTTTCCGGACAATGCTGACATCATCCTGTATATGCAATGTCAGCTGGAAATCGTCCTGCCAGTTCTGCCCGTCATGACCGTTGTCAGGCAAGATAGGGTCTTCAAAGAAGATCTTCAATCCATCAAAGTCATTGCGGATGCGGTCAAGAACAATGATATTGGGAGCAATGAGCAAAAAATTTCTGGCCAGTTCAGAATCTTCTTCGTATGTTTTGTGAAAGTACGCCCATGCGAGTATCAGGCTCATGACTTTTGTCTTTCCACTGCCTGTGGCCATTTTGATAACCAGCCGCCGCCATTCTTCATCAAACATACCGGCCGAAACAGCCTGGGAAGAGTCATAGCGGAGCAGATCGTATTTATCCTTGATTTTTACTACATCATAGAGATAGATAACCGTCTCGACAGCTTCTCGCTGGGCAAAGTAGTACTGAAAGGGAACCACCGAACCGTCTGCTTTTGGGATAAGGTGTTCGGTTTTAAACCACCAGTTAAGAAGTGAGATACTTGTGTTACTCGCTCCGGTATATCCTTTTTCACGCCACAAGTGTATATCCTTGCGCAGGGAATGAACTAAAGGTGGAAGCAATTTTTCATAACTGGAGTCACGCAAGGCCTCATCAGCCGGGAACCAGCGGATTTCAGGATTTAGTATTTCATAGGGTGAGGACGGAAATTCGGGATGTATAGCCATTATTTGTCCCCTTCGAGTTTTTTGATTGAAGTGTCCATGGTCAACAGTTTCATTTGCGCGATAGCTGTCTGGTTCAGTTTGAGCAGTCGCTGGCTCTGTTCCAGACCTTCATTGATAAAGTGGGCATTGAGTGTTTCAAGATTGGCAAGACAGACCAGCTGGGAAACATTCGCGTAATCCCGTATGTTTCCTTTCAATTCAGGGTTGCTGTCCCTCCACTGTTTGGCCGTCATTCCAAAAAGGGCCATATTCAGGATATCCGCTTCCGTCGCGTAAATAAGATAGATCTGTTCTTTTGAAAGTTCAGGGGGGATCAGGTTAGTCTTGATAGCATCGGTATGAATACGGTAATTGATTTTTGTCAGGTTTCGGCGGATATCCCAACCGAGCTGTTTGTATTCTTCATCCTTAAGCCGCTGGAATTCCTTTATAAGATAGATTTTGAATTCCGGGCTGATCCACATGCCGAATTCAAAGGCAATGTCTTTATGAGCATAGGTTCCGCCATAACGGCCAGCCTTGGCCATGAGCCCGATGGCTCCTGTTTTTTCCACCCACTCCTTGACACTGATTTTATAGCTGTTTAATCCGGCCTGACTTTTAATTAGGGCGAATTCGCCATAATTAAAATCCGGGTTATGCACCTGCTCCCATATTCCAAGAAATTCCACTGTATTCCGGTTGCGAAGCCAGTCGGAAATAAAGAAATCCCCGTCTTTGGCTTTTAACATATCCGTCAGGGATATAAAATCATCCTCATTTCGGGAAATGACAGTAATTTCTGTTCCTTTGACATCCATTTTTGCCATTATTTTTTCCCTCCCACGGTCACTTCGGCAATACGCATGGTGTCGTTGCCGAAGATATCTACCACTTTGACAGCCATCTTGTACCGGCCCGGGGAACATTCATGAAAGGTGCTTTTCAGTTCAAGACTGCGGTCTTTCTTGGTTCTGAAAGACTGCCATTCATTTTCAAAGATATAGTCGCCGGTCCAGCGTTCTTCAACTTCGCCGGTTTCTTCATTAGGAACACGGATAATCTCCCGCTTGCTCTCGAAGTTAAAGTCTACCGACCAGTAGTCGATCCAGTCTGTCCATTTTTTGGTGAGGATTTCCTTGGTGATGATGCCGTTCTTGTCCTTGCTGACCTTGACGATCTGGCCGTTATCAACGGTAATCTTGTTTTTACCGTTCTTCAAGCCTTCGGCCACGCTGTCTATTGTCTCCTGAGTATAGTAAACCGAAAAATCGGTCAGCTCCACCGCTATGCTGCTTCCTTTGACGAGGGGTTTGATTTCAATATAGCTGACATCATGGAAAACGACCTGGTTTTTCTCGATGGCCCGGCGGTCAAAGACTTCACGGGGAATGTATTTGGGTGCGATGTCGATTCCCTTGTTTTTGGCTTCATCCAGTATGTTGGGAAACAGTCCCATCTCGAATTCAAAAGCCAGGATATCCACCCGGGTTACATTGTTCTTGCGGCATTCAAGGATGATCTCTTCCACATAAAGCCGTGTTACGGGCATGTTGATCGGCCCGACTGCCACAAGTCTTCCTGCCTTTTTGCCGTGAAAAGCGGGAAAGCCTTCCACGGCCTGGGCTTTGTAGGCGTGGAGTATCAGTTCGGTAAAGTTCTTTTCCCGTTCTTCAATCTGAAGCCGTTTTTCTTCTTCCCGAAGGTTTTCGTTTATGCCGATATAATGCTGGCGTTCGTATTTTCCCAGGTTGAGTACTTCAAAGGCCCGGAAGTCCTTACCGTCTTCCTTGAGCTGTCTTTGTACCTGAATCAACCGCTTACGGGTAGTATGAATGGCAAACTTGCCCAGGTCGGAAACGATCCATTTGCGGTTGAGTTTCTCGGCCACAGCGGCGGTGGTCCCGGAACCGCAAAAGAAGTCGCACACGATGTCGTTTTCGTTGGAACTGGCTTTGATAATGCGCTCAAGCAGGGCTTCGGGTTTTTGAGTTGGGTAATCAAACCGTTCATTTGCAATTTGATTTATTGGGTTAATATCATCCCATAGTTCCCCAACGGTTAGACCTTTTAATTCATCCAAGTATCGAATTAGTTGTTTACCGCCATTGCTTGTTACATAAATCCGTCCTTGTTTTTCAAATTCTTTTATTGATGCTTCACTATAATCCCCAAGCGGGGTATCTCTGCTATAGATTCGGCCATCTTTATCTTTATGAATAAATTTGTTATTTTTACTTTCAAGATCGTAGGGCTTGTATACATTATTAAAAATAAAACCATCAGTTTTTCGATATAGGAACAAATAATCAACAAGTTTCCCAAATTTTTTTGACTTACCCCTCGCACCCTTGATAACTCCACTCTTCCATACGATTTCACTTACATAATTTTCATTTCCAAATATTTCATTCAAAATTAGCCGAATATAACTATTCACTCTCCAATCACAATGCACATAGATACTGCCATCTTCCGCCAGTAAATCCCGCATTAGTACCAGGCGTTCATAAATCATGGCGATAAAACTATCGGCGCCTTTGCCCCAGGTATCCCGATAGGCGATCTCTTCCAGAATCCCCGGTTCCTTGTGCAGGGTTTCGTCGCCGATTTCAATATCCATGGAAAAATCGGCGCCCACGTCAAAGGGCGGGTCAATGTAGATCAGCTTGATGCCGCCGTTGCGTTCGATTTCATCACGCAACGGGCCGTTTTTGAGGGATGAGAGAATAAGTTTGTTGTCGCCCCAGATAAGCTTGTTTGTCCAGCCTTTCTGCTGACGGCCACGAGTATCATAAAAATCCATGAGAATAGTATTATGTTTATCTTTGAGTGTTTGATCACCCGCAGCATCCCGTGGTTCATCGACCTGCTCTATCACCTGAAAGGGAAGGACAATATTGCAGACTTCATTGGTTTTGCCGTTCCAAACCAGTTCCACTTCACGCTTGTCGTCGAAGAGGAGAAAACGGTATTTGTCGGGCAGGGGCTTGCCCGATTCGATGTATTTGATGATGTCACGTTTTTCGTTATCGGTTAGTGTCATTATTATTCTCCCCTTACAGGCGCTTTGTCGTGTTCATGCTGCGGTTCATAATGCCAGAAATTGATAGGGTTTTTGGCATCATAGGTGAACAGGCATTGTTTGCTATCCAGCGCAACACCATATTTACCAGCTTTACACTTGCTGTTAAATCGATCGAGAAGCTTAAATCTGAATTCTTCTCCATTGCTGAATGATACTGTTTCTTGTTCAAATAATGAAGGCGCTTTTTGCTGCTTCCATTTTATGTAGTTTGAATATGTATCCTTTGAAAACACCGCCAGACCAGAGAAAAGATCAGCTATCTGGATTAGGGGCTCTGCTTTTGAACATTGTTCTTGAAAGGAATCTATTGAGAAGTGTTGATCTGCTAAAAATAATCCAAAAAGGTTGTGATGAAAGTCCTGTTGTCTTCCTTTAGCGGCAAGACAGTCACGAATTGTATCCCAGTCGATACCGCCCCGCTGATCGGGTCGGATATCCCACTTTGCCTTTTTTGGGCGTCTTCGCATTGAACCACTCAATAAATGAAAGAACATTCTTTCGTAATTTGCCATATCATTCCTGCCTTGAATGCTATGACGTGAATCATGCGTATCCCATACAAGGACATCTAATCGGATTTTTTGTTTATGCAGGTTGGCAAAAAGATAATCAATCATCTTTTCCGCACAGAAATAGTATTTCGCGTTTTTCAGTTTTTGCCATTTGAATTCAGAAACATCTGAACTGGAAAGTATTCCTCTCATACATTCTTGAGCATCTTTCCATGCCGATCTATGCAGGGAGAAGGCAGACAAGCATTGAAATCGTGATGCTGTTATCTGGCTTTCATCTGTAAAAACAGCGTATTCCAAAACATCCCCTTTTTTTAATCATTTTTTGCCCGCCATGGACGGCGGGCAAACGTTCTCAAATAAAGCCCGGCAGAAAATATTGCAGCTAACTCCCATATATACCCAAACCTTCGTCTATATCGACTCTATACCACCCCATCTCGATCGCCAATATCCCTGTACTTAACCATAAAACATTCGTATAACCTTCTATTAGATAAGGTATTACGCATCA
>Ga0210043_1002716_pt1 | contig 11282 bp, 12 predicted proteins | sample CryGeymet201501t_FD_183990 | JGI IMG/M metagenome (GOLD analysis project Ga0210043, IMG submission 183990) | Groundwater microbial communities from Crystal Geyser aquifers in Utah, USA - Crystal Geyser metaG 2015-01t (SPAdes) (version 2) | ecosystem: Environmental > Aquatic > Deep subsurface >... | reverse complement strand
GGCCAATTTAAGTCCTAATGAATTTCTCTCCTGAGAGTGCGCGAGGAGGTCTCTAATGTCTTGGGATGCCTTCTCGTCTTTTACTTCTAATGCAGCTAACGCTTGAAGACCAAGGTCACTCACAATGTCTGATGTTGAAACTTTTCCGATCACGCCAGAATTAAACTTTCCTTGCATGTTTTTGATTAACTCAGATTCTAACTGCTCGGGAGTAAGATTAAACTGTCTAGCGAGTTCGGCCCTATCTTGCTCTGATAGTTTTGCATATATATTTTTTCCTGTCCGCTCTCCCCAATAATTGGGCTCATTACATTTATCCCCATCTTTGCAGGAGGCAATTATTGATGCAACTGACTCCTTTGGAAATTGCATATTCTGACGTTGATTGTATCTCACAAAAACATCTAACTGCTCAACGAGATCCTCATCCTCTTCCTCTGCCAAATCCTTTACTTCTGCCAAAAGCTCATCTTCTTCATCATCAACTCTGGACTTAAGAGATTTCTCAACGGCTTCAGCGATTTGCTTTTTAAGCGTTTCAATATCGACGCCTCTCTCCTTTGCAAGCTCAGCTAATTTATCATCTGATATTTTCTCAAGAAGTTTTGAAGCAAGCTCACTACTCCAAAACGAACCCTGATCACATGTTCCCGCTTTTCCGCACTTTTTCATCCCCGAACACATTTTTTCGTTAAATTTAAAATAGCCACTTTCACTCGCATATGGTGAATCCATGAGTTCAAGCCCGCTCATCTCACTCGTAACAGGAGACAATACCGTTTCAATGATATTTTCTTCTGGCTCATCACTCTTAACGACCGTACCGGGACGCGATGGTTTTCTTGGGCAATAATTGTCGTTATATTTTTTAACGAGAGCATAGCTAAGCCCTGGAGCTGGATAGATTCCACGATCTCGATAAAGAGTGGGCAATATTTTTGCTCGATACATATCTTTTGAAGGTTTTGGAAGTTCGCCACAGAGAAGCCCTTTGATAAATTTTTGATCGAGCATTTTTCCGCATTCTTTGTTTTGTGACTCCATGATTTTTTTCATAAAGTCGGCGTCTTTAATGATTCCGTTTTCTGAAACCAAAGAAGTGTCTTCATTGCCAACAAATTTTTCGTATTCTTCTCTTAGTTTTTGGTTTTTCAAGATGGCCGAAAGAAACGGATGTCTCTCTAGCGCCTTCATTCTCCGCATGTCTCTTTTAATTCGATTCTCTAACATCTCTTTAGGGTCTGCTTGTGGTTCATCAAAATCCATTCCTTTCATAAAGCCTAAGTCATCACCTTGTGTTTTTCCTTTTGAAAGGTAGTCCTTGATTATTTGATCTTCTGAGTTGAACATATCAAGCTGATAAGTTGCCCCCCTAAATGGAAAATCCTCCGGCATCCCGTAATTGCTCTCGTTTGTAGGATGGGTTAACTCTTGCCATGATTCACTTGCAGGTGAATCCCCCTTGGTAAATTCAAGATAGGCTTTATAGGGGATACAATATTTAGGGTCAGTTGGTACGTTTTGAGCAATGGCAATAATCTGTCCGTAAAACGCATTTTTTCCACTTTCTATAATCTCATTAACGCTCTTTCTCGCAAGAGCCTTCTTGTCTTCTTCCGCTTCAAGAAGGTTCATCTGTCTTGAACCGACGAGCTTGCTTAAGCGACGCTTAAAGGATGGGTTCCCAACACAACCTTTCTCTTCCCCTATAGTCTTCACCACTTCAAAAAGCGCATTAGGACGACAGCCGTTAAAGCGAATCAGATCCTCTTCTTTGAGTTTCTTGTCCTTGAGATAAACATCAGCTGCTATGGTGCCTTGAAAAATTGATTTGATCGCACTCTGATAGGATTTAATGTAGGCGTCTTCCGTCGCCTCTTCAATTGCCTGTCTGTACATGTCGTTCGCATCAATCAGTGAGCTTTCAGCAAAGACTTTGTCAATGCCTTTGCATTTGCAATTCGAGGGTTCACCGACTTGATCGAGAATACATTTTTTTGCATCAAACGGGCCAAAGTCCTTCGTGACAACTGAAAGATTACCTCCACTCTTTCCTTGAAGAGGAGTAGGGCAAAATCCTGCGTCAGCAAGAACACTTTGAATAAGAAAGAGTAATCCGACTATCATGTCAGACTATTATCGTCATAATAGGGATTTAAATTAAGTCTCTACCGTGAATTTAGATAGTTAAATTGCCTTAACCGAATTTAACCGGCACTTAAAATGGGCAGTCGTGATAACTCTTTGAATTTAGTTTCGAGGAGCTGGCATATCTCGCTCTGAAAGCTCAAAACACAACTTCTCCACCGGATGTTCATGACCAGGGACTCTTGTAAGTGGTAAATCAAGCCCATAAACGTCCTTGATCTTCTTCGCAAACACAGGAAGAGCAAGACCACTAAAACCCGCATCCCTGAGATCCCGATCATATTGTGGGTCCCAGATTTTTTGAGCTTCATCCAATCCATCACAAGCATCCAATTCTAAAACTGGCATATTGTGTTTGTTTAGAAAAAAATCTGCAAGCTCAGCACAGTACATCACATGGGAGAGAATAGTTCTGGTGTAGAAAGGTCTCTTCACATAAGGCTTCTTAAAATCAGCTCCATGAGCGATGAGCTTATAAACCTGATCAGTGGCACAAACTTGTGCTAATTCATCGATGGGGCGGTTACTGTCGATTGCTAGAGGAAGATTGGGGTTGGCACCATTTTTTAGAAGAAAATCAATAAAGCCATTAACTTCATCAAGTCTTCCTTCGTCCCACATTTTGCCGTAGATTTGAGTGGCCCAACCAAGACTAGTGCCATGCTTTAAGCAGAGATCGATATCTAAGTTATTTTTTCTAAAAAGATCAAGTTGTGCCTTAAAATTATACTCGCGTTCGAGTTTTCCAAACTCTATGACTTCATCGCGTGTCGGACATCTCCCTGCTCCAAAAGCAGATAGGGAAAACAAAAATGACAATAATAGTGCGAGTTTCATGAAAGCCTCCAGACCATCCCCTTTATGCCTAACAAGGGCCAAAAATGCAAGTTAAGGCATTGAAACCAGTAAAAGATTCAGAGGTGAGTTGATGTTGGTCAATTATGTGTAATTAAACTTGAGAAATTATAGGAATGAAATAAGAATGAATGAGTAGCCTCAGGCTCCATTAGAACGAACCCCAAAAGAGATTCTCCTTGTGGTTAGCTACTGAGGCTTTGAATATATTATCGGTCAAAAATGACCCTTTATCAAGGCTAATGCGAATAGGCGGTAAAAATGATTATTGAAAGAACAATATCTAATAAATACAACAGGATAGAGGAAAATATCCACCCTCACAGACTTTATGAATATACAGGCAGGGGTGGTCATTCCAAAATAAAAACCCTCAGGCGGTATCGGTATAATATTGAATTGTCCTCCAGTATTTATGCAGCATTTTCAGTCTTGGAGGTTGCATTGCGAAACCAAGTAACCGCATATTGGAACGAATATTTCAAGCGAAGTTATAACGGACTATTCAGTGGAACCCTTGCAGAGTGGCCAATGGATAGTCGAGGTCTTCATTATTTTATGGCTCTGAAGGGTTATAGCCCATATGACAAAAAATTTGCGAAACATCTAGGAGGAATTGAACGCGAAAAGTGGCAAATACAAAAGAATATAGATAGGGCCAATAGGCAGCCTGCCTTGCAAAATGCCCAATTGAAGACCATTAGAAATGGTGATGTGGTAGCTTCATTGACTTTTGGATTTTGGCGCAATTGTTTTGAGAACAAATATAATGACATAAATCGATGGGCAGTAAGGAGAATATTTCCAAATAGGCGCTTTAACAATAACGATATTATTCGAGACTTGAAAGTTATAAGTGAAGACATGAAAAAGTTGAATGATCTCAGAAATAGATTTTCCCATCAAGAGAAAATATTTCATTATACAGATCTTGATGTTCATTATGGGAGAATAGAGCAGTACATCAGATTCATAAACCCAGAATTGTTATATTTGTTTGATCAAAATAGATTTAAAAAATTATGGGCGAAACGCTCTCGATATTTCTAATAATTCTCTTGCAAAAAATGAGTCACTTGGAGTGCAATTGTCATTTAATAAGGAAAATGTAGATCGTAGATAATTGACAAAAATATCATTGAATGACGATGCTCTAAATTCAGTGTCATCAATAATTTTAATATGCCCATGCCCGTTTAAATCTTGCAACTCTGATTGGTAGAAATCTTTAAATTCCATATCAACTTCATAAAATACAACGCCATTATATTTAACATCGACAAGCTCTGTCTCTATAACGATTTTCTCTGTGCTGAAATAGTACCACTCGCCATGGCCAATGGTATTATAGAATCTGCCAATCACGATCTTGTTCCACATAGAGGAATCATTGGCAAGAATGGACTGACAGAGGTTACTAATTGTCATAATGTTCAATTCTTTTGAAATTATGAATCTGATCAATAATAACTCTGTCGTGATTAAAGAGTTTCTTGACTCTAAAAAGAGTGATCACCGATGTCTTGGAGTCGTTATTAATCGATAAATAGCAATGATTCTCGATAGCATCCACAGTGTTTCCGCCACTGTAATTTCTGATGTCAATTCCGACATACGCCAGTGAGGCCATACCGGTGTTATTATTTGCTATCTCGTCACACGATTTGAAGCGACCAAGATCGATAATAAAACTTAGATCATCAGTTACCATATTGACAGTAAGGGTGTTATCGGGATTTCCGAATTGGATCTCGTAATTGTTGAGGGTAATGCTGCTGTCTTGTGACATATAAAGAAAGCTGTAGCAAGTTTTTTCATAATCTCCATAAGTCGCGCGAGAAAAAAGCTCAATCCCACCAATTGAGGCAAAAAGTGAATGTGATGTAAAAAACAATGTAAGGAAAATCATAATATATTTCATAAATTCTCCAGTTTATTTATTCAAAGCCTTAGCTAAAAAATGTTCAGCTTTAAAATTTGATGACTTCATTTTTTCTATCAATATATGACGGCACTTACGAGGAGAATTTCTGTATTTATCACGAAATACAGAATAGGCATCATCCCAATCATCTTTTAACAAATCCCTTAAATGTAATTCTGCATTTTTATACTTCATATATTTTAAAAGATGATAAAAACAGAAACCATATTCCTTGCTTTTAGCTCCACCAATTTCATCTACAGGAATATTGAATTTAGTATTGAGAAGAATTACAATAAATTCATTTCTCATTCTTGCGATTACGCTTCTACTTATACTGCAATTCGTCTTCATAACTACCTATCACTTCAGGAAAGTGAAAAAAATCAAGTTGATAATGTGAGCCTAGTCAAAAATATCTTTCATAAATCTTTCAGCTTATATTTAAGATGGGAGTAAATTTCATCTCTGATATTTGGTGAAATATACCAAGATGTCGTCGAAAATATATAAGATGAAAGACCGTAGTTACCAAGTTTAGCAGCATCGGCCAGAAGAGATGCTTCACGCAACAATTTTAATCTAAGACTTGGAAACGCTCTCTTGCGTTTGAAGTCGGGATAAAGGATGGTCCCATCTCCATTTCCTCCAAAATTATACATATCTTTATAAATATTGATTCCTTTCGAAATCAATGACCATTGAGTGATGGAGTCATAGTAGAGAAGCGCGCCAAGATTTAAGTGCCTCCCGATTAAAAAGAAGGCAAAAATATCCGAACTTGGCGCGTCGATTGTTAAATCAGGTGCTCCGCTTCGACTGTGACTCTCTGTTGTAAAGACCTTGGGATCATCCAAATATGCGCGGTTTTCTCCGCATCCGTGTGACATACAAGAAACATAACTCCAAACCTCTCCGCTATACTCTTCGCGATTATCTAGCTGTTCCATCACCGGACAATAAATATCGATTCCCCTAACTGGATATCGGTTGCTGGTCGTGATCATTCTTCTGACGCTTGGATGACCTATTTTTAGCTCGTTGAGTTTATTCTGTATTTGATCTGCTAAAGCTTCCTCTGGCTCGTCCACAACATAGAACCATGGCCTGCTTGAGTATTTTGCATATAAGTTAGCACTCCTTCCTTCTGGTATATTTGTTGGCCCATTTTTGAATTTTCCAACGTAATTCATAAAGGAAAGTGGATCTTTATCAATGGGAGAATTTGAAGAAATCCATGACTTGATTGGCTGGATGCGGTGGTCGTGAAGAAGTTCGAGAGCACTCAATGCACCTTTGTGATTTTCGACATAAGACCCTCTGTTGACACCTATGTTAAATGCGTAAGGCTCTAGTTGAATGAATAGTGGGATTGTTGGTGTTGTTGGTGCTGAGATCGGAAGATGTTTTATCTCAATATTGAGCCCATTTTTAATGTATGACTCTTTGATATCCAAAATTGCATATAGGGTTTTATTACAGTTTTCCATCGTCAGATCTGTTATGGCGTCGTAGTAAACGTCCGATGGATACTCATTCGCAGATGGGTGCTCAATGAGGATAGGCTCTAATCTCTGGGCCTCACCAACGAGCAAACAAAGATTTCCTTTAACGATAAAGAATGTCGATGCATCCTTGAAGATTGTTCTTGAAAGTGATGTTTTCCATAAATCACGAGATGCGTGTTTAGGTTTTTCGAATGAATCGAGTACAAAAATCTCTTGATTATTTGGAGTGCAATGACTCGACTCTGGACAGTCCTCAGATATCTCTGAATCGTTTCCGGTGTCTGTCGAGACTTCTTGTTGAGTTGTAACTGATAACTCTTCTTGGTTTGCCAGTTTGCTTATGTCTGAATTGTTACAAGAAGCGATAATGCAAAATATTGGCAGACTTAAAATAATGCTTTTCATTTTACTCCTCGTCATTTTTTAAAACTTTGATTGTATTTCGAATTATTTTCGCATCATCAAGCTTGATTGATATAACCTCTGTTTTATCACCTTCCGTCACGTCTTCCCTATTGAGAAGTTTTAGAAATGATTGCTCCATTTTGAGATACAACTTTAAAGTCTCTTTGACTCCTGTTGGGCTTAGTTTGAAATTTTTAACGCCGATAAGTCCATCTGTTAAATAGATACATCCAGCGACTCCGGGAAAATAGGGAGCACTAATTTTTTCCATGCCAGATTTTTCAGGGTAGTATTTTGATGTCATCTCGATATCCAACTCGACGATCTCGCGCAAGATTTCAAGTGCTTTCTCATCGCTTAGCTTGTCAATTAATTCGACTGTTAATTTTAATCCCATAAGCTCAAAGACTAACCGCCCCCTCCAAATATTGATGTTCCATGATAATTATTATTGCAGAAGTAATCTTCTGTTATTTCAATTTCCTCATCTCCGTGTCCACCATACGAAACGATATCCAATGTTAATAATACCGGATATGCGACGATACTGATTAATGTGTCAAAGACTGAGAGGATGAGTATTCTTAATGAAGGCAAGTTTCCCCCTTTGAATCGAATTTCTTATCTAAGGGGAGAGAGCTAATGAGAGTTGAAATGTGAACCGGGACATCTCCTTGGCATTTTTTCAATTCTTGTTTTAACTTCTCTCTATATTCACTCGTGATCTTCTTAATAAGTGGCCCTGCAATGATTGGGTTTGTATGGACAATTTCAGTTTCGCCAAAGATGGTGCGTATAGGATTATCAGACATGTACTTAGCTAAATTTCTGACAAATTTGAACTTACTCACACTTTGCGCAAGAAGGCTGTTTGAAGAATAAATTTTGCCATCTCTAAAATACAAGGCTCCTTCAACAGAAAGCTCATTAAGCATTTCAATTCCAGCACGACCATAACGAATTTCAAATAATTGAATAGGAAAACCGTCATGAATAAGAATTTGCAATAGCATATCGCTAAAAAAGGCTTCGTCTAAATAGTATTCTAGTCTGTCCGTGGGGTGCGTCTTCTTAATCTCTTTTGTTGGCTGTTTGAATACTGAGATACACTTCCCGAAATAAATATTCTCCGAAAACATTTTTACGATTTCATCAGAAGATAAATTTGAAAATTTGAGCTGCAAGATTTTAACGACCGCACCACTGTTTTGTATGGTATTTTGCGCTTGAGATGCCAGATTACAGAGAGTGCTTTTTGGGATTCCTAACAACTTAGAAAGTTTTCTTTTGGACATAGTCACGTTGGCACTTTTACATTTTTCTAAGTACTCGTTAATGATTTCACCTAAGTGAATTGAGCTATATCTTGAGTTATCTAGGGATTGTTGAGAGGTGTTCATATTAATTTCCCCCCAATAGATGAAGTAAGAAAAGAGAGACCCACAGGTGCGCAAAGACGTACCCCCATGTATGCGCCAAAAGATAGGTTTTGAATGATCGATGTGATCTTTTCAAGTGGGTCCTCTGAATTGAACGTACTTTACTCATTTAATACTCTTTCTAAAAAATGACTTCGTCCGTGTCTCAGAAAATGACCCTTCCTTGGATCTGACTTCTTAAATACTGCCCCGCATTATCTTTTTTCTCACGGGAAATTCGCTAAATTTTTCAAAGTGCCACATTTGGAAAATCTAAGCTATCTAACATGTCGATTTTTAGAATCTCGTGTTTTCTGTGGGCCACCAAGATTGGATATATTATTGTCTCGAAAATGAATTAATTACTTTAGAAACCTGCTTAGAGACTTGGTTGATGCCCACAAGTGCCCATGATTGGCTTAAGATGGTGTATTTTGAAGCATATTTAGAGAGGTTAAAAAAAAAATAAGCCCTACATGAGGGCTCATTTGAAAGCGTGGATGTTGTTAGATGAAAAGTGCGTATCTATTCTCACAAGTTTCAGTGTTGTTGTTTGATTAGTCAAGAATAGATGCCCAAGATCAACTACTCTTTTTCAAAGTGCTCGATTAAAATTGAAAAAATGGAGTTTTGATATGCCTTTTCCGAGTCCGATTGAAGGAGCGTTCCCTAAAAAGTGTAGTTCTTGCGGTACTGAGTTTGAGTCAATGATAGGCTTCTATGAAAAAACTCAGTCGCTCGCTAAGGATGGTTCGATTGTTGGTCGAGGGAAAATTCTACTCCCAAGAAATTGCAAATGTGGAACGACTTTAACAATTCAAATTCATGAACGTCGAGATTTAAGCGAAGCCGGAGACTATAAGAGAAATTGGATTGGTTCAGAAATTAAAAGAATTAGAGAGTCCATCATGACGGACTATTTCATCGCAAAAAAATTGGCAATTGAGAATTTTGAGAAGATCCACAAAACACTTTAGAGATATTCAAAAACTATTCCGAGCTGGGTTGCAGATAAGACTTTGCTCATTTCAAATGGATAGTGTTCAAAAAGTTTTGTGGTCATTTTAAAATTTATACCTTCACCATTTCTGAAGGTCATATAAAAAACCTTGCTGTTCATGTTTAAGGATTCGGCCAGCATTGGATGTGAACAGGTTAATAGCTTTAACAGTTTTTCAAATTGCTTTTTAGAAAGAAAATAGTCGAGCTGACATAATTCAAAAAGCTCATCACTAACGATGCCCTTGTAGTTACTAGGACCAACGGCATTTAAAAACATCCTCGCGAGATGTTGTGAAAATGGTTGTTTTTTTTCTCTATAGAGACACATCTGCGCTAGAAAATACTTTCGAGACATTCCCATCTTGTGAGAAATCTCATAATTGTGAAGCCCTGTGCGTTTTACAATTTTCTCGGCCTGTTCAACGGAAATCATTTTTTGAGCCTTATTTCAACTTCCATTCCGAGGGCGGTCGCAATTTTGTGTAAGGTCCGAAGAGAGGCAGTATTTCTTTTTCCATTTAGGATTCTTGAAAATGCACCTTTATCAAAATCGTTTTCGAGACAAAATTTGTCAATTGATGGGTATGATTTCAGAATCTCCCTCTTCATTTGAGTTCTAAAGGTGTCCAAAATATCAGCTAGTTCTTGCATAGATAATAAAATATCAGTTATCATTCACATGAAGGTTGCCATGGTGGCAACACCATCGAGGAACGCGATGAGAATAACTGTTATATCCGACGGTCAGATATTCTTGGACTCAAATAACTATTCTAAAAATGTAGAAATTCAACATGTTGGGTACTCAAATGCATTTGTGAGAATTGCAAATAATCCCGTTGATGTTGTAATACTCGACAAAAACAGTCATGATTATTCAAATGAGAAATACTTGGCCACAAAAATACACTCATTTTTTAAAATCGCTAAAATGCCAATGCCAAAATTCGTTATCCTAAAACATGGGGAGTCGGAATTAAGTGAGACGGAATCAATGTTTTGCGACTATGTTGCAATTGAGGAGATAGAAAACTATGTCGAAAGTCTCGAATGTACACAAAGAAAGAAATGAAGAGCTTACGAGAATTTTGTTAGACATTCACGAAGCAACCGGATTGCCTCTTAACAAGTTTCTATTAAAAATTGAGATGGACATGAACAGATGGAATCAAATTACAATTGGCAACGAAAGTCTCACGTTACAAGAAGCTTTTAAAATTTCCACTGAGATTGGAGTAGCTATTGATTATTTCGTCCACTGTTGTGTTCACACGGGAGTCATTGCTGAGCGATTCGAAAATTATAATTATTCACCCTTTAACGCTCGAAATGAATTCACGAAAAAAATAATAGCTCTTACTGAGCAAGTAAGAAGCGAGAAAGGATTACACCGTCTAAGCAATCAAAAACACCCCCTCCATTTAGCAGTTCAATGATATCTGATTTATTTCAAGAAAATTTATGTATTCAAATGGGGGTCAATTGGAATCTCTAAACCTTAAATAAATCCCCTGCCTATCAAAAAAGGCACTTGTGGTTAAGGTTTTTTAACCATACCTTTTGACGGATCGTGATAACATTGACTTAGGTGTTAATGGTAAACAAACAAGGCCATTTTGCCGAAACATGAGAGAATATGGGCTCTATGAGGTTACTATATCTCGCATCTGCTCTTTTGATGGCATCTTGTATGTCTGAGATCGATGTTAAAAGAATAGCATCAACCGTTAATGGTGGAACTGTTGCAGATTCATGTACAGGACTAGAAACGCTTACGCCTTTTGCCGATGGTGATGGTTCGGTTGGTGATCCCTATTTGATCTGCTCCGCCGACCAGTTTAATGAGATTGGATCTAACTCTACCTATTGGGATAAATATTTCAAAATTGGGAGAAGTATTGATCTGTCATCCTTTACCGGAAATTCATTTAATAAAATATCTGGGACTAATTGTGCAACCTCTTCGTTTACAGGGGAGATCGATGGTGACTCGTTCACAATATCGAACCTAACCTATTCACA
>Ga0210043_1002715_pt1 | contig 11283 bp, 8 predicted proteins | sample CryGeymet201501t_FD_183990 | JGI IMG/M metagenome (GOLD analysis project Ga0210043, IMG submission 183990) | Groundwater microbial communities from Crystal Geyser aquifers in Utah, USA - Crystal Geyser metaG 2015-01t (SPAdes) (version 2) | ecosystem: Environmental > Aquatic > Deep subsurface >... | reverse complement strand
AATCAATTTATAGCTGGAGAGGTGCAGATTTTACAAATATTTTGAATTTTGAAAAAGATTACCCAGGCGCGAAAGTTATAAAACTGGAGCAAAACTATCGAAGTACTGGTAATATCTTGGATGCAGCAAGTAATGTGATCATAAAGAACGTCCAGAGAACGGACAAAAAGCTTTGGACAGCAGAGGGTCCTGGGAATCCAGTAGAAGTTCATGCTGTTTATGATGAAGCCGAAGAAGCTAATCTTGTTGCTGAAAGGATTTCAACACATGTAGCTATAAAAGCTCGAGATTTAGGTGATTTTGCTGTACTTTATCGAACTAACGCTCAAAGCTATACACTGGAGCGAGCCCTACTCCGCTTTCGAATGCCGTATCAAATAGTTGGTGGAGTTAGGTTTTATGACCGCAAAGAGATAAAGGACGTAATCGCTTATCTCAAACTTATATATCAACCAAACGATAGAATGAGTTTTTCGCGAATCGCAAATGTACCCGTTAGGGGAATTGGTCAGACAAGTTTAGAGCATTTCCTGGACTGGCAGGCTGTATCTGGTATGGATATATTGTCAGCACTTATAAACGTAGAACAGACTTCGACCGTAACGACTAGGGCTAAGTTGGCTCTCGTTGGTCTCGGGGAAAAATTACGTATAGTTCAGGCGACAATGGATGATAAAAGTCCAAATGAGATAATCGAGAAATTGCTATCAGTAACAGGATATAAAGATTATATTTCTGACGGATCACCACAGGCTGAGGAGCGTTTAGATAATATCGGTGCGCTACTGTCAGATGCTCAAAACTTTGCAAGTTTGCCTGATTTCCTTGAAGAAGTGGCACTAATGTCTAGTGCTGATACGTCTAGCGATGATCAAAAAGTTACACTGATGACACTACATGCCGCAAAAGGCCTAGAGTTTCCAGTGGTATTTATCGTAGGCGTTGAAGAGGGAATATTGCCTCACTCTAGGGTGTACGAGGCTGGTCCAGCGGAGCTCGAGGAGGAGCGAAGATTAGTATATGTAGGGATGACTAGAGCTAGAGAAGAACTACATCTTAGCTATGCTCAAAGTCGACTGCAGTTTGGACAGAGAAGCTATAATCCTCCTTCTAGATTTTTGTCCGATATGGGTAGTCAGATTGAAACTACCGTCAATGAGCCAAAGGTAACAGCTGAGCAAGATTATTACAGCGATGAGTTGTTTACGATTGGGGAAACTGTCCGTTCGGCTGCGTTCGGCACGGGCGAGATTATTGAGATTGACGGCCTAGCCTTAACTATAAAATTCGACAACGGACAGGTTAAAAAGTTAAACGCCGAATACGCCAGACTAGAGAAAATATAGACCAGCATTTGGTGGCTAGTAATGGCTATGTTTGTTATAATTAATAGAGCACGCTTGGGCTGTGTTATTTAAATGAAAAAATATACTCAAAAACCTATATTTACTAGGAGGATCCCTGTGGTCTTTCTTATGGTTATACTCCTTCTTTTTGGAGTAAGTTTGATTTCAAAGAACGTTTTTGCTCAATCTGAAGATATAAGCTCTGGATCTCATCTGGTGACGATACATGATCGCGGGGAACAGTTGGTTGATGTAACCGACGCTGCTACGGTCGCAGATGCGCTACAAGAGGTTGGTGTAAGTATAGATAAGGCCGACAGGGTTGAACCTGCTTTGAGTGAGAAATTAGTAGCAAAAGAATATAGTATTAATATATATCGAGCTAGACCTGTGATAGTAATTGATGGTAATACAAAACAAAAAGTTATTACGGCTTATCAAACTGCACCTCAGATAGCAAAGGATGCGGGTATAAATCTATATCCTGAAGATATAGCTAACCTTACTCGTACTGACGATATCATTACCGATGGAGCAGGATTAAAGCTAGAGATTAAAAGAGCAACCGATGTAGAATTTGACCTATATGGAAAGTTATCCAGTGTGAAGACTCAAGCAAAGACTGTAGCTGATTTCTTAAAAGATAAAAATATTTCTTTGAAGCCTGATGATAGAGTATTGCCTGCTGAAGATTCACAAGTATCTGCCGGTATGCAAATCAGGCTTTGGCGAGAAGGTGTTCAGACTATAAATGTTGATGAGTCGGTTGAATTCGATGTGAGAAAAATACAAGATGGTGATCGTGAAATTGGCTATCGTGAGATAAAAACCACAGGTGTAGCTGGGACAAAAAATGTAACCTACGAAGTACTGATTCAAAACGGAAAAGAGGTTTCTAGAAAAGAGATTGCCAGTATCGTAACCAAACAGCCTTCCGAACAGGTTGAAATAATTGGAGTGAAATATAAGGGTTCCTATACAACACCCACTCAAAACGAAAGTATTACATGGAATTTTCTTATAGCTAACGGCTTTAGTAGGAATCAAACAGCAGGAATTATGGGTAATTTGATGCAGGAGCACGGATTTAAAACTACTGGTGATGGAATTGCCCAGTGGATTGGCTCAAGGAAGAGTAACTTACTTAGTCGCCCAGATCCTTACAGTATAGACACTCAGTTGCAATTTTTGATGTATGAGCTTAACGGCGGATATTCAAAGGTAAAAAATGCAATTCTGGCCACAAACTCAGTGGAACAGGCTACGATTATATTTCAAGACCAGTTTGAAAGATGTAATCCAGTATATTGTATGGAAAATCAGCGAATAGTTTACGCCTATAACATTTTAGCGAGCCATTAAATTGTCAATCAAAAATAATAAATCTTTGGGTCAGCATTGGTTAAAAGACCGTTCTGTCTTGGCGCACATAGCAGACTGCGCAGATCTAAGTGAAAGCGATACTGTTCTAGAGATTGGGCCGGGCTTAGGTACTCTGACCAGTGAATTACTTCGTCGAACAAACAAGGTTGTGGCTGTTGAATACGATAGTGAATTAGCACGTAAGCTACCTGCTCAATTTCCTGGTAAAAATTTAGAAGTTATAAATAGCGATATTTTATCTTTTGATCTGTCCACTCTTCCAGTGGATTATTCGGTAGTTGCAAATGTCCCATATTACATTACAAGCAAGATTGTACAGATGTTGATGACTGCCAAAAACAAACCACGTATTAGCGTATTGTTGGTTCAAAAAGAAGTTGCCGAGCGCCTTGCGGCTAAGCCTGGAAATATGAGTATTTTAGCTATTAGTGCTCAGCTTTTTGCAGACGTTTCACTAGGTGATATAGTTCCAGCAGAATTCTTTACACCACCACCAAAAGTTGATAGTCAGGTGGTTATCTTGCGCACCAGGCAGACGTCATATCTAGGTGATGTAAGTGAGATTGATTTCTTCAAGACAGTCAAAGCTGGGTTTTCGGAGAAAAGAAAAAAGCTTCGCAGTAGTCTTTCGGGCGGTTTAAATATAAGTAAAGCTGAAGCTGAAGACTATTTATTAAAAGCAGGTATAAACAAAGACGTTCGCGCTGAAGCATTATCTATAGATGAATGGATAATTTTATCAAGAGTTGTTACTAAGTAGTAGGCGTTTTCGAGTGCCTACTTATTCGTATAGATGGCGACACCAGACTAAATACTCGAGGTATTAAGTTCAGTGGTATATCTGTTACAATTATACGTAATGGACAAAAAATTATATATCACAACAGCTATACCTTACGTTAATGGCGAGCCACATATTGGACATGCCCTCGATTATTTATTGGCTGATATTTGGACACGATATCAAAAGCAAAATGGACATGAAGTTCGTTTCCAGGTGGGTACGGATGAGCATGGCAATAAAATTGCAGCCAAAGCAACCGAGGCTGGCTTGGATCCAAAATCATATACCGACAAGATGTATGTTAATTTCGAAACATTGATGAAAAAGATTCAGACTCAGCACACCGACTTTGTGCGTACTACTGACGAACATCACATAGGAGCTGTGCAATATATTTGGAAACAGCTCGAGCCATATATTTATAAAAGTAAATATGAGGGTTGGTATTGTGTTGGTTGTGAGTCTTTCGTAACTGACAAAGAAGCCACCGACAATAATGGTATTTGCCCTGACCATAATCAACCATATCAGCGTTTAAGCGAAGAAAACTACTATTTTAAAACTAGTAGTTTTACGGATAAGATTCGTCAAGCTATAGATACCGGTGAAATGAAAATAGTCCCAGATTTTCGTAAAAAAGAGTTTCTTGAACTTATAAAAGATGGTATACAAGACGTCAGTATTTCTCGTCCCCGTAAAAACTTGAGTTGGGGTGTTCCAGTTCCGGGTGACCCAGATCATGTAATGTATGTCTGGATCGATGCTCTGGCAAACTACATCACTGTTATTGGGTATCCAGACCGCGAAGAATGGAAATCATACTGGCCCGCTGATGTTCAGGTTATAGGTAAAGACATCTTGCGTTTTCACGCTGGCATATGGCCTGCAATGTTACTCGGTATTGGGTTGGGGCTTCCCAAAAAACTACTCGTTCATGGGTTTATAAATGTCGGAGGCGTAAAACAGAGTAAAACACTTGGTAACGGCGTAAATCCAATCGAGATTATCGATAGTTATGGACTAGATGCTTTCCGTTATTATTTTTCAAGGCACGTACCGACTCTTGAGGATAGTGATTTTACTTGGGAGAAATTTGAAAATGCCTACAATACCGAACTCGGTAATGACCTGGGTAATTTAATCCAGAGACTCGCTGGAATGATAACCAAATATCAAGCTGGTGTTATAGGTGAAACTCCTCAGGGAGAACATGATATGAGTGCTTATCATGAGTCGATGGACAATCTAGAGTTCAATAAAGCAATTGATGAAGTTTGGTCTATGATTAGAAGTCTAAATCAATATATAGATAACGTAAAACCATGGTCTATCGCAAAAGATATTGGTAAAGATCCAGAGGCTGAGTCTCATTTATCAGAAGTCTTGTCTTTTTCTGCCGGCGCTTTGTTACAGATCGGTGACTTACTCGTGCCATTTCTTCCAGATGTGGCTGCAAGGATCCACAAGACGTTTGACACTGGTGTTATAGTCGCAAGTGAAGGTGTGATGTTCCCTAAAATATATATTCACACTCCCGACCCACACGCACCGAAAGTTTAATATGTTAGTAGACACACATTGTCATATTCATGATAAAGATTATCCGATAGAAGCAGCGGAAGTTTTCGATAAAGCAGCTGTTAATCTTGTTGAAAAGTATATTTGTGTAGGAACTAGTCAGGAAGATTCAGCACTGGCTGTAGACTTTGCCTCAAGCCATCCCAATGCCTTTTCGGCTATTGGTGTGCATCCACATGATTCCAAGGATGGCTGGGAAAATATCAAAGATATTTTGGAATATAGTAGATGGAATATAGTAGATAGCAAATCGTCAAATTCCAATAGCCAAATTCTAGGTGCCAAAAGCAACGTAGTGGCTATAGGGGAGATAGGACTTGATTATTATTATAATCATAGTCCACGTGAAACTCAGATTGAAGCATTGCGTTGGCAAATTGAGTTAGCCTTGGAGCATGATTTGCCTATTATTTTTCATGTTCGAGACGCTTTTGACGATTTTTGGCCAATATTTGATAGTTACGAGGGTATAAGGGGGGTTGTTCATAGCTTTACCGATAATCGCATTAATCTCGAAGAGGCACTAAAACGAGGTCTATATATTGGCGTAAATGGTATAAGCACTTTTACAAAAGACGAGGACCAAATAGCTGTCTATAGCTCTATTCCAATCGATAGATTATTGCTTGAAACGGACGCTCCCTTCTTGACCCCAGTGCCATTTCGTGGTAAAGTAAATGAGCCAGCGTTTGTAAAAAATATAGCAGAATTTCATGCTAAACTCCGAGGGATTACCCTAGACGAGATAGCCAAAGCTACAACAACAAACGCCCATGCGTTATTCGCAATCTAAAACAAACCGATAAACAAGTGTCAAACTAACCGAGGCAATCTAGATTCATGGCTCCAAAAAATGAAGAATTTATAATACCAAATAATCCAAATACTCTGGAAGATATTGGTATTGTCATAAATCCTGTAAATCCCGAAAGAGCTGAACGTTCTATCGAAGCTTTTGAGCGTCAAAAAATAATAAGAGAAATACTTACTACTAGCTCAGAAATACATAGTGCACGAAGTTCAGATATTGATAAGCGTCTACATGATTTTCATTCAGATAAAGTAAAGCGTGTAATTAACTCGCTAATAAGCGGAAACATAAATTTTGGTGGTCAGGATATCGATGAGATACGAGACAGGATAACTCGTAGTGTAATGGATCAGGAAGTTGCTATCGGTTCGATGATATATAAAGAATCTGATATAGACGGTGAACACACTATCTTCGTGTCACATGATCGCCATGATGAGATTTTTTGGCACTTTAGCCTAGATAGGGTGGATGCAAATCCTGTTACTGTTAGGTACGTAGTTCGCGAGCAAGAAGCTTATAAAAGTATTGAAGGTAGTCCATTTTTGACTGTTGATAACCAAGAGTTGGCCAATCTTCATAGTAGCGTTAAGATGATTCACTATATCGCTAGTCGTGGACTATACAAAGATTCTTTGCGCTCTGATTTCGACTTGGCAGCTTAACTGTTATAATTGGTAAAGTGAAAACCGAGTTTATTTATCTAGATCATGCTGCTGCTACACCTATTGATAGCCGTGTCCTTGAGGCTATGCAGCCTTACTTTACGGATCTTTTTTATAATCCCTCAAGCCCTTATGCTCCTGCCGTAAAAGTACGACAGATTTACGAAGATGCAAAGCATCAACTTGCCCAGCAGATAGGCGCAAGTCGTGATGAAATAATAATTACTGCCGGTGCAACTGAATCTATAAATTTAGCGTTTAGTGTAGCAAAAGGTGGCGGTGTAGTAACGTCGAACATCGAGCATCATGCAGTGATTGCGGCCGCTCGAAAGAACGAACTAACACTAGTTGCGTCTGATGAGAGAGGTATAATCTCGGCTGATACGGTTGCTGGTGCTATTAAAGACGATACCATACTAGTATCCATTGCCCTTGCGAATAACGAACTAGGTACTATTCAACCTATAAAAGACATCTCTCAGGTAATAAAAAAAGAGAGACAAAAAAGATTAACTGCGGGTAACCACAACCCAATTTATTTCCATTCAGATGCTTCTCAGGGAGTTGGACAGGTTGATTGTAACGTAGCCAGGCTAGGGCTCGATATGATAACTATTAATTCTGGTAAGATATATGGTCCAAAACAAGTTGGGATGCTTTGGGTTGCTTCTGGAGTAGTAATAGATCCATTGATTGTTGGTGGTGGTCAGGAAAGAGGCCTGAGGAGTGGGACTGAAAACGTTCCAGGTGTTATAGGTTTTGCAAAAGCATTAAGTCTAGCTACTGAGCATCGAAGACACGAATTCGAGAGATTGAGTGAGTTACGCGACTGGCTAGAAAATAAATTAACTTCTGCTTTCCCTGAGTCAGTCGTTTCTGGACATTTAAAGCATCGATTAGCCGGACATTTACATATTTCATTTCCTGGTATAGATGCTGAGAGGCTGATATTTTCTCTTGAAAATCGGGGGGTTTTATTGGCTACTGGTAGCGCCTGTGCCGCAAATAAAGGGACTAGATCGCATGTTCTTACGGCAATCGGACTAAGTGACGAATTAGCCGATGGCAGTATGCGCATTACACTAGGTCATTTAAATGATAAAAATAATATCCATATGGCGGCAGATATTATTATCGAAGAGATTTCAAAAGAATACGCTAGGATAGGCCGATGATACGAATCATAGCAGTAATCGTATTATTTGTTGCGACAATTGTTGGTATAACAAATTTCCTGTCACCAAACGATACAGCACAATGTAATGATGAAATAACTGGAGTTTATCCATGTGAGGTTGCAGATGCCATAGTGGCAGTAAGTGGTGGCGATACAAATGCACGGACAGATGAAGCTATTAGTTTATATAAAAGCGGTTGGTCAGATAAGTTGATTTTCTCTGGTGCTGCTCAAGATAAAACTAGCATTAGTAATGCGGCAGCTATGCGCCTTAGGGCAATAAACTCTGGTGTTAGTGAAGACGTCATCTATATTGATGAGTATTCTGAGAACACTAGGCAAAATGCCGAGAACACTGATTCTATATTCAAACAGTTGGGCGTAAATAATGCTATTTTAGTCACTTCAGGCTACCATCAGCGTAGGGCTAGCATAGAATTCAACAAAAGAACCTCGGTTAATATCGTCAATCACCCAGTCGAGAATGATAAAGATTGGTCTATGTGGTGGTGGGCTACTCCAAGAGGTTGGATATTATCTATTGGTGAATTAGTGAGAATCTTGGCTTTGAATTTCGGGGCTGGACGATGACCAAAGTGTATGTAGGTATGAGTGGTGGAGTGGATTCATCGCTAACTGCTGCGCTCTTGATCGAGCAGGGCTATGAAGTAACAGGCGTCTACATGAAAAACTGGACACAAGATCTTCCTGGAATGCGTTGCCCTTGGGCTGATGATTTAGCTGATGCCAAGCGTGTCGCGGTGCAACTCGGTATTGATTTTAAGGTTTTTGATTTTGAAAAAGAATACAAACAAAAAGTAGTAGATTATATGATAGATGAGTACAAAAATGGACGTACTCCAAATCCAGATATCATGTGTAATCAAGAAGTTAAATTTAAGCTATTCTTAGAGGCTTCTATTGAAGATGGCGCCGACATGATAGCAACTGGACACTATGCTAAAGTAGCTAATGGAAGTTGGCCAATAGAAGATGGCGAGTCGCAAGAAAAAGCTAATAGCCATATTCCATATTCTAATAGCCGTCTTTTGCAAGCAAAAGACAGAATGAAGGATCAGACTTATTTCCTTTATAGAGTTACCGGCGAAGCTCTATCGAAGACATTATTTCCGATTGGTGAGTTTGAAAAATCAAAAGTTCGCGAGATGTCGCAAGAGCGCGGTCTTTATACTGCTACCAAAAAAGATTCTCAGGGTATATGTTTTGTTGGTCAGGTTGGCATACGTGAATTCTTGAGTCAATATATAGATGTTGTTCCAGGCGATATTGTTGATAAGATTACAGGCAAAAAACTTGGAACTCATGATGGTGCTATCTTTTATACCCTTGGTCAGAGGCACGGTCTCGATATCGGTGGCGGTCTACCTTATTACGTAGTTGGCAAAGATATGGATAAAAATGAAGTGTATGTGACCACTGATCTCAACGACACGGAGCTTTGGAAAAAAGAAGTAAGACTATCTAGCGTACATTGGATCAACGATGCGCCTAGTGAGGGTACTTATGATATACGCGTTCGTCACCGCGCTAAACTCGTAAAGGCAGATCTGAGGTTTGATGGTGATGATATTGTCTTTAGTTTGGAAAATGCCGAAAGAGCTGTTTCGCCGGGTCAATCAGTTGTTATATATGACGGAGAGATTTGTCTTGGCGGTGGAGTCGTTATCTGATTGTAATTATGGCAATTGATTGGTAAAATAACAGAGATGAACGCACAAGAAATCCGCAATGCTTATCTTAAATTTTTCGCTGAGCGCGAACACGCTGTTATTCCACGTGCCAAACTAATACCTTATAACGACCCAACGACCTTATTTACTGGTTCGGGTATGCAACCTCTTTTGCCATACCTTTTGGGTGAGCCTCACCAAGATGGAGTACGTCTAGTGGATAGTCAGACTTGTCTTCGGGCTCAAGATATCGATGATGTTGGTGACAATCGGCATACGACATTTTTTGAAATGCTCGGCAACTGGAGTATGGGTGATTATTTCAAAGAACAGCAGATTCGCTGGTTTTTTGAGTTTTTGACAGACGTTGTTGGGCTGGACCCAAACAAGATTTACGTAACCGCATTTATAGGTGATGAATCACATGGAATACCTCGAGATGATGAAGCGGCTAATATCTGGCAAAAAGTTTTTGAAGAAAAAGGAATAGAAGCAAAAATTGTTGAGATCGGTAGCCAGGCTGATGGTGACATTCGCGGTATCAAGCCGGGTGAGCGAATATTCTTTTATGATGATGGCGAGAACTGGTGGAGTCGTGGTGGTGGACTCGATGAAACACCGATTGGTGATCCATGTGGTCCAGATAGTGAAGTGTTTTATGATTTTGGTCCTCAAAATCACGCCGAAGGTTTTGGTTTGGCGCATCCAGCTAGTGATAGTGGTCAATTTATGGAAATCGGCAACCAGGTGTTTATGCAGTATCGACGCAACGAGGACGGTAGTTTCTCGCCACTCGATAAGCAAAATGTTGATTTTGGTGGTGGTCTAGAGAGGATTGCAGCTGCTCGTATCGATAGTCCTGATGTATTCAAGATTAGTCTGCTTTGGCCAATTATTGAGAAATTACAAAAGATTTCTGGTAAAAACTACGAATCACATACTGAGAGCATGCGAGTTATTGCCGATCACTTACGTGCTGCAACTTTCTTGGCTGTTGATGGTGTTAAGCCTAGCAACAAAGAGCAGGGCTATGTCATGCGTCGACTTCTTCGTCGCGCTATCCGGTTTGCTTTTGACCTAGGTATCGAACAAAACTTCCTCGAAGAAGTAGTTCCAGTTATCGCTGATATGTATCACGATGATTTCCCAGAAGTGGCTGCAAATCGTGAAGATATTCTAACTACCCTTGTTAAAGAAGAGAAGGTATTTCGTCAGACACTTCGAAAAGGATTGCTAGAGATGAAAAAAATGGCAAGCATAGTATATCGTCACGCCGATGGCGGTAAATGCGAGGGTGGTTACTATGAACACATCCATGCGCACAACTTTACCGAAAATCAGGTAGTTCTACCTTGGGGGGTAGAAGAAAGCAATGTCCTTACTGGCAATAATATTTTTACATTGTATGATACTTACGGATTTCCAGCTGAACTTAGTGTTGAAAGTGCCCAAATGGAAGGTATAAATGTTACTGTCGATTGGCGTAAGAGTTTCGATAACGCCATGGCCGAACAGCGCCTACGCTCACAAACTGCCGCTAAAGGTACGTTCAAGGGTGGACTTGGCGGCCAGGACGAGATTCACAAGAAATACCACACAGCGACACATCTTATGTATCAAGCCTTGCGTGATGTACTTGGTAATCATGTTGTCCAACATGGAAGTAATATTACCGAGGAGCGACTTCGTTTCGATTTTTCTCATTCCGAAAAAGTTACTCCCGAGCAGATTCAGCAAGTTGAAGATATAGTAAATGAGCAAATTACCAAAGATCTCAAGATTAGCTACGCAGAGTATCCGACAGATGTTGCCCGCGGAGAGCTTGGCGCCCTTGGTCAATTTGGCGAT
>Ga0210043_1002714_pt1 | contig 11287 bp, 10 predicted proteins | sample CryGeymet201501t_FD_183990 | JGI IMG/M metagenome (GOLD analysis project Ga0210043, IMG submission 183990) | Groundwater microbial communities from Crystal Geyser aquifers in Utah, USA - Crystal Geyser metaG 2015-01t (SPAdes) (version 2) | ecosystem: Environmental > Aquatic > Deep subsurface >... | reverse complement strand
CACTGCGTTTCAAACTCCGTTAGTCATCGTGCTTTTGGTTCTCTATACACTCACATTATACGTTTGTTTACGAACTCCTCCAAGGGAATAAGAAATATTTTGTAGTAGTAGAGTATGCGTCAATTCATCAAGGGAAGGGGTTGTCTCGAATAAACTCGAAACATGTGTCGAAACTGTCTTTGTCTGCTACACAGGCACTATAGTCCAATCCCAGCAAATCCACTACTGAATCGCTCCCTACAATATTCTCCAAGGCTCCACAGCCAGCGGTAGTAATAGTTAATACTGCCGCAAAAATCAAAGCACATAACTTCTTCATTTCTGTTCTCCTAACCAACAACAATCCTTCTTAATGAGGATTGTACTGTTCCAATTGTGGGGGTGCTTCTGTAGGAAGTTAACGTATTATCCCACATGAATTTTGATGCCCCACCTTCTCCGATAAGTTCACCAGAGACCACTCTCCAGTCACCAGAACTAACATTTAATTTTTGAGCGGGCGGCGTAACTCTGTAATTGCGAGAATTATTGTAGTGAGCCATTCCGTTAAGAATGACCACACTGTTTGCGCCCGTGCCTGCGACTACATAGACTCCATCGCCCTCTGCATTACTTGATATATAATTGTTGAGACACATGTAGGCATTTGTTAATGAAGTACAGGCGTAGTTACGTAGAAACCCGTCAGCTACGCAGTGAGTGCAATTTAACAAGCCGCCTGCTGCATCGTTAATTTCTGCCATTTGTTATTCTCCTTATGATCCCGCAACATCAAGTATGTTGAATTCCATAGATACAACCAACCTGGTTGCTCCACTTACACCGCTTGCTGCATATACAATCCAAGAGTCAGCAGGCACTTCTTCTGTTGTCCATCCGGCTTGAATTACACCACTGCTTGTGGCAACAATAGACGAACTTGGTATGCTAGTCCCCGTATTAAACGGGGCTGATTTAGGCCGATATTCCACGTCAAAAGTCACGGTCCCACTGTCTGTTTGTCCACGGATTTCCATCATCAGAATATCCTTGTCGGTAAACATAATAACAATCTCATCGCTCGACAGTGGAGTTTCGATTTGAATTGACTTCGGTAGAACTACTTGTTGGGCTGGTTCTGCTGGTTGCCAAAAACTGCCATCGCTTCCAGAAACCCAGGTGAGAATTTGCCCATCAACAGGTGTGATGTCCGCAACATCAGAAATATCAGACAATACACCTATTGGCCCTGTCGGGCCAGTGCTTCCGGTTGATCCAGTTGGACCCGTTGAACCCTGTGCCCCAGCCGATCCTGCTGGGCCAGTGGGGCCGGTTATAGATGACCCATGAGCACCTTGCGGCCCTGTTGGCCCTGTTGGCCCTGTTGGCCCTATTGAACCGTTTGTACCTGCGGGGCCGGTTGGGCCTACCGGTCCAGCCGGGCCTTGAAGGCCACGTTGTCCTGATTCACCCTTTTCGCCACTCGGACCTGCTGGTCCCGTTAGTGACTCTGTCTCATCAATAACAACAGATACAGAAACAAACTCGGTGAGTTGGCTATATTTGGCTGTAACACCTTTACCTATAGGCCGGAATTGTCCAGTAAACTCGATACTGTACGAACCATTGCCTACCTCAAATCCGCTCCACGTTCCATCCTTACGAGCGGTCGTTGAACCGATGACCTCGCCATCTTGTTTTAGGGTGATAGTAACACTACCACCAGAGAGAGGAATTGCCAATAGTGGAGTCGGGTTACTAGCGGTTGCACCATATGTGTAATCAACGAAGGCCATAGCACATTATTATATAATGGCCCTGCCATTACCTGCTAATAATCACCAGGAGTGACAACTTCTTGAATTTTGTGAATGGCCTTATTTTGAATCTGCCGGATTCGCTCTTTGGAGAGACCCATCGGACCAGCAATTTCAGCCAGAGTTTTGATACGACCAGTCAAGTATCTTTCTTTGAGAACGTGCTTTTCAATCTCGTTCAAACATGTAGCCCGCTTCATAAACAACTCGGCCAGTTCTTTTGGTTCTTCGTCGCCGATGTCTGGAGTATGAGAATGATCAGACTCGTCTATGTAAGACTGGCTCCTTTGAAGGTTTTTTGTATATTTGGCCCCAAGTTGCCAGCAGGCATTGCGAATTGCATTACAAGCATAGGTGCTGAAACGAAAACCATTCCAAGGGTTAAAATTCCTAACAGCATTGAATAAGACATAGAATGATTCAGATTCAAGGTCTTCCATGTTGGGTAGGAATGTATGGGAGTGGATGACCATTTGGTAGATTAACCCAAGATTGCGCTTTACCATGTGATTGAAAATGGAGAGGTATATGTCGTGATACTCTCGGCCTTGTTTGGTGAGAGGAATGGACTTGCCCTTGTTCTGGTTGGTCAAGTATGCCGCGACGTGCATCGCTGCGAACAATTTTCTCTCTTGATCGGCAGTGATCTTTTCATCTACCGAAAGAGATTCCCAACCCACAGATTGCAGCGTTTGGGTCAAGAACTTATGGTCGTGTCGAGATGCCTCTTTAACGTATCGAGGATACACAAATTCAGTGGGTTTCGACATAGTTTCCCTAAGCCTCCAATTCAATGCCTCAGTAATAGTTTACCTGATAAACTGGAGAAAGTCAAGGGATCAGATCACAATTACGCTATTTCCCATAATCGATTTGGTATGTGGCTGAAACCCGAGCCACTGAAGGATATTGAGGTACTTATCGTCCTTGGTGGGGTTGTGAGATTTGATTACAAGTTCGCCGTACTGTTGCTTCCACTTATTTATTATGGCCCTAATTTCTTCCAAACTTTGCATCTCCTGCATAACGTTGTTTGGCATCTCTTGTGGCTCCATTTGTTGCTGGACATCGGTGAAGTCAAGACCTGTTCTTTGTATAGCAAGTTGATACAACCTTATAGGTCCGTGCTCAAAGAGTACCAAGAAAAGTTCATAGATGCCAGCAAGAGCCTCTTCAACTACTCGGTTCCCCGACATTTGGAGACGGTCAAGTGCATCCTCGGAAAGACCTGCGATTTTTTGAAGCCATTTCATATCCTACTCCTTCGGTTTCACTGGGTTTGAATTACCCCTCCCGCAAGAGCAGGGGATTCCTACTTCAACGACTCAACTTGCTCAGGAACACAATATCCCTGAGTAGAGGTTAAATCTCCATAGGCGTAACTTTGCGTAATTCCTACGCTACAAATATTGATAGCAGCGTTCAAATCCCTATCTACCTCTAATCCACAATGAGGACAACAGTGTATTCTGTCTGCTAATGTTTTTGGAACCAATTCTCCACAACCTGAACATATCTGAGTTGTATTCTTAGGATTGACTAATCTAACTTCCACACCAGCTTCTTCCGCTTTGTATGTAGTATAATCAATTAGTTTCCTCCAAGCACAATCACTGATATCTTGATTATGGGTGCATCGTTCGTAATCACAAGTTGGCTAAGGAGTTTACACAACCATTATACATCGTTTGTTTACGAACTCCTTCAAGGGAATAAGAAATATTTTGTAGTAGTAGAGTATGCGTCAATTCATCCCCTTCCACAAGGGAAGGGGTTTTCTTGACGCTAACCTATAAAAAGACTGCACAATAAAGAAGGATTTTTGTTCGCTTTTTCCGAATTGTCATCCGTATAGGCTTAGTCCCTCGACACACTTACTGTGTAAGGAGATATCAATGGACCAAATAGCAAGACAGGCTCTTGTATCGAAATTACAAGGTCACATGAAGAAAGCAAGCTCCAACGTGCGAACCTCGTTGGTTGCAGAGAAGGATGACTTCAAAGTTGTCCTCTCAAGCAAAGATTTGAAGCAGTATTACAAAGGTATCGAAGTTGGAAGCACCAAGATTGCAGAACTCGATGATGACGTTATTGAGTTCATTAATGATTCACCCGATGATGCTGCCCAGGAGATGCTAGAAGGCTTCCGTCAGAGTTTTGATGAGGAAGCCTTTAATCGTGCTGCCGAAAGTAACAAGAAGACAGAGAAAACTGCTGCTCACGCAACTCAAGATGAGAAAACTCATGACATGATTACGCAGAAGCAGTTTGACGAGCAGAAGCCTTCTCTACACCCGAGAACAGACGAATATTACACCAATATCACCCAGAGGCAGCTGCCTGAGCATGGGCAGCGTCCTGGTACGTATGATCAAGTCACAGAGGGACAATTCAGAGACGAACGCACCACGTTTTATGGTGCAGATCGTACCGCTGGTGATTGGAAGCAAGAAGATCGTAACGTTGTTACGGAAAGACAGTTTGAAGAAGGCACGAAAGAGTATTCCGATGTCGGCGAAAGTGACAGAGGAGAGATGGGCTCCAAGTTTGATGGAGGATTGGAACAGCAGTGGCGTGTGATTGGTGAAAAGCAGTTAATGGAACTGCTTAAGCATCACGAGTGGACCGAGCCATTGACAACTACTGAAGGTCCAGACCAACTCCAGAAGCAGGATGGTGAGCTATCAAGACTAACAGCCGACGTTGCACGCAGCATTATTAAGGAAGCCTTGCAGGTTTTGGGTAATACAGTGGTTTCTGCTGGCGTTACTCCACAAGACCTGTCTGGTATTGTTCGTCGTTTAGTATCCCACCCAAGTAAGTATCCTGTCTTGGCAAATGTAATTCGCTGCTATGCCGGTGCTGATACTTCAGCAATTGATAAGAAGGTTGCTAAGGCTCGTTACTTTGGCAAGGTAGCAAACGCTGATAAGGACTTCTCCGATAGTTTGATCGCGGATGTCTTTGTTCGTCAGTTGGCCGCTATGAATTACAATCCACAGTTTATAGTTGATGGATTGGTTGCTCTTGCCGAGTCGAAAGACATTGCAGACCGTATCGACTCCGCGTGCGAGCAATGCCTAAAGGGACAACCAATTACCGATGAAAAGAAGGCAGGCAATGTAGATATCTTCCGCACCGTTATTTCAGGAAAGGAAGATGCAAAAGCAGACTCGATAAGTGGGGATGATTCAGATGGGTTTTACTCCTATGAAGGACCGCTTTCCGAAGTTAATGCCAGCATCGACAACAAGGATGCATTCAAGAAGGCCGCTACTGACTTTGCTCGCAAGCGAATTCTTGTAGCATCAGAAAAAGATATTGATCTCGTCCCACAATCTTTGGACGTAAATGCCGAAGATGGGACTTATGTTATCGTATTCTATGATCCAACTCACAAAGAAGCCGAGCTAAAGGCTCGTGCTGAAGCACGTCGCAAGATCGTGAAGGAAGCCCAGATGGGCGGTGCAGGTGGAATGCCACCGGCAGCTGGGCCGGAAATGGGCAATCCAATGGTACCACCAACCGGTGGTGACATGGGCGCTCCACCAGCTGGTGAATCTCTGTCACAAGAACCTCCTATGCCAGGGGATGACATGGGCGATGGTGGAAGTGGTGAACCACAGCCACCTGGAACCATCTGTGATATTTGCGGCAGTCAAGACGTAGACGTAGATAACGGTGAATGGCGTTGCAATAACTGCGGCGGTGAAGGCGAAATCTACGTCATGAAGAAGACTACTAAGTGGCCTGGCACTCTTGAAGATACTGAAACCGAAGAGGGTGAAGGTTTTGGATTAGGTGCTGATGAGGGACTTGGTGATCTTGGCCCGGCTCCAGAAGAAGAGATGGGTGAAGGTGCAGGAACTACCCTGCCCAATATACCGGTTGGAGCGTCAGTTAAGAACGTTCTGACCAAGTTGGCTTCTAAGAATCAGAATTATGTATTTGCATCGAAGTTTAGAATTACCCCAAGAACTGCTGAGGTTCTGAAGAAGCAGAAGATCAGTCTTGGATCGGTATGTCCTAACTGCGGTGGAAATAACACTGATTCTACTAAGATTTCCGGTGGGCAGTCCGGTATTTGCTGGACTTGTGGACAGGAATATAAGTGGAGAGTTCTTGCCAACCGCAACAAGAAGAACAGTGTGTATACTCAGTACATCTGGTCTCCAAAGACCGCTGAAGAAAACTGCTCTGGTTGCAACCGACTCCGAGATGCCTTTGATAAGGCTTTGAAAGAGTATGGCGTAACCCGTGAGGAGTTTGATAATCTAGGTGACATCACTGCTCAGGCACCTTTTGTTTTGAAGATGGCAAATGTAGGCGTCCTTGATGGTTTGGTTGACGTAATGAACGAAGACCTGCCACTTAATAAGGTTGCCGCTTCTGCACGTTGGAAAGGTTCTGAGAAGTTTGATAAATTCCCATCTGCAAGTTGCATCGAGAGAATTGCACGTCGCTTCGGCGAGAATGCAACCGCTATGAGTGGACCATGTGAAGGCAAGAATCTTGCCAACTGTGTTTGCTCACAGCTTGAAGGGTTGGGCATCTACACTGATGGTGTGGCTGCTAAAGTAGCTAAGACCATGCTGGATGAAAACCCAATGGTTAACTCTCCGATGAAGACGTGCATTGCCATGCTTGTTCGTGACGGCATGGACATGGATGATGCCTGCGTTGCCTGTGATGCCTTGAGAGCAGCACATGCAGACGTTGATGATCTTGTCATCGAAGCAATTGCCCAGTTTGCTCCTGCTGAGATGGCAGCCAAGCCGATGGCACCAAAACCAATGACCTGCAAACCGAAGGCTCATAAGCCAATGAGTGCTCCGACTGACGGCATGAAGTCTATGGCTCCTAAGCCGATGTCAACTACTCCTGGTGAGCCAACCATGCCAATGAGTGAGCCAGAAGGCCCAGTCGGTGGTCCTGGTATGAACCCTGGTGCTGGTCCGGGTAAGCCGATGCCAGAACCAATGGATGAGCCAATCACCGATGCCACCGAGATTGGTGGTGATTTGCCCGGTGGTGACTTGCCGGGTGGTGAAATGGCAGAAGTAGAGATGGAAATCGGACCCGGTTTTGGTGACGAAATGATGGATGAGGGCTTTGATGATGGTTTCGGTGGTCTCGACAATGAGAGTCTTGGACTCGAAATAGGCGAGGGTACTGTAACAATCCAGCTTCCTGAAGAAGTAATGGATGCATTACAAGTCCTCTTCGACGCCCTTCAGGGTCAAGTTGGTGATGAATTCGTTGAAGAAATACCAACTGACGACGGACTAGATGTCGGTGATATCACCGATGAGACCGTGGATGAAAGCGGTGAAGGCGAAGAAAGCACCGAGGATTCTGAGGAAAGTGGCATCCCAGGCTTGGCCGATGATGATTCCACACCAGACGATGATTTCGGTGGCGAAGAATCAGACGATTTCGGTGGCGAAGAGCCAGAAGAGGAAGAGTCCGATGCTGAGCCAATGCTTCACAAGAAAACTGAAGAAGGCAAACCTTGTGGGTCTAAGCCCATGAGTGACGACAAGAGCTACAAAATGGAGGCAAAGCCAATGAGAAACAACCATGAGGTTGTAGCGCCTGTGGCTGAGTCGGATGCTCAAATGCAAAAGGAAGCACAGGTGCAACCACAGGGACAGAGTAACGACCTTGAGAATATGCTATTCAATATGAAGAGGGGTTCTCTCCGAACGACTCAGTCTGCTTTGGATAACCTGTTTGACGGAATTATACGACAGGCAGAGATTGCTAAGTCTGCCGCCGACAATGACGTAAAGAAGATGAATTATAAGGCTGGTGACGAAGGCTCAAAGGTCACAGTCACTCCTGCCCAGGATTCTTCTGATGTCAAATTCAAGGATGGTGGAAAGATCGGACATGAGAAGCCATTTACTGATGGTGTGAAGTCGAAGCCAAATGTCCCACGAGCAGCAGCTACGATGGGGGATGAAGACGAAAGCAACACGGTCAGTGAATCAAGTAATTTACCAAAGGTTCCTCATGGCTCACCGGCTATGGCAGGAGAAGAGCACTACCGTCCCGAGAAGGGTAATGTAGTTGATGGTAACCAAGGCAGCCAAAGTACATCTGCCAAGTCCCAGAAGACTACCAAAACTGCCAAATCACAGGAGAAAACTATGAAAGTAGCAAACACGGTTTGGACAGTCCAGAAGGGTCACCAGCATTACAATGCCCTCCAGAAGAAGGCAAATGCAGGGGATTGGGTTGTCAAACTGCAAGATGGTAAGACATACGACATGTCTACTGACCAGAGTGGCAATTTTATCCTAATTGCACAAAATTCTTCAGAAATTAAGAAGGAATCACAGACAAAAACACCGAATAAGGTAGACACATTGGTCGATGACCCTGATATCAATCAGTCGTCAGGACCAGGAAAAGGAAAAACTCACGCAGATGAAACTCATAGTCTGGCAGTGACAGAGAAAAAGCCGAGTGAAGGGATGGATGAACCATCTGTACCGGAGGCGAAAAATAAGGGACAACTCACACGAGAGCATACTTACGATAACGAGTTGGACGGCCCTGAAATCCCAGCCGGTGGTGGAATGAATCCTGACTACGACGAAAACGAGAAGAATAAGCCAGAGAAGCAGGATCAAATGTTGGGCAAGCAAGATGGTGGAGCCGCGTTGGCTTCCCATGACGAGGCAGTAAAGATTGCGGGTCAGATGATTAAATCTAATCTGATCACCATTGACGAACTACCAGCTAAGGTACAAGAGCTTTCGAGAGTCCCCAAGGCTACTTTGAAAGATTACGAGAGGCTTATCGCAGTAGCATCCTCTAAGAGAGGACTACAAAAAGAATCGTCTGCTGGAGCGGTCGAAACCGCATTTGTCCAGAAGACGGCTGCAAATGATACACCAAATAACCTGAAAGATTACATCCAATCGTTATTCCGACTGGATCAAAGAAATCGTGACCACGAAAAGTGGGCACAAGACAAAGGAAATACAAGACTCTTCCACTAAGGTAAGTCTTGACTCACGGAATAGCTATTTGAAAAAACAGGAGAATATAAAATGGCTTTAATCGAAGTATTTCACGTTACCGCATCAAGCTTGCCAATTGATGCTAATAACTCAGTTGACATCCCACAGGGATTGTTGGTGAGCCTTGAGGGCACTGGTGACGTTCAGCCAGCACATGGTGACAACGCTACTCAATTGCCTATTGGCATCGCCGGTGACACTAGATCAACTGGAGTTACCAGTTTCACACCTGAGTCTGGCTCCGCACGTAGCCGTAACCCAAAGACCTCTTATGAGGGTGCTTTGGTGACAGGCGCTTGGGGTGCCAGCCAACGATTCACCGAGAACCGCGTCAGTGACGGCTACAACGAAGTCCTTGCCAGTGGCAAGATGACTGTGTACCACTCTGGCGGTGAGTTCTGGACCGACCAGTACGAAGTCGTTCAGTCGAGCGGTTCTGTTCTGGCAACGTATGCATCGGGCACTGCTCTCTTCGCTTCTGGCGCTGAGACGGCAGGCGGAGCACCCCTGGGTGAGCCTGAAGACGCACGATCAGGACGTTTCACGGACGAAGCCAGCACTGCGAATAGCACTACATCGACGATTATCCCGGTAGGTGTTACTCTCACTGCTCCAACTTCGTATCCGTCCGGTGTTCCTGGCACTGAGACTGCGTTTCAGTCTCTACCAGAAGGCGGCAACTCCCTTGCTTGGGGAACGTTCCTACACGTTAAGTTGCTAGTCTGATTTGAAAGGCAAATTTTTCCGTCAATATATCGCGAGATTCTTGATGGATTTTAAGGAGAATATCAATGATCGATAAGACCAATCTTACCAATGAGCAGAAGGAAGCGATCATTGCACAAGCACTTAACACCGATGAAGGTCGTATAGCGCTTGCCCAAGCAATGGTAGAACCAATTAGACGTTCGCTTGAGTATCAGGCGGTCGGACGTAAGTTACTCTTGGTTGACGAACTTCCACAGGGTGCTCTCGCTCGTTACGAGCGTGACGTAGCCGCAATTGCCCACGTCGTTGCACGTCGTGGTGCTGTTCCTGATCAAATTCAGGAAGGTGAGGAAATCCTCGTACCTACCTTCGAGATCGCTGCTAACCCACAGGTTAGACTGTCCGAGATCAAGGCACGTCGTTTCTACATTGTAGACCGTGCACAGATCAAGGCTAAGGAGGCAATCCAGAAGGAAGAGGATGCAAACATCTTCTCCGCTCTGATCTCTGCTGCTGACACCCGTGGCGACCAGATCGTCACCAACGTTGGTTCACTTTCCCCTGCTTCGCTAAACACTGCGTTTAGATTCATCGAGCAGCACGACTTGGTCGCAACCAAGATTGTTGTTCATGCTAACCAGTATGCAGGCATCCGTGTTTTCGGCAAGGACTTCTACGATGAGGCAACGACTCGTGAAATCCTAACCTCGGGTCTCTTCGGACACCTTTGGACAGCCGACATTCACGTTTCGTCCAAGATGGACCCGGACACTGTTCTGGTAGTTGCAAGCCCTGACACTGTCGGAGCTTTCCCGATTCGCCAGGACATCACTGTCCTTCCAGCCGACGACCCCAAGAAATTGAGACTGGGCTGGGTCATCTACGAGGAAATCGGAATCGTCGTGGTCAACGACTACGCCGTATCCAAGATTGAGGTAACTGCCGGTACGTAATCCGTACTGATAGTGACTGAGTAATAACGGGGCGAGTCCATTAAGGCTCGCCCTTTTTCTTTGACATGCAGTGGCTCCGCAAGTTGGCTTCAACACATAGCTCATCGGGTAGATACAGTAACAACTGATACGAAATGTTTCAGTCAGGCACTCTCATTGAGTTCAACTATATGCGTGGAACCCAAAAATCACCCTACTTTGGAGAGAGGTTCCAGCAGCATATAGAGCCTGCTGGGCGGTACATGATTTATAGGTAAGCGTCAAGAAAACCCCTTCCTTGGAAGGGGATGGATTGACGCATACTCTACTACTACAAAATATTTCTTATTCCCTTGAAGGAGTTCGTAAACAAACGTATAATGTGAGTGTAAACCTCTAGTGCTGGAACTGCCTCAAGTGAGACCATCAAGAAATATATAGAGAACCAAAAACACGATGACTAACAAAGTTTGAAACGAAGTGACTAAGGCATTCAAGTATAGATTGTATCCCACTCGTAAACAGGTGAAAGCACTTCAACAAACGCTGACTACCTGTAAGTATACTACATACAAAGCGGAAGAAGCTGGTGTGGAAAATACAACTCAGATATGTTCAGGTTGTGGAGAATTGGTTTCAAAGACATTAGCAGATAGAATACACTGTTGTCCTCATTGTGGTTTAGAGGTAGATAGGGATTTGAACGCTGCTATTAATATTTGTAGCGTAGGAATTACGCAAAGTTACGCCTATGGAGATTTAACCTCTACTCAGGGATATTGTGTTCCTGAGCAAGCTAAGTCAATGAAGTAGGAATCCC
>Ga0210043_1002713_pt1 | contig 11288 bp, 15 predicted proteins | sample CryGeymet201501t_FD_183990 | JGI IMG/M metagenome (GOLD analysis project Ga0210043, IMG submission 183990) | Groundwater microbial communities from Crystal Geyser aquifers in Utah, USA - Crystal Geyser metaG 2015-01t (SPAdes) (version 2) | ecosystem: Environmental > Aquatic > Deep subsurface >... | reverse complement strand
CCACAATCTATTAACACCCTGTTTTAGAAGTGCTTTTAAGGGGGCTTAATGATATGGTGTTTTAGGCTTAAGTTTATTCGTAAGAAAAGGTTGTCGGTTCAACAGCGCTACGTGCGACTACGGGGCATTTAGGGGCTATTTTTAAGGGCAAGGATGCCGATTCTTTAATTTTCCATCTCTTTGGGGTAAATATGGTTTTGTGTTTGTAATAATCTATATTCACGCTGTCGTCTACTAACCTCATTTTATATCCGTCCCCAGAAACCGTTATCCCAAATATGGCTATTTTGAGTTTATTTGCAATCATCATATTTTCAACCGTTATCTTATCCATCGGCATTAAAATTGCTGGGTGATAAAATTTTTCTTGTTTTTTACACATATTGTAATATGTCGTATAACCCACCACCTTTATTGCGTCCCAGAACTCTCCACTTGAATATGGATAATACTTTATTTCTCCACAATACTCCTTAGATCTAAACCTAAAAACAACATCAATTCTGCCTATTTGTCTATAACTGACCACGTCTATGTTTTCTTTAAAAGACAGCCCGGCGTTTATTTCGTCTTGCAATAAATCAAGGTATCCGTATAATTTTTCCTCGCTTTTTTCAAGAATAAAACCCCTTAAAACTTCTCCTGGGTTGTGCTTGAGGTGTCTATGAAAACGTAATTCTGCGTAAGATTCTTTTTCCATAAAAAATGACATTGCAAACAAATATATGGCGACACATCCCCGTAGATATTATACCGAGGGCTGGGGGTTGTCAAGGTCTTGCGGGGCCTCGTCTTTTTTAACGCCCAAAAGACTCTCCAGTTTAGAGGGGAGGCTAAGGATTTCATTTAAAGTTTTTGGCACAACGCCTAAGAGTTGTTGGAGATTCATAAGATTATTAGGGAGAGGATAATAACGGCCAGTAAATACCAAAAGACATCCATGGCAGAACCGATTATTTGTCCGATAATAAAGGGGTTGTTATTTTGTTTCATTTCTTATTCCAGAGATTAGCTTGCTAGTTAAAACTAACGCTTCTTTTATCCTACCACTTGCTAGATATTCTGCAAGTTTGTTTTTATTAACTGCAGATATTGTTTTATACGCCGGAGACTGGAATAATCTAATAGCGGCGTCTGTGGCAAAATAGCCAACAACCGCCTTGATGGTTCCGCCAGAGGCAAAGCCAGCACCGCCACCGATCAGCGGAGCAATAAACCTGGTAATGCCGTTTGACTGGGTACTTCTGCGAGCCAGTGTTGCTTCAACTATTTTTTCTATGTCAGACCAAAGATTAAACTCTTTGTTGGCAACGCCTAGGTTTGGGTGGGAGGTGTTTAGGGTGTTCCTAATGGTGTTGGCAATTCCTTCTTTTGCTTGGGTGGCAAGGGTCAGTCCTTCGTCCTTAGTAAAGTTTTTATTTGCAATAGCAACCGACTTATCAAGCACCCTTTTTATTTTTATCAACTGGGCATCGGGTATGCTTTTACCGTACTGGGTGATAGCTCCAACCACATTGTCAATCGCCCTAACCGCACCCTCATCTAAGATTTTACCATTAACAATAAACTCGTTTCTTAGGGTTGATACCGAATCAACTAGTGGTTTGACTACTGTTTGTTTAAATACGGGCAAGAGGTCTTCGGCCCTACCAACGGCTTCTCCGGCCACAGACTTAAGCTCGGACGCTTTGTCGCCGAATTTTTTTAAGGAAGTAACTAAGGTGTTTCTTTTGAGCAATTCCGGTACAACTTTTTTTGTTTTTGATTTTAGCTCTTTGGTGGTCGCCCTCAGTGCTTCGGAAAATTGTTTGATTGCTTTTGATTTTAATCCTTCTGGAATCCCCGTAGTGATGGCCTTGGCGATGGCTTCTCCGCCAGGAAGTTTTTTAAGTGCCTGTGAAACAAAACCTCCACCTGGGTATAGCTCTATTGCTGTGAAGGCGATGTTTAGTGGCGTGAGGTTTTCATTAACGAGTTTTTTCGCCTGTTCGGTTTTCCCCTGACTCTCAAGAATTGGTGCGGCGATGGTAGTGCCAACCGTTTTAATGGTTGAGCCGAACATAAAGTCTGATGCCGTCTTTAATACACCGCCCATTTTATCTGATATAGAGGTTTTTTGTGGCTGAATGTCTGGCTTGACGGGTGCAATCTTTTTTGATTCAGACATTTGCAGTCCTGCCCTAACCTTGGCCCTGAGTGCGTCTTTTGACGAACCCTGCGGGGCGACAATGCCGTATTTAGCTCTAATTTTGTTTAATTCTTCTGGTGTCATATTATGCGTAGTTAAATCCTGTCATTCTTGAAACAGGAATATTATGAACTTGAACTTTCTCGTCTAGTCCCCAATTTGAATCCTTAACGGTGGCGATGCCGTTTTTAACCGACAAAATAATTCCTGTATGCCCCGTGTTCTTTAGTGGCATTACGAAGACCATTCCTGGTTTTGGTGCTTTAATTGACGGATTCATCTTAGAAATTTTTGATTGGTAGCTGTCCCCCAGCCCGAGGCCAGTAAGGCTATTTACAAATCTTCCACACTGACCAGCCTTCTTCCCTTCTGGGATTGCGGAGACCTTTGCCATGGCTTTATTCGTGTCGCCACCAACCGAGCTAAAACTTTGTTCGCTTAAACTTTCTAAGATAGTCGCTTCGTCTAAACCATCGTCTATCATTCTCTCCACCGTATCGCTGTATGTCGGGTTTTCTGCGATCAATTCTGAAATATCATTATAAGATTTAGTCAGCGGGGTTAGGGCAACATCAAATGCCTTGCGGTAGTCGCTGATAAATGTCGTCCCCGTTCCGGGTTTACCCGTTAGACCATCAATGCGCCTGCCATATTCTTTATAAAGATTGACGTAGCTTTTTTCGGAAACTTTGTATTTTTGTTCAATAGTCGCCTTCAGGTTTTTTCTCGCCTCTTCGGTTAAGAACTCACCGTTGTCCACAACCCTTTTGGCGTTGAAGCCCATTGACTCCATCCACGCCTGGGCGTATTTTTGAACAGTAGCATATTCACCTTCTCGGACAACGGAATTCGGATCCATTGATTTAGCGAAGGCGTATATCAAGCCGATGTCGTCTGCCGAGCTGGTGCTGGTATCTGATAGTGATTTAGCAAACTGATAACCTTCCTGGGTTACGGTAAAGTTTTTTACCAGTTGCTCCCCGTCAAACTGATTAGCAACCTTATCAACCCTTGCCTGTGTTTGTTGGTCTAATTTGGGGATGATGCCTTGTTCAATCGCCTGCGCTTTGGTGGTGCCATAAGGAACGCCCATCGCCGCCGCCTCAGTTGGACTAAGTAATTCGTTCATGTCTGTTCCAGCTCCAGATGCTTTCATTAGATTTAGGGAGTTTTCAAAATCTTGTTGATCCTTCACCGTCCGCATCCCCGCAAATAATAATTGAGGGTCAATCCCCGCCTGTTGCGCCAGTTGGGTCAGTTGCGCCGTGGCTTGCGCCGTCAGTTTATCAGGGTCAATGCCTTGAAACTTCTCTAAGATAGTCGCTAGAGTATTCTGAGCGTTCTGAGTCAGAGTTTGAGCGTTCTGCCAGACCTGTTGTTTTTGAGAGTTGATAGCGTCTTGAGCCTTCATCTGTAAGCCAGCGACATCAAAGAGTGAGGAGAGGCCGAACTTCTGGGCTTCCAGATTCGCTTTCTGGGCTTCTCGGGCCAGCCCAAGACGATTTAACAGGTTGGATTCTTCGGCGACTAAAGTTCCCCGTTGCTGATTGTAGTTTCTTTGTACCGAGGCCTGTTGTCCAGTAATGAAAGGCATCGGGATAGCTTGGTCTTCAATCTTATTCATTCCTTGCTGAAAGCCTGAATCAAGATTAGTAATCTGAGTCTGTTTGCCAGCGATTTCGTTGCCGATACTCGCCATCTCGCTTGTGGGTTGGGCGGCTTGGTTTATGGAATCAAGTTGTTTGGTGATGTTACCATAAATCTCATTTAACTGTGGGGTGAAGTCGGTAAAAGTCGGCACCTGTGAGCTGTTGATGGCTTCGTTTAGTTTGCCGGAAGTTTGGCCGAGCATCTCGCTGACATTGAGTTGCGCTGGCACGGCGGGGACATTCGCTCCCATTAGGGCGTAGCCCTGTCCGAAATAGTTTTGCGCATCGGGTGAGCCGGACTCAACGACTACTTTCTGCCCTTGCGGATTGATTAAAGTTGCTTTCATAGTTTTATAGGGCAGTCCAGCTGCCGTTTATCATACAATAAAGTTTATAAGTTGGGTCATCAAAGCCGACCACTAAAGTCCCTTGCTTTGCCTGATGGGTTGGTACGGCGGTAAAGATCGGAAAGCCCTCAAGATTCTTAGGGTTGAGCTTTTTACTGTTAAGCCCATCGTGGGTGTGGTCAATTACCTGTTCCATTAGTTTAGGATTATGTTTTTAAGACACATCGTGCTAGTCCCTTTCAGCTCAGCTCGTATTTGTACGGACTCTAAGGATTGTCCGAAAGGAAAACGTTGCGACTTTACTCCGCCATCGGTGGCGAAAGTAGAGGTGCCGATAGTTGTCCAGTCATCTCCGAGATTTTCCCGATACTTTAAGATAACGCCTTCGGTGGAAACCATCGCATCCGCTAACTCAAACTCGGCGTATTGAAAAGTCCTTTTGGCGTACTTCGTACCGACTTTATAGAGTTGAGATTCAACTGCGGTTTCGTAGGCGGTGTTATAGACAGAGGCTCCCACTTGGTCAATACCATAGGTGATGCTGTTTTCGTCTTTCCAACCGATATAATAAACCAGATTACTTCCTTCACACAAAGCCCCGATCATTACATCGCCATTGCTGTTGCCTGTTGAGATTTGATTTTCAAAGTTATAAGCACCCGTCTTTAAGTCCAGACCGTAAACTCCTGTTGGGTTCGGTGAGGTCGTGCCGTTGGTGCAGGAAACCCCCGTATAAAGCTTTCCTTTATGAAACATGATTGCTCCAGGACGGGGATCTAAATAGTTTCCGCCCCGCAGGTCAGTCAGGGGTTGCTTTTTTACCAGTTCATAAGACGAGCCGTTGGTTACATAAATGTTATGATTCACTCCGGCGACTACATAGATAAGATTTCCGACCGTTAGCATCTGGTGGATGCCGTTCTCTGGGATGCGGATTGGCAACTCAAAGGAGGATGAGACTCTATCCCAAGGAAAGATATCTGCCCTACCGCCGTAAAGTCCAGTACCGAATTGCGTGCCGATATAAAGCTTATCTCCGAGTTCAACCAGACAGTTAATCTTATAGCCAGCAGGTAAATCAAGGGCGGGCGTTCCCGCTCCGGCAAAAGTCCAAGTACCTGAATTCCCTGGATTAAAAGTCCCCACCTCAGTAAAGGTTTCAATCAGGTTAGTAGAGCCGAGATATAAAATATTATCTTGTCCGACTAGAGCGGGATGCCAACCCGTATCGGTGGTTAGTGCTTGGATAGAGTTTGTCCACGTTTCTCCCGACAGACTAAAGGCATCCGTTTGGGAGTTTCTAAAGGTCAAGATGTAACCATTCCAAATCACCATGCCGTTGCCGTTACCACTGCTGGTGGTATTGCCTGACTTTACTGCCCAAGAGCTAGCGTTCTTATGTAATTTATTATCTGCGGTGTAGGCATAGACGATGTTCGTATCTGGGTCTTTGACCATCCAATTCGGAGTATCCGTTATGTTAGTAGAGGATTGTTTGACCGCTGAATAGTTGATCATCGCTGTGCCGGGGCGGGTGTCTATATCAACATTAAGCATTTTACCGAACCCCAAAAGCGGGCTATCGGCGATGCCTTTTTGAAAGTTGTCTATGATTATCGGTTTGTCCATATTAGTCTTGGAAGGCTTTTTTACCAGCCTCGTATTCACTTTTTTTTAAATAAGCCCAGATTTGGTACATTGAAGGATTGATTAAAACTTCCCGATTCCAGCCACCATAAGTTGCGGCGTTGATTTCCTCGTTTCTTGGCATCCTTTTTAGATACGCCCAGAGAGCGGGAACAACCCGATATTTTTCAATCCAGTAACCCCCTTTGGGTCGGCCTCGGTAGTAACGGTGATAGGCGTTGCTTTTGTAGCAGTCCTTGTTGCCGATGGGTGTGCCATCATAGGCCATTGTAAAATAGGGTGTCGGGTCAATCGCTCCCTTGAAGCCATTGTTCCAATTCAAGGTATTGCCGTCTTTATCCACGAACTTAAGGCCGAAGTGGAGATGATCGCCCGTAGTATAAAGCCCCGTATTGTCGCAATGTCCGATTATCTGACCCGCCTGAACTTGCTCACCCACAATAACGGTGGTGTCGGTAAAGTGGTAATAAATTGTCTTAATGTCAAGCTCCTTATTCCAAAGCTCCACTCCGATACCACCATCAGAACCCTTGCCTGAAAACAGAACAGTCCCCGAATGAGCGGCGTAGCAAGTGAAGCCGTTAAAGGCTCTAAAATCCACGCCGTTATGACCCAACAAGCCCATCTTCTTATAGAAGTCTAAAAAGTTCAGGCCAAATCCCTGGTTAACACTTATGTTTCTTAGTGGCAGTCTTAGCATTTAATATTTTCTTAATTTTTAATAACATTTTCTCTGCTTCTTTCTTGGTTTTAAAATGATTGTGGGAGCAGAACCTTCTTACGAAATCCAGATAACGGCCTTCTTCCCAACTAATTTTCAGTACTCGTGTATATTCGTGGATGTACCAATAAGTCTTTTGCATATTTTATGTGTTTGTTTAAGGTGGGAGGGCGGGGTTTAGTCCGCCCAGAGAGGAATGGTGTCTGCCAGATTAGGCAGACGGCGGGTTATGTTAACTTAATGAACTTTTTATCATAAAGTTAACGTGTGTTAACCCTGGTAGATTTTACCCTCCGCCAGAAAGCGGTGTTTAAAAATGCGGGTGGTAATTTCGGAATAAAAGCCGTCGGTAAAGAAATGAAAGACGGCAAATGCTTGTTGCCACTTGGTCGGCGCACCCTTCAGATACTTTTGCTGGTATTCGCAGAGACAGCCGAGCGACTTGCCGACAATTGTCTTGTCGTCCCCCCACATTTCGGCGGGGATTTCCATTACATCGTGGGTGTGGCCGTAGTAGATACAGGCCCCGTAGGCGGTTGCCATTTTCTTAGCGTGGTAGATGTTGGTGAACTTGCCGTGGGTGAAATAGGCGTTGCCGAGCTTGAACAGTTTGCCCCTGCTCCAGCTCTTGATGTATTCCACCTTGAGGTCTGAAAGTGAGAGGTTTTCTTCAATGTCCAGAAAACCGGACAGTTCGGGGTTCACATCTTCGTAGTTCTCGGTGCGAAACTCGTGGTTGCCCTCCAGATAAACGATTCGGGCGTTACCCACGGTTTTCCGCAGCCTTGTAAAGAACGCTTTGCCTTCGGCGAATACTCCTTTAATCAGTTGATTTCTGCGTCTCGGTGCGCCTTGGTTGTACTTGGAGATTGCGTCAAAGTCCAACACATCTCCGAGCAGGAGGATGCCGTCCCATTTGTGGTCGCTGATGTAGTGCATCACCGCCTCCAGGGATTTGACATCCACATTTGGGAAGTGTAAATCGCCACACACAAGCCATTTTTGAGCTTTCATCTTCGCACCTCCCTTGGTATTTTTAATTGTCATAAAACATTAGCTGAAGCCGGAAAGATAGAATCAGTCCGAACATCAGCAATGAGGATTACTCCTTATATAAACTGGACAAGCCAGCTATCCGTTTGGGTGGGGAGTTTTTTAGGCTCCCCAGTTTTCAAATGGTTGACGGTTGACAGTCAACTGACAATACACTTTGGGCAGATGACCTCTACCCACTTCCAGCAGTTCTGCCGGACGAAGAGAAGTCGGGACTGCTCTTTGGTCAGGAAGTTCCACCGGCCATGAATCTTCACCTTGTCGCATTTCTTGCAACGCAGGATGATGGCTTTACGGACGGACATATTCCACCTCGCAGTCAGGGCAGATTTTGATGACAAACTTCAGCTTCTCGCTGAACAGAATCATCATCGCTTTTTCCCTCGGGGTTAGGTGAACATAGTCGCCATCAGTGCAGCGATACCGCTTGCAGACGGGACACTGATAGATGGGTTTCATTGCATTACCCCCTCATCTCCGAGCGTCAGAAAAGCCTTGTAGGCGTTGTTGATGAACTCGGACAGGTCATTCAGGTGCGTCAGCGAGGCGTTGGTGTGGACGAGGACGAACCGCATCTTGTTGGCGAAGACGCCCTTGTTGTTTTCAACCATCTGGGTGAGGACTTTGGACTGGATGTGAAGCATCGTCCGCAAGTTTTGATAGTCTTTTTCCATCCGCTGAAGGTCTTTCAGGGTAAAGCCCTCTTTACAAACCATATCGGTCATATCCCCACCTCCGCACAGCGAATTTCCACGACGGTGAAATTCTCTGTTTGTTGGATTGCCACCCTCGCCTTACCGGACGGGCATTCGTGGCTTTCCACAAACTTCTCGCCGAGTGTCTGGATGACTGCTTCGGGGTCGGTCTGGTAAAGCTCATTCGGCACGATGGCGATAAGGCACAAACTGATGAGGATAAGAGTCTTCATCTACCACCTCCTTTAGATGGGGACAGATGCGATGCCTTTTCCGCAGGTTGACGCCAATACACTTTTTGATTGCCTTTTTCTTGCTTAAATACACCCCTTTGTTAGCGCACCAAAACAAGGCTCACCTCCTTATATGAATTTAAAGAACTAGCCGGCAAGATGATAAGACAATAGTCCCACTAGGGTAGTTAGAATGGCGATACCGATACCCATTGCAGTGTTTTGGCGGGTTTTAGAGACCTCCAAAGAAGTCAATCTAGCCTCGTGGTTGGTGATACGGGCGCTTGTGCCGTCTTTCAAGTCTCTAATGTCCTGTTTTAAATCTTCCATTTTTGTTTTTAGGACAATTAGTAGGTCGTGATCGGTTATTCTTTCTTCCATATTAATTTTGTTTTATTATTGTATATAGCAGGTAGGCGGCGAAAGTCAGCCAGACATAGCCAGCAACCAGCCACACTATTTTTGTTACTTCATCTAAAAGTTTCATATATAGATTCTTGTTAAGACGATGCCGTAAACGACACAGACTGAGAATAGAAACCAGATTAAAGCCCAGCCGATCATCTCTACTACGATTTTGGCGTAGTCGTGGTCTTCAAAGAACTTGATAAACTTATTTAGCATAGTTGGTTGATAAGTAAGTGTTGATTTCCTTGCTTAAGCCGTTAAAAAGGGCGAACAGAATCGGAGCGTAAATCCAATCCAACCCAGAAACAAATACCGCACCGATTGTTAAGAGACCAGCTAGGGTGTTCCAGAAAAACCTTTTGAAGAGCGTTGAGGTGAAAAAGTCTTTAATTGTGTCCATATAATTCATTTAATAATAAGAGACTTGGAACCAAGATTATGTAAGGGCTGGTTCTGATGAACTCCCGCCATATTTCTTTTTTGGGGCGAAACCGCCACTCTATACCCAGGGTTCGGTGCCACATTAAGATGATTGATAGGTAATGCGGATTAGACCGTTACCGCCGTTTCCCGGCCAACTGGTTGAAGAGGTACTAGAAGCCCCGCCACCATAATTTCCTCCATTGTCATATAAAAGTCCGCCGTCTCGGTAGCAAGAACCACCACCGCCAGAGCCGTAAATACCCCATTCCGTGCCAGCTTCGGCTTTGGTGTGCGGGTCGTCATTTGCCCCAACTCCGCCGTAGCCTGCGTCTCCTGAACCGCCGTCTCCACCGTTAGCGCTGGCAGAGCCGTTATTTCCTGCTCCGTTCGGCCCGGCCGCACCGCCACCAGCTCCGTAAAGATAACCAGCGTTATAAGACCCGTTACCGCCAGTACCGCCGTTGTATTTAGTATCACCGATACCTGCGCTTGCCAGACCACCAGCTCCGCCAGTAGAACCTCCACCGCCGTGCGTTCCACCCGTACCGCCTTTAGCGGCGACAGAAGCCGCAGCAAAGGTCGCTCCGTTGAACCAAGTATCACCGCCGTTAGCACCATTTACGCCAGCCGCATTGCCGCTTTCACCGCCAACACCAACTGAATAGGTTACGGAAGCTCCGGGGGTTAGGGCTAAATCATTCAGTAAAGAATACGCTCCACCGCCACCGCCACCCTGATAATCTCCATCAGCTCTTGCGCCACCTGCGCCAGCGCCGATACATTCAATCGTATTACTGGAGCTATCCCAATCATCGGGCACTGTCCAAGTCCCGACACCCGTCAGGAATAACTCGGAAAAGTTACCGGGAGACAAGGAGGCAGAGGCGGAAGCAGAGGGGCTTTCAGACGGACTCAAGGAAGAAGAAGAACTGGCAGAGGGCGAGATTGATGGGCTTAGAGACTGGCTAGAAGACGGCGAGATTGAGGGACTTAGGGATTGTGAAGGAGACTGTGAAGGACTGAGAGATGGAGACTTGGAAGAACTCGGAGAAGGTGAGGGCGAGATTGAAGGGCTATAAGAAGCACTTGCCGACAAAGAAGGTGAAATGGAAGGACTGAAAGAGCTTGAAGGGCTTTGTGATGGACTGATACTCGGAGAAAGAGAGGCCGATAAAGAGGGCGACATGGAGGTAGATTCCGAACCGCTGAACCCATATAAAGAGTTTCTGTTTTTAAATGTCCAGGTAGAGGTCTGCTTGTTTGAATAACTCCAGGAAGGAGCGACATTCTTATCGGTGTAGTTCCACGAGGTTGTTTTCTTTGGGTTGAAAGACCAGTATTGCGGTGAAGGGCTGGGGGAAAAAGAAGGTGAAGCAGATGGCGAGATGGATTGGGAGTAAGACGGAGAGGCTGACGATGAAGCACTGGGAGATGGAGATGGAGAAATTGAGACCGAATAAGACGGACTGATTGACGGACTCAGTGAAGCTGATTTTGAAGGACTGATTGAAGGACTGATTGAAGGCGATAGCGAAACAGAAAGGCTCGGTGAGAGAGACTGAGACAACGAAGGTGAAACAGACGGAGAAAGTGAGGCGCTTAATGAAGGTGAAAGGCTCTGAGAGTAAGAAGGACTGAGGGACTGACTTACTGAGGGACTGATACTCGGACTTAATGACGGAGATTGTGAGGGTGAAATGGAAGTGGCAGTTGACGGAGAAATTGAAGGCGAGAATGATCCCCACGTCCCGTTATAAAGATTGGATACTTCGGTGGAGGTAAGAACACGGTTGAATATAGCAACGTCGTCAATTAAACCATCAAACTCGGACATTATACTACCCGCACGATTTTCTGCTCCGATAATAAATGGTGAACTGCTATTATTTATGCTGGTATCTAGTCCAGTTGATTGATTTATCCA
>Ga0210043_1002712_pt1 | contig 11290 bp, 19 predicted proteins | sample CryGeymet201501t_FD_183990 | JGI IMG/M metagenome (GOLD analysis project Ga0210043, IMG submission 183990) | Groundwater microbial communities from Crystal Geyser aquifers in Utah, USA - Crystal Geyser metaG 2015-01t (SPAdes) (version 2) | ecosystem: Environmental > Aquatic > Deep subsurface >... | reverse complement strand
TGTCAAGCCGCTGAGGGTGGTAGAGATTTGATCCCCCCTACCCCCCAGCGCCTGTTGTCTTGCTGTGACACGAATGGCACAGTGATTTCAGGTTGTCCCACGCATCTGCGCCACCGTCGCGTTTGGCTTGAACGTGATGCACGTCGGTCGCTGCCGTGACGCGTCCCTCAGACTCGCACTGGGCACAGAGTGGATTGGCCCGCAAGAACATCAGCCGCAGCTTGCGCCACCGGCCACCGTAGCCGCGCTGGGCACTGTTGCCGCGCCTGGCATCGTGGTCGGCGTCGGTCTGCTTGCGCCGGGGACCGCAGCCAGTGCAGACGCCATCCCTCACCAGGCCAGGACAGCCAGGCCGCTGGCACGCGCTAGCGGCCCGGCGTGGCATTGTTCGATTCGCACTGAGTCAATCGTTCGTTGCTCATTGCGTAATCCTACCACAAATCGCACATCCGTTCCACGTATGCTAGACTACAGCCATCAGCTTACTTTGTCCAACCCATTTGAGAACCAGCCCTGATGACCTGTTACCGGCAACCAGACCCATGTCCGACTACCACACTGTCCGCTCCCTGCTCATTGCCGAGCAGCGCCGCCGGAACGCCTTCTACCGATACAAGCCCCACCAGCGCCAGGCCGCCATGCAAGAGGTAGCCGACGCTCTGGCCGCGCTTGACCGGCTGCACCGGGCCGCCGAGTGGAAGAAGGTTGGGCAGTGGTGGCAACAAAAATTCGATTAGCACAGATGTTTCGAGCGAAACATCTGTGCTATACTGGCAAACAAGACGCCCGACCTGTCATCAGCAGGCCGGGCGTCTCTTCGTTCCAACACCAAAAAGGAGGTCCCAATGCGCTCTCCCAAACGCACCCCGATTGTAGCACGCGTGTTCGGTTGTGTCAATGGGGAACGGAAAGCGGCCATTGGCCCGCTCCGCTGCAAAAAGCCGGGCGATTTGGGGCGATAGGGCGCAAAGCGGGGGGTTATGCCCTGCGGGGCAAATAGGTCCGTTTTAGTGGCTACTCCCTCCGCAAGTCCAGCCATACCCCATAATGGCCTGTCTCGCCATTGCGCCGCCGCCATCCGCCGCGGATGACCGCGTTGCACCGGGCCACCTGTAGCTTGGCCTGGCCGACCCGCTTCAATTCCTCCCGATAGGTGAGAGCGTCGGGCCGGGAGAGGTAGCCCACCTGTTTGCCGCCGATTTCTACCCGAACCGCGTTGCGGTCGGCACGGTTGCCGTTTTCCAAGTGCAGGGTGGCATTGGTCTCCATTTCCTCGCCCTGCGCTTTCCGTGGCCCACAGAGAGACTCCAGATTGGCCTGATAGTGCGATTCCCCCTTCACTTCCACCTCGTACAGCCCCGGCCCACGCACAAAAGGAATCTCTTTGGGCTGGGCCTTTGAGCGCTTTTCCCGCCACCACAGGAATAGACCGGCAGCAATTACCAACAGGATAATGGCCGATGCGTCCACAAATCACCTCCTGATAAAAACTTGGCTTAGTGTCTAGTAGATGTTTAGTAACCAAAAGTCCGAAATTGGGTGTTGACAATTCTGGGGATTGGGTTTATTGTAGTTTCACGTTATCCACGTTACCCCAGGAGTTGCTAATGCCAAAGACCCTGTACACCACAGGTCAGGCCGCAAAGCTCCTCGGCGTACATCGAAAGACCGTGTACTTCTGGTGCATGAAAGGCACAATCGACGCCTACCGCACCAGCCCCGATGGGGAATGGAGAATCACACGGGAAACGCTGGAAGAGTACGCCAGGAGAAACGGAATACCGATTGACGAAGGAAAGAGCAACTAAAAGGGGTTCCCCCACCGCCGCCCGTACTTTTCCGGGTCAGAGCGACGATGGGGGAAGATAAGCACATTAACAACCGAATAGCTTGAAGAAGTATTCGATTACCAATGGCTATGCGCGGCCAGGGCTGGCCGTGCATAGAGCGGGCGATGAGACTCGAACTCACGACATTCAGCTTGGGAAGCGCGCGTTCTATGCTACAGAACATTAGTTCCGAACGCACGTTCTAAACAGTTTAGAACGCTTGTGCTAGAAAGTCACATTCCAGCCGTGAAGCGCGCGTTCGCGGTCACATCGACGAAAGCGGGCTGGTAAAGCCCTCCTCCAAATCGTCGAAAGTCAACCCACTGTATTTGAGAGTCATCGCCCCGGAAGTGTGGCCCATCTGCATCGACAGCAACTGCCCATCGGCCAGTCCTCGGCGGTGGCGCATCCACTCAGTCGCAAAAGCCCGGCGCAGATCGTGGGGGCCACGTCCCCGCTCATCAATGCCCGCCACCTGGCAGGCACGCTTCACCACACGGTAGACCGAGGCCGGGGACATATCCCGCCCCTTCCACTGGCGGAACAACCGCCCCTCGGTCAGCCCCTCGCCCTCCAGTAGGGCGGTGATGTACTCCCCACACACACAATCAAACGCAACCCTGCGCGGCTTGTCGAGTTTGGCAACCCGTACAGTAATCACCCCGCCGCCGTCGGCGTGGAACTGGACATCCTCCACGGCCAGGGCAGCAGCCTCGGCCCGGCGGATACCCGTCCCCACAAAGACGGCGACAATCGCCTGGTCTCGCAGAGATCTGCCCGATTGTCCAGCGGCCGCCATCAGTCTGGTCAGGTCCTCCAGACTGGGCGGCGTGCGCAGGTCTGCGCTCCCCCTGGCCTGGGGGATTTGGTCCGAGAAATCCCGGTCCAAATAGCCCAGGCGATAGGCCCAACGCAACATCTGTTTGCAACGGCTCAGGCAGGACTTGCGGGTGTGGAAGGTGAGCGGCTTGCCGCTCTGCCTGCTACACTGGCGACCCAGCCACCCCTCAAAGAGCGCCCATCCCTGTCTGTCCAACCGATAGCCCAGGGCCGGGCCTGCCTCGCCCCACCAGCCCAACAGATACGAGAGCATCAGGTCATAGGTAGCAGCCGTGGCGGGCTCGACCCGCAGGCGCGAGTCTATGACATAGTGCTCTACCAACTCGGACAGGTTGGCAGCGTCGATAGCAGGACGCCGGGGCGCAAGATTGATCGGGCTGAGCGACACAAAAACCGCCTGGACGTGTGGGTGGGGGGAAGTCACAGACCACATCCAGACTGGGGGCGGCAAATCTACCAGGACCAGCCGCCCCCAGTCTAACACGGGCCAATCAGCCCGGCAATATATCAAAATATCCATTTGTTTACAAGAAAGGAGTCGAAATTGATACAACGAATGCGTAGCTGGATATGTGCCCGCTGTGGGCACATCAACCAAGACGACCAGGCCCGGCGCTGCGCTGGCTGCTGGCGCTAAACCCACCCCCTCGGCGCTGGGGGAACTTCGCACGTAACTACCGCCAGTCGGCCTGGACCGTGCCCAGGGGTCGATTCAGAAATAGAGCGCCCCGGCTGGCGGTTCGATTATCGATACAGGGAGGGACAAATGAGAGAGCAGCCGGTTCGATACCGGATTCTGGGCAGGATTACCGACAAGCCTGCCAGTATCAGTACGCTAGCGAGTCTGGTCGATAAATCAGAATCGACTGTACGGACAGCCATCAAGCAACTGAAAGGCGAGGGCGTGGAGATTCGCCGGGATTGGTACGGCGAGACGAAGGAATACCGCTACACGCTGCAGAAGGGGATGGATTGATGTCTGACCCAACCTTGATCGCTGTCTACGAAAACGGCCTGCACCCAAAAGTTAAAATGCTCTATGCCATCCTCCACGCCTACACCGACGACAACGGCGTAGCGGTGGAGCCAGAAGAAAAGATCGCCGGGATTCTGGACATCAGCCTGGCCCGGCTGCGCGGCTATCGCTCGGCCCTGAACAAATCGGGCTATGCCACGGTCAATTTGAGTGCAGGCAACCTGATTTTTATGCTGGCAGGTGATCATCCAGCGCGCGAAAGCGATCACCCGGCGCGCGGTGGCGGTGGAAACCAGGAGGCAGGGGGTGCAGCAGGTGATCACCCAGCGCGCGATAGTGATCACCCGGTGATCACCGACGACACCCCCGCAGCCCCCGGTGATCACCCAGCGCGCACTATCGCGCGTGGGGCGCGCGATAGTGATCACTCAGCGCGCGCTGGGGGGGGTATTAAAGGGGGGGGTAGGTTGGTTGGTATTAATTCTTCTACCCTCTCCGGGGAAAAAACCTTACCAACCAACCAACCGGTAAGCGCAACGGTAAAAACCGAACGCTGGGAGGCCGAGGCCACCGAAGGGCTGCTGCTGGAGATGGGCTGTGAAAGCGTCCCCGTCGTGCGCACCATTGCCCAGACCGTGCCCTTCGAGGAGGTGCGCGCCCACGCACTGGCCTGGCAACGGGACACGAAAGCCCAGGGGCCAGGGGCGCTGATTACCCGCATCCGCTCGGAATCGTTCGCCGTGCCCATCCTGACCGACGACGACCGGCGCAGCAGTCTGTTTTTGCGCCACCGCACCCCCGCCGAGATTGCCGACGACGCCCAACGCCAGGCTGAAGCCGCCGAAAAAAACCAGCGTTGGGAGGCGGAGCAAGAGGCCCGCCGATTGGCCCAAGCCCAGGCGCAAGAGGCCCCGGCCAGCCCGCCGACACCCGACACCCGACACCCGACACCCGACACCAGCAGCCCCGACGACGCCCACCTCGTGGCGGCTCGCCAAACCTGGCAGATGGCCCTGAACGAACTGGCCCTCTCCCTGCCCGCCCCCACCTTCGAGGCCTGGGTGCGGGACACGAACGTTCTGAATTTAACCGACGGCGAGTTTGTGATCGGCGTTCCCACCGCCTATGCCAGGGACTGGCTGGGCAACCGGCTGCGGCCCCAAATCAAGCGCATCTTGGGCCGCCTCTGTCAGCGCAGCGTGGAAGTGACCTTTACCGTCCGCCCACGTCCCCAGATGGAGGCCACATGACCATCACCATCACCCTCACCGAAGACCAAATCAGCACCATCAGCGAGGCGTTGCGCTACATGGCCTCCGACATGGATACCGTCGGCTCTCGCCACCGCCAAAAAGAGATCAACGGCCTCCGTTGGCTCGCCGCACATCTCGACCAGCAAGCTACCAGCCTGATCTAACCTGTAACCACAGAGGAGCAAACAGTCAATGCGTAACCTGCAAGAAATATCCTTTCTCTACCCCGGCCACTCGCTGCTGCTGGAGATTGAAGAACGGGACATCGAAATCAAGAAACGGGACCGGCAACTGGCCGGGACGACAGAGCGGGCAAACGATTTCAAGGCCAAATACCTGGCAATCCGGCAAGCACTGAGCGAGGCCCGCCAGAAATGAGCGCCCGCAAATTCACCGACGACCAACTGATCGCTCTCCATACCGAAGGGCTGACAGACCGGGAGGCGGGGGAACGGCTGGGGGTTCGTGCCAAGAATGTCGGCGCCGGGCGCAAGCGGCTGGGGCTGGCCTCCAACTTTGACCCCAACGCCCCCCGCCCCAACCGGGCCAGTCCCAAGCCCAAGCCCAAGCCCAAGCCAGCCAGCCAGTTACGGGTCGAGGGCAGCGGCAAAAGAAGCCGAAAGCCCAGACCGTCGCCGGTCGTCCCCACTGATACAGAGCGGCTGCACAAATTTCGCTGTGGGCTGATTGACGCAGCCTACGCTGCCGGGGTGAAGAAGGCGATGGCCCGGATGGAGGGGAATGATGGCTAGTTACACGGCTCACCAGTACGAACTCCAGCGGCAAGTGGGCCGGGACATTAGCTGGAGCGGCACAACAGGCAAATGCCCCGTCTGCCGGGTGCGGCCCTGTGGGGTCTGGGCCGATGGCAAGAAACGGATTACGTGTGGCAATCAGAGATGTTTTATAGCGTGGCTCCCCGTGCGTGGGGAGACTGAGACGGGAGAGGAGGAGGTATGAGAATCGTTTTTGGAAGTCCCCAAGCAGTAGCCGTATTGGAAAGAGACAAGTGGCTAAATCAAACAGGCGAATCCCGTTATTGGGTAAACGGGACGCTTACCAATCCCAACCCGGACGGAGACAGCGAGCAAGACGCCCATTTTGACATCGACGTAATCGTTAGTGCCCTTGACGAGGACGCGGCCCTAGACTTGGCGGTTGCCGACGAAATCGGCAGGGATCGTCGATTCACAGACGAATGGAACGGACGCGTAATCGTCCTGTAACACCCAGTCACCCAATAAAAAAACACCCTGGCCAGCGCCGCCAACGCCGACCAGGGCAACCACCCAACCGTCCCAACTTTCGAGGTAGCAACGGCCAGGCTTGCGCAGCACTATAGCACAGCTTTTCCCTGATTGCTACCTCCTCACCAACCACAGAGGAGATTTTGACCCATGCAACACCAACCGCTTACCCTTTACACGGCCAACCCCGCCGCCAAATTGCTGGTTGCCATCCTCAACGAAAGCAACAACCGCATCATCTACGACGAACTGGTCGAAGCCCAGGACGCCGCCATCGATGCGGGCGAACCGCCGATGGCCCTGCCACTTATCTGGATTGCCATGCTGAACGTGGCCGGGTTTATCGTGGACCCGGCCACGGGCAAAATTGAGGATGGGCCAGCCGATGACGTACTGCGCCACGTTCGCCAGGGCCGGGGCATTGCCTACCGTTACCCTATGCCCGCCGAGGGGCTGCAACTGGCGGAGGCGGCAGTATGAACATCTGGACACAGGCCGCCGCCCAACTGGAGAACGGCATCCGCGCCGCCTTCACCGCCGAAAAGCTGGGCATCCACATCATCCGAACCGAACCCGGCCCGCGCACGCTGACCACTGCCGTCCGCCTGCACGAACCGGATGTCAAATCCCTGGCCCGTGTCAACCGGATGGTGGGGGCCATCGAAGCACGCGCCGGGGTCTCTCCCATCCGCATCCACAGCGCGGGCGGGGTGGTCTACATCGAGGCGCCGTCGCCAGAACCGCTGACCGTCTACGCCGCGGATATGGCGGGCAGTGGGCTGGCCGTGCCCCTGGGCGTGACGCCGCTCAAGGCCGTGGCCGGGGTGGACTTCGAGCAGGACAGCCACCTGATTTGCGTGGCCCCCACCAACGGCGGCAAGACCACCGCTCTGCTTGCCATAGTCTGGCAACTGGCCCGCCAGCACAAGCCCAGCCAGGCCCGCATTATCATTTCGACCTTCAAGCCGGTAGACCTACTCTCCCGGTCAGTTGACTGGGAGCGCATCTCCCGGCTGGCCCACGTGGGCGGGCTGATCACCGACGTGGACGAAACCGTGCAGATGATCCAATGGCTGGAAGCGACTATGTACCAGCGCACGGCCCAACATATCACGTCCCCCCGGCTCTTTATCGTGCTGGACGATCTGCTCAATATCCTCAGCCGAGCGCCGGAACTCGCCAAAATCCTGGCCGACATCGCCAGCCTGGGCCGGGGCGCGGGCATCCACCTGCTGATCGGGACCCAGCGCCTGGGCAGCAAGGGCACGGGCGATTCCGTAGTAGCCGGGAACATAACGGGCCGGGTCGTATTCAAGACGGTCAACGCCCAGGACGCCGAGAGCTTCACAGGCCGCAGCCAGACCGGGGCCAACGCCTTGGGCGAGCATCCCGGCGACGCCATCCTCGTCACCAAAGCGGGCGGCGTGCAGCGCATCGCCGTGGGCATTGTGACCACCGCAGACCTGGCCGGTCTGCCCCAGGGCCAGGGTACACGCCCCTGGCTGCAAACTGGTACGGCTACTGGTACGGGGGGTGGTATACCAGTCAACGAAGGGCAGAACGCACGTTCTGGGGGGTCTGACGCTGGTATACCACCTGCTGTACCGCCTGCTGTACCAGCCAAGACATTCCCGTTGCCCTATCGGGAGCCGACGCCAGCGGAGCAGATGCAACTGGTGGCGCTCTATGACCGCAAGGGCAGCAAAAACAAAACCCTAGCCGTCGCCTATGCCCAGGGCAAAACGCCCAAATCCTTGGGTTGGCTGGACAAGGCACTATCCGCAATGGGGGTGAGAGCATGAAAGGTTTTCTGGGTGTATCCGTATTGATTTTCGTAGGGATGGCTGGGTGGCAGGTCAGCTTGTCGATTGACCCGGACGTGGCCCTGATCGTCATCGGCTTTCTTTTCGGCGCAGCCGCCAGCCTGCCCGCGGCATTGCTGATGCTGGTCGCTAACCGGCGCAACGAACGCCGCCAAGACGAGAGCGGGCCGCAGCGGGGACGCCAGGAGAGCTACCCCCAGATCATGGTGCTGCCACCCCAGCAGCCCAACTATCCCGCCCAGCAACAGCCCGCCCACAACCCCTACATGGTCACGGGCGGCGGCGCTTTCGACAATATGCCCACGCCCCAGCAGGACGGGCGCTTTCGATTGAACGGAGGGGGACGATGACCCCAATCGAAATGTTTGCAGGCATCGGCCTCGGACTGTCGCTCCTCCTCATCTGCCTATACCTCATCAGCCGACTAATCGGCAATGAGACGCTCGCCAGATGGCAGGGCGAAGACGATGCACTCCGGGCCAAGAAGCGCTACCGACGCAACGCCGCCTACTGGGAAGGCTATAACCAGGAAATGTACGGAAACCCGGAAGGTCCGACCATTCGACTGAACGGAGGGGGACGATGACACCCCTTGACCTATTCCGCATCCTGATTCTTATCTTTTACCTGGGCAGCGCAGACGGGCGGGTTGGCTGCGACGCCATCCCCGCCACAGAATGCTGGATTGCCCACAGCCAAACCCACCAGGCCGCGGTCTGGATTGCGCCCACGGGCATCACCTACGGGGAGACCCAACCGTGAGACCGAGTTAGCACAAATGTTTCACGTGAAACATTTGTGCTAACCCGCCCCGACGAAAGGCAAAAGGCCCGGTGCGCGATGCACCGGGCCTTTTGCCTTTCTTTGTTTTGCCTTTTGCCTTCGATGGTCCGCCAGCGCCTACTCCTCAGCGGTCTGCGGTCCGTCGTCCGCCGTCCAATCTTCTGGTCCCACAAACCCCGCCCGTAAATCCCGCAACTCCCAGCCGTCGGGCACGCCCAATGCCTCTTTCGCGGTCTGCACCGTCGTGTCGATCACCGCCTGGATCGCCTGGCGGTCGGCGATCATCTTCTCGATTCGTGCGACCGTGGCCGCTGGCAATGCTCTGCTCTGCATCTGCAATTTTCCTTTCTATGCCGGTTCGACCGGCTGCTCAACAATTGGCGCGTCCGTTTCCGGGTCGCCGTAAACCACAGTCCGCAAATTCCAGCCCAGCCACTCTGCCGGAATCTTCGCCGGGTCAAACACCGCAAACGGGCGGATGGGCTGGCCCGTGGCCGGGTCCAAAATCACATCCCCGTCCGCGTCCACTACTGCCAATGATAGCAGAGTAGCCAACGGCGCTACAAACGCCACCGTCAGCACGCCCAGCCCCGCCTGCATCAACAGCCACCAGCGGGTGGTGTACTGGCTGCCTGTCGGCTTCCCGTCCGGCTCTGCCCCGGCAATCTGCGCCCCCGCCCCCGCCGCCCACAAATCGGAAGGAATCGAGAGCGACGAGATCAGTCCCTGCAAAATCAACAGCACCCCCTTCATTACATTTTCCAGCCGTTGCAGACCCGTGCCGCCTGCTGCAAATAACTCCTCAATCAGCCGTGCCGTGTTACGTGTGATCATTTTGGTCTCTCCTATGGTGCAGTAGTTGTGTGTACCCAGGTCACGCCAGTCCCCGTGAGGTCGAGATATTTGTACCGCACTGTTCCTGTATCGTTGAAGGCAATAATCAGTTTGTCACCCTTGACGTAAATCGCCCCCTCCGCGCTCGATGCAAGGCTACCGGGCGTGGAACTAGTTTCCGCAAAGCGTACATGGCTAGTCGTCTTAATTTCTCCGTCCACGTCTAGGGTATAAGAGGGGCTGGCTTTGTTAACACCCAAACGGTTGAACGCAGTATCAGCATAGATTACATTGTTACCCACGACCATATTCGCAGTGATAGTTGCAGCCCCCACCACCTGGAAGGCAACACCCGGCGATGACGTATTGACACCAATTCGATTGGTAGTCGGATCAACGTACAGTACATTCGTATCAACTGCCAAGCCAACAAACGACGGACTCCCTGCCGTGCTTACGTTCTGATTGACCGTCGCATCTCCGGTTAGGGTCAGCACGCGATTAACATCACCTGTCACCAGGGATAGTGTGCGATTTGCAGTTAAGTTAGAGCCAATGGATATGGTTGCATAGTGACTGCCATCATTGTCCGGTAAGCGAAATATATCAGGACGTACTGTGCCACCAAGCAAAGTATCAAGACTACCAATGTAAACGCCTCCACCGGGCTGGACACGGAACGGAGCAGAGCCCGGGGTAGCGTCCCCAGCATAAATAAACGGTAGTACCCCACTGGTGTCCAGCCCAATGGATGTTAGTCCACTGCCTGCTGTCAATGATGTTGTGCCGACCGCCCACCCTGCAATTGTTGACGCATTTTTGACATGTATCCGACCAGCTATCTCCAACACCGGATTGCCATAATCTGGGTCACTGGCATCCACCCCGCTGCGCCAATGCACATAGCCAGCCGTGCTGTTGCCGATCAGCAAGTGCGAATCGTAGAGCGTCTTCCCACCCCAACTCTTGCTCGCATCCCCGGCATACAGACCCAGCGCCTGGTTGCCGCTGTAGGCCTGCGCCCACAGCCCCTCCTCATCTACCCAGATGGGCGAACGTGTTGGTGCACGGAAACTGAACACACTGCTCTCCGCAAACACCGGCGCATTGCTCTCGTAGATAGCCCGGATTTCATCGGCGTCGGCTGCGCGGGAGAGAATGACGAGTTCGTCGATCAGGCCATTGATCTCCCTATTCGCCGATTGCCCCAATCCGACATACAGCGTGGATAATGCTACGCCCAACGATTGACCCGTCGCAACGGAAGATAAAAGCACGCCGTCCACATAGAACGATATGACACCGGCGCTGTATGTCAACACGAAATGCACCCACTCATATCGAGTTAATTCAGCATGGTTGATCTGCGCTGCTGTGTTATTTATGCGGCTAAAACTGTACAACTTATTGCCAACAGGATCGTAGCCTACACCTACAAAGTTCTGAGAGTTGCCATACCACTCAAACACCTTATCGTAGTCACTGGTCTCTGCGGCCAGCATTGTCGGAGCAAACCAACAGCCGATAGTAAACGCGGCTGGCGCAGTCAAGGCATACGTCAGACTCCCTGCCGTCCGGCTGCTCGTACTCGCGTGCGCCGTCCCGCTCCACGAGTGGTTAATGCCATCTTGTAAGCTACCGTCACAGTAGGGCGTGGCGTAGGCTTTTTGCTCCAGTTGCACGCCATCAAATAAAAATGCTGCTC
>Ga0210043_1002710_pt1 | contig 11306 bp, 9 predicted proteins | sample CryGeymet201501t_FD_183990 | JGI IMG/M metagenome (GOLD analysis project Ga0210043, IMG submission 183990) | Groundwater microbial communities from Crystal Geyser aquifers in Utah, USA - Crystal Geyser metaG 2015-01t (SPAdes) (version 2) | ecosystem: Environmental > Aquatic > Deep subsurface >... | reverse complement strand
GCAAGCTGTAGTATACCTTGCCATTGACGGCATCCCAGGCGATTCCCATAACGCCCGCTGGTTTGGCCCCGATCAATTCGATGGGTTTGTGAACCACCGTCATTGGGCCGTTGAAGTCGAGCGTAGAATCGAAGCCGGGTCGGGTCGTGATACGGCCGTCGCGGTTGACGACGTTGGTCGAAGAGGCCAACTCGGTCAAGCCGATGTGGCGCGGACTCTGAAGTTCGTTGACGCCGCCCCAGGGGCCGGGAATCACGAAGTTCTGCTTGCGAATGGCCATCTTTACCCCTACTGATTCTCATCCAGAATCTCGATGGGATGGGTGCCTTTCGATACGTCGGTGATAAGATCAGACGCCAGCCGGTCCCGATGCCGGATAGCGCCATCATACAGTGTCGAGGCGGGATCGAGCGTCGTCAGCACCGCTTCCTGGACCACCAGTTCATGGTACTCCACCGGTATTTGCAGGTAACTGTCATTGTCGTTGGTTCCGTCTGTCGCGAGGGGCGTAATCGGGATCAGGTAATGGACTCGGAACGTCAAACCCGCGGCGGGCGCGGCAGGGAATACAATGGAGTGCAGCAACGTAGCGGCACTGCGGGTAAGCCAGTAGTGCCATCGCCCGCGCCGGTCAAAAAGAGAGCGTGAACGCCAATCCTCGGCGCCTTCGGGAATCTGCACACAAGGAACTCTTGCTGTGCTTGGGGGATCGAAGACCTGTTCTACCTTCCAGGGACGGTTGATAATGGCGGTCAGCGGATAGGCGGTTACGCCGGCGGCGGTGACGAAATCTTCGGAATTGGAGTCCAATTGCGCCATCTGATGCCGCTGAAGCAGACGGAGCACGTTGGCGGCATGAAGATTAAGTTCCTCTCGCAGATCAACATCGGATGTCCATACGATCTTATTCTGATCCCGAATCCGGCGCCGAAGCAAGGTCAGCATCTGTCCCAGCACCATGAAAGCACCCTAGAAACGCCGCTCTCGATCGGATCGGATTTGTCCAGGACAAAGAACGGCAGGCGGCTATCGTTTTTTGCTCAAGCCATGCTTATTTATGGCGATGCCGCCTTCCCAATCGAGTGCCGACGCCGTTCCGGTTTTTGACGACGTAAGTATCCAGGTCCTTCCTGAACTCCTCATTTACCGCGTCGTAACCCTTATTGATAGACGCTTGGACGCTCTTGTTGTAGGCTATCCCTTCGCGGGTCAGCCGAGCGTCGATCTGGGCCGGGTCGCCCGGCAATCGGGATTTGTCATTCTCCTTGAACCACTGGATCAAAGGAAACTTGGCGGGCCATTGGGCATTTTCAGGATGCCACGGAAGATTCATGTCGATTTTCAGCGAGATTTGCAGCGCAAGAACGTCTTCGCTTGGAACGCCGCCGCGTTTGACTCGGTACAAGTGATGACCAGCCTGAATGGCGTCGGTCGTCGTAGCCCGGTCATAGACGATCTCATAGCTTTCGTCGCCGGAAATCCTCCGCAACTCTTCGATTTGTTCATACAGCGCAAGGTGGTCGGTGATGATGCAGGCTACCCTGGGAATGTCCCGTCTCTTGGCGTAATGAAGCGGCGGCAGCCACCGTCCTTCGCCAATGGCGGCGTAGCGAAGGTCCAGCATGGTCGTGCCGTCGCTAAAATCGAGGTTGGCGACATCCACTTCCGCCGGATTTATCGACAACGGTGCTGGCATTTGCCTTTTCTTCCGCTTTTGCTATTCCCCTACGTTAGATGTCGGCCGACGCTACGATATTGGTATCCAACCCGGTTTCTCCGTCGGCATTGGCGATCGAGATCGGTTGGTAGAAGTTCATAGCGGCGCCCACGAACGCCTCGGTGATGTTGGGGGCGTTTTCCTGCAACCGAGCCGCGATTGGACCTCTGACGCACCCGGTCGTTGCCGCATGGGCCTTGAAGATTACGTCGGCCACATTGCGGGTCCTCATGTAGCAGTTGGGGCCGCCGAACAGGCACAGGTTGGTAGCCGGCGTCGTAACGTTCTCGATGGCAGCCGCAGAGAAGTTGCCGTCGATCCAGGGATTGACGATGGAAATCCCGTCGCCGCCGATGATGCGAATAGCTGAAGTTGCACCTACCGCCGATGCGCCGCGGTGGACGTGGTTGATGAGTCTCAGCCGGTCACAGGCGGTCGTCGTCCCCGCTACAATGGTATCAATCGGCCGCCCGGCAGCATCCCGCGTTTCGCAATTCATCAGCGTAATGTCGGTCGCGTCCAGTTCGAGGTATCCGGTCAATGAGTCGATGAGGGCTGCAAAGACGCAATTCAGGCCGAACAGGCCATTGCCGGTCACAGCCATACTCGCATCCGCAGCGCCGCTGAAATTGAAAATCGGGCGTGAAGAGCCATGACCCAGCCCGACGAGAGAGACGCCGGCATCGGCAAAGGCCAATCCGGCGGGCGTCGAGATGGTTTCCCGATGTCCTTCCATTGCAACGATTATCATGCCGCTGTTGGCGGTAATGAAACTGGTCAGTGCTGCTCCGGTAGGGCCGCCGACTGTCGATTTTGGGACACTGGGGTGTGTGCCGGGATTGTTGTTGCTGCCCGACGTGGAACTTACCCAGACGATTTGCTGAATCCCTGTCGGGAACGGGAGGCTTTGGGCCAGTCGCAGTTCAGCAATAAGTTTGGACAAGTCTACCCTTCCCCCTTCAATTACATTTGGACCTGGCATTGGAATACTCCTCGGCTCTTTCTTCTTTTTCTTCTACTTCTTCCGCTTTCCATTTCAGGAAGGGGAAGAATCAGAGGCCGGCCGTCAGTTCTGAATAGACAATCTGGACCTGCACCACGGCGGTGTTGGTTCCTTGACTCGTTGTCGTTACACGCATCTGGGTTCCCTTCGGCATTACGGGACTGCCTTGGCCGAGACCGGCACTTGCCCTCAGCGTAGCCGCCAGCGTCGGCGTTTCCACGTCGCCGTCCAGTGCAGTATTGCTGATGGGATGGGCACCTACAATGGCATCCTGATCGGCAAATGATCCTACGTTCAATTCGGCCGCCGTACCGCTTCCGGCCGCCAGGTAGTGCAGATACACGGCTTCGATCGCAATTTCATGGTCGGCGCTGTAGGGACCTGCCTCGTCCAACGACGCGGCGCTCACGTCAACCGGCGAAGAGAACCACGATTTTCGGCGCACAGCCGGGTCCAAGCGATGACTGCCGACGCTGCCTTCCGGTGGATCAATCATGGTTGTATAGAACTCCTTGCGGGAACCTTCTTCTTCTTCTTCTTCTTCTTCTTCTTCTTCGGATCGGAATCGGAATCGGGATCGGAATCGGAATCAGAAGGTTGCCGATAGATTGTAGACTTCTCCATGAACGTTCATACGGACACCGACAAGAGCCTGACGGGTAAGCAGGGTCAGAATATACACGTCGGCATCCTCGCCATTCACGTCGGAACCAGGCCGCCACATGGAGCCGGTCTCTTCGAGGACGCTCCAATCTCTGTTGACGAACCGCTCCAACGATCCGGGATGGATAAGCCTGAGTCGGTCCGGGGGAGCGTCGTTGTCAACGATCGGAACCAATCCATTGTACTCGACCGACCTGAAACCGCCCTTGAGGGTAATGTTGTTGGGCGCTGTGGTCTGATCGGCCTTCAGTGCATTGCCAAGCGCCGTATTGACCTCAAAGCCGGTAAAGCCGATCCACATGAAAGCCTGATTGTCGGGAGTCAGTTGTCGATTGCCGTTCAGGAAAGTCCCTGCCTTTTTAAGGATTCTGTTTTGCAGGACCTGAATGTGGGTTCGGATGGAAATCTGCGCTCCATTGGCGTTGATTCTGTGTCCGGCATTCCAGTACTCGTTACCCGGCACCGAACGATCCACGTCGCCGAACAGGACTGTGGAGCCGTGGTTTGATGGATTGAGGTCCGAAGTGAAGTTTGCAAATCCCCACAGTGCCTGTCCCTGTGAACCCTTGTAATACACCCCGTAAGCCGATCCGTCGGCCAGGGTTGTAAATTGAGGGTTTGCACCGTTCGATGTCGACACGACGAACGTCGTATCATTGGTAATCGAAGTAACCTTGACTCCGATCGTTACGCTTGGCGCTCCAACATCCTGCGGGAGCGTTGTACCCGTCGCTCTTGCATTGATATTAAGGGCATCGCCTACCTTGAGTCGATCGGTGGTATCGACGGTGATGGTGTTGCCCCCGGACACCGCTGCTGCGGTTGCCAAGGTGGCTCTCAACCCGGAACCATCCTGATGCATGGTCCAGTTCATTTCCTTCTGGGCATCCTCCCGAGCCTGTTCCAACTGGAACATAACCTCGTCAGCGATGGTATAAGGCATCCCGGTCGCCGTATCTTTGACCAGCCCGGTTAGCCGTACCCGCTTATTTATGGACCTCAGATTGAACCTGACTCTATCCCGATCGGGAGAACTCGGCTGAGCGTAAGCGCCTCCTTCAGGCAACGGAACCGCTGCATTAGGGCCGCCCCTGATGACATTGTGGAAAAACAGGCCCCTGCCATCGGACGTAAAATTGCCGTTGAAGGGGACTTTTCCACTGATATTTACCAATTCCAGTGCAGGGCGGCTTCTCTCGAATTGAACGAAGAAGTCGCTGCCCCTTGGGGCAATCTCTCGTGTAAAGCCGTCAAGACTGTTTGTGGTGACTTCGGTAGCCATAACCTATCTCCAGACGAGAACAAGTCCATTCAGTTGGTCGTTGAGAACCGGTTTCCGCCACCGCTTCCCCAGATTCTGTCTGCTACGGCGTGGGCGCGTTCTCGGTCCAAAGCTCGGGCCGTGCGCCGATCCACGGGGATTGAACCATCGGTTACGCCTGGGCTGCTTCCGCCCGCGGCGACAACGGCTTGGTCATTGATCTCTTTTTGCGAGGCCACCATAGCCGCCTGCACTCTTGGATCGGATTCCGCCAAGGCACGAGCCTGGTTGGCATGTTGCCGGATCAGAGCAGCCACGTTAATTCGATTGAGCGACGTATCGCGCGGATTCTGTGAAGCCACGGTCCGGATAGCGTTCATTACCGTCATCTCGACCGCATTCAAGGCCCGGGAATTGGTTTTCAGGTAGGGATCGCTGGCCACCATGTTCTTCACTTCCGGCTGGAATAAAGAAACGACAGCCGCGGCATCCTGTCGAAGAGCGGCCGCGCGGGATTCCATCGCCCTTGCATTTCGGTCTTCCTCGGAACGGCGTGCTACTTCTTCCATTCGCACTGCCATTGAGGCCAGTTGGGTATCCAGGTGTCGAAGTGCAGAGCCGTGTGGGTCGTCGGGATCGACGGATATTGTCCCCGGAGCCGGGTACGCCGAAGGGACCGAAGAGGGCGAAGAGGGCGTTGCCGGCGTAGTCTGTCGGGATTCAAGCATCGAACGAATTGAGTCCAGTCCCGCATTAAACTCCTCCTGCTGGGCGCTCAGTCGTCCATTCAGGTACTCCAGATCGGCACGGATGGTATCGTTGTAGTCCACTACGGGAGAAACTGGAGAAACGGGAGAAACGGGAGAGGCGGCAACTGGCTCAACGACGGGCGAGGCTGTCGTTGGGGCGGTAGGAGAAACGGCGGGAGAAGCCGTAGTTGCTGGGTAAGACGGGGAAGAAGAAGTTGGGTTCGCGGTTAGTTTTGGTGCTTCCGGCATTGGTATCTCCTGTCCAACCCACTACGAGAAGAAGAAGAAGAACTCATTTGAGAAGACTTGCATTATCGTAGCTACGGTCTATAGGGCTGTCAAACACATTCTTTGCCCGATTACGACGCCTTTTTCACCCCATTTTGCTCTGCGCTCCGTCCGGCATTCCGTCCGGCGTTCCGTCCGGCGTTGGCGTCGGGGGGCGATGGCGGGACGGCCGTCAGAGGAAACGGGAATACCAGTTCTGCAAGTTGGGCCAGTAAGGCATTACCCGTCGCCGCCGCCTGCTGTAACCAGCGGCTTTTATGCCGCAGGAACAGTTTAAGGTCGGCGTCGCGAGTGAAATACTGAGCTTCCAGCCCCTGTTCCGCCATGAGCCTCTTGTGTGCTTGTAGATGCTCATCGACATCGAGGACCAGTTGGGCGGCCGCCGGATCGCCGGACAAGGCCCTGAATCGTAGTAAGCGCCACGGCTCTCGCTTTTGCCATTCAAGTATGCCGGCGATGTGGACCTCGTGATTATCGCTACCGTCGGGCGATCCGACGGGAGTCCCCTTTTCCCATTGTTTGTTCTCCTCATGCTGACGGGCGCGATCTATTCGGTCCCGATCAAACAGGACCTGGGCTTCGCCGAACTGGGCCAGCTCAAAAATCTCGCCGCGATCGCGAACAGGGTCCAGCACGCCTCGTTCGAGGAGTGAATCCAGTAACAGGCGCGTTTCCCCGGCACTCTTGGGCAGGTTCGACATGGACTTCACAAGCACCAGCCGCCGGGCGGGGCTTTGATCGAGAGCAATGCCCTGAATGTCGGAGCCGCGCCATTCGAGAAGCTCAACGTCGTTGTCGGGGCCGTTGATCGCCGAGATTCTGGGAATAATGGCCTTCACCTGGTCCGAGGCAAGCACATAGGAGCCTGCTCCGGCCAATGCCAGTTCCAACGCCTGGGCAAAGGGCTTCAATCTAAGATCGTTCAATTCCCGCTGCTGAGAAATAGCTGTACCAGAACGGACGCCCGACTCGTTAGCGCGTCCCTTTTCGATGCCGATAAGGCCTCCGGCGTCGGCCATCCACCTTCGATTGAATTCGGTGGTCGCGAAGAAATCGCCGCCGATATCGGGCGACGTGACGAACGTCGGAACGGTCTCGCGTCTAGCGGCGACGTAGACTTGGCCAGGCTGGTTGGTGAGGGCTTTTTGCCCCGCAAGGTTACGGTTCTGAGAGAAGTCGATCAGCGTGGGCCGAATACGGCGGTTGCGATAATCGGCGACGTCCGACATGGCCCGATTCAGGTCCTCGTTTGGTCCACGCAGTACGTCGGCGGTGCAGGTGCCGTACAAGTAGCCGCGAATGGGCTTCTCAACGACGGGCCAGATGGGGACATAGCCTAGTCGGTTGTCGGACTCTATGTCTCTCGGCGTTACGGCGACCAGGCCGCCCACGCCGAAAACGACGGCGATTCGACCTCTTGGATAGATACGATTGGGCGTCTTGAAGATCGTATGTACCAGAATAGAATCGTCTTTGTAGTTGTTCCCATCGCAGTCGCCGCCCCAGAAGTATTCGTCGGCCCATTTGACGGAGTGTACGCTGCCTACCGACACGGCGCTGGAATGTTGCGATCGGGGGATAGCGCCGCGACGGACTTCTTCCGGGCTTATATCGTAAAACAGGGACGCCTGTTCAACGGTCAGCTTCCTGGTCCACATCCATAACTGGACATCATCTCTGCGGATTCGCAGATTGAACGGCCAGGTAATGATCTCGAAGATGGGGGCTACGACAATGTTGGGCGCACCGACGGCGGACTCGAATTGACCTTCGCGTAGGGCGGCTTCCCCGAATTGGGCTACAAATTGCTCCGCCGCCGCCTTTGCAGCCCTCTGAGGGTCATCGGATCGCATGGCTTCCCGCACAACGCTTTCGAGAGAGACCTGCATACGGGGTCCCCGGTCCCGATCCCAGTAACCGACCAGGCAGGCCATTGCGCTGGACATAACCCACTGGGCCAGTTCCTTCAGTTTGGGGGTCATCTGTATCTGTTCATCCCATTCCCAGCGAAGGATGCTGGTTGCGGTAGAGCGGGATATCCTGGCGGCCTCACTGGAAAGAGCCTGCTGCGGCGCCCAAGTCTGACCTTCGCGTATGAGTTTTGCACCGCGTTGTTCGATGGTGGCCAGAATTTCGTTATAGACCAACCGAACTCGGGCGCCCGGCACGTCGGTGCGAGGGATCATACGGTTGTACGTATTCGACCAGACATACCAATGGTCCCCGAACAGGAATCGTTCATTGACGTAGGCAATTTTCTCTTCCTGCGCCTTGTACCCCCGGCCCTGCCATAGGAAGAGCGCCAACTGCGATATGTCGGCTTCGGACCCGTCTTTCCAGTCGGTTTCCGCAATGGCTCGATCGTTATTAAAGTATCCGGATGGCGGCATATGCGACCCGTCTCTTTCTTCCTGACAGGCGCCGATGAAGAGAGAACAGAGAAGAGAGACGGCCTTTCAGAGCAGGAAATCACTTTTCCCCAGCGGAAGTCCATGCCCAATGCTGGACGGCTCTTCATCTTGCTGTTGCTGCTGCTGCTGCTTCTTTTCCTGCTTCTGTGCAAGAAAGAAGGAATTTGTCTCTTCGTCCGGTTCCGGACCCGAATCCGAATCCGAATTGGAATTGGAATTGGATTCGGGGCGGGAATCCGTTTCCGCTCTTTCTTCTCCCTGGCGCCCGTATCTTTCTTCGCTTTCCCTCATTTCTTTTGACGGCGACCGTCGGATGACTTTGGAAGCGGAAGAAGCGTAGGAAACGGAAGAAAGAATGGCGTTACACAATCGCTCGTTCGTTTTTGACTGCTCGGCAAACCCGGCGGCGATTTTATCCGTAAGAACCCGCGTGAACTGAGCAGCGCCGCTGGCCGTATCAAGAGCTTCCTTGCTGGAAGAGCGAGCGATTTCCAGAAGGACTTCATTGGCTTCATTGCGCTTGCGAGAGAGGCCATAGGTCCACAGCGCCGCAGCGACAATGAACGGCCAAGGAAGAATTACCACCGCTGTAACAAGCCAGATTGGAACATTCATGGTCTTATCCTAGATCATTATGGGACAAGAAGTCAATTCTGACCAAGGCAAACCGTCGCGGTACTCACTTCTTTATTTCCCTTCTTCCCCGTCGGGAAAAGCCGTCATAGGCGCGGAAACCGCTCCTCTTTCTGAAGATGCAAGGATATCCTCCTCGAAGTCAGGGTCGAGCCCGCGGTCTATTCGGATTGCGCGTACCTGATCGTCCGACAGAAGCCGATTCTCGTATTGAGCCTGGTACGCTTCCGTGAGGAGTTTTTTGGCTGGATTGACCGGGCCTTGCCGGTAGTCGGCGCCGCCGAGAACCAGGACATTGACCATACGAATGCCGTCTTTGATGTCACCCTTGATCCGGGCGTAGGGCGGGGGGCGATCGTGCCCCATCATGGGGATGCCGAGCAGGTTGAAATCGGCGATGGCTCGTGGTTGGCTGCGGTCGAAGACGGCCGCACCGGAGTAGAACTCTCCCGTATCGGATTGCTCATAGGTTGCCGGTTCGTCAGGATTGGCGTCGGAGGTCCAGCCGGACAGGCGATGTATTTTGAGGGCAATGTTCGGCATTGAGCATCGGGCTGCTTGGTCGATGTAAAGCTCACGATAGACGTAGACGAAGCCATGCAGGTCGCGGGTCATTACCAGGTACCGCAAGGCGTCCGGGCCGTGGTTATCAACATCTTTGGGTTCGCCGGTTCGGGCATCGTTCTTGTACGCAATCATTTCCTCGTGGAGGCGCGGACAGCTTGGGGACACGGCCAGACCGGCAGGCGATTCCGGGTCGTGGGCCACCCAGAGAATTACGAATGGATCGTCGGCCCACCCGAAGTCCCCGCACCGCATCAAGTCCCACTTGGGGTCGTTGTGAACAAAGTTTTCGACATCGCGCAGGTGTATATGGGTTTCGTAGCCGGGATAGACTCGGCCGGACGAGGTTACGAAGCAATCGTCGATACAGAACGGGTACTCGCGCAACATGTCGGAGTCGGACGGCATTTCCTTCCGCTTGCAGTGGTACCAGTAGATTTGGTTCCTCGTAAGGAAGGGGTAGCGAGCACATTTTTCGGTTAGCCAGTCGGGGATAAGAGGCATAGCGGAATCGTCTTCCTGGCGAGCTTCTCTTCCTTCCGGCTCTTTCCTTTCTTCTGTCCCTTCTGTTTCTTCTGTTTCTTCTATTTCTTCCATTTCTTCCGGCATTTCTTCCGGCATTTCTTCCGGCAAGGGGCGCGTGTATTTACGGTCCAGGAACCACGGGTAGAAGGTCATTCCGAAATCACAATCGGTTTGCAGCGATTCCATGCAAAGGCGGTAGAACTCGCCCTGAGGTCCGGCTCCGGTTCCTTCAAGAATGATGATGGTCCCAGGTTCAGGAACGATCGAGTTGAACAGGCCGACGGTTGCCTGGGCATCGAGTCCGGCGATTGTCTGGCAATAGGCAAGCTCTGTCACATGCAGCGCATGTACCGTGGGGCCGCGGCCGACACCGCGGGCTCCGGCGGTCAGCGACTGGTAACGGCTGTCGTTGGGCCATTTAATGACCAGATTCTGAATGTCGGGTTCCGCGGTAAGGATACCTGCACGGGCCACGCGAGAGTCGAGGCGGTGCCCGTCGGCGGTGCGTTTGGCCAGCTCGAATATCTCTTCTGAGTCGCCGATGGTGTGGGCCACCGTTCGAGCGCGGTAGCTGGGGACCAGGTTGCACATCCATACCAGCAGTTGGGAACAGACGGTGGTTACCCCCTCGCGGCGGGCCTTCGGGATCATTCGTCGTATGTAGCCCAGCCGTTCGGCCTGTCGATAGCAGTCCTTGAAGAACTGCCACTGGGCATCGTTCGGCACCATAGGCTGAATGACGTGTGTATCCCGATGCTGGATTAGGCAGCCGCCCGCCAGAACCCAAGTCCACCACCCCTCCAACAGATCGAGGAAGTACCCCTTACGCATCGGCTTCTCCGGGCTCAGGTTTGGGTTCTAGTTCCAGTGCAAATTCAGGTTCCAAAGAAAGGCCTGGGTAAGAAGGGGGTGAGGATTCAGCGTCCGCTCCGGCTCCGGATTCGGATTCGGATTCCTTTGATAGGCGGCCGCCTGTAATGGAGCGAAGGCGGTCCAGGATTGGAGATGAAAGGGTTCGTTGATCCACGTTGATGCCGCCGTAGACGGAAAGGGCCGTCGTCGGGCGACGGGCGTCGTTGTCGCGCGTGAAGACCTCAACCAGTTCGAGAAGCTTGGCGGCGAGCTTGCCGCCGTGGGCCTGAACACGGGCATCTTCCGATTGGGAAGCGTGAATCACCGCCTCAAAGGCCAACTCGAAGCAACGGCGGGCGGAGTCGGTCTTATCGACGTGGGCAACAAGGCGAGAGCGGATACGGCGCTTGGCCTCAGCGATGTGGCCTCCGACGGCGGTAGAGCATATTTTGAGGTCTTTTACCTCGTTGCGAGCCTGTTTATCGGCGGACAATCCCCAAACCCCGTCGTTGTCTTCGACAGGAGGCAGCAGGACCTGCGGCGGTCGAATAGGTAAAGGCATACACAGAATGCTATTCAACCGTCCGGAAGGGTTCCACGGGAATACGCTGTAATTTTTTCGGTTTTTTTTTTTTTTTGT
>Ga0210043_1002703_pt1 | contig 11313 bp, 13 predicted proteins | sample CryGeymet201501t_FD_183990 | JGI IMG/M metagenome (GOLD analysis project Ga0210043, IMG submission 183990) | Groundwater microbial communities from Crystal Geyser aquifers in Utah, USA - Crystal Geyser metaG 2015-01t (SPAdes) (version 2) | ecosystem: Environmental > Aquatic > Deep subsurface >... | reverse complement strand
TCAACTCCCCCATGCAAGAAAAACTGCGATTTCACAGAGGACTTAATTTACCGAAAAGAAGAATTCTTATTGCTCATTTTCTGAGCTCTAAACAATGAAAAAACCAACACAAAATTTTACTTAACCCGTCTTTTTGAAAAATATATGAAGATTCGTATTGTAATGCGAGAGACCGTTCAAAATGTGACCCCACGGGGAATCGAACCCCGCTTTCCGGGATGAAAACCCGATGTCCTAACCGATAGACGATGGGGCCATCTATCTTATTCTAGCTATTATATAATTACTTAGTAGTAACTTTAAGAGCTTTTTCTTTAATTCTAGTAGCAGCCTTACCAACTCTATCTCTTAGGTAGTATAGTTTAGCTCTTCTAACATCACCTTGTCTCTTTACTTCAATCTTCTTTACAAAAGGAGCATTTACTGGGTAGATCTTTTCTACACCAATACTATTAGCCCCAATTTTTCTAACTGTGTATGATTTACCTGATTCGCTACCTTTGATAGCAATCACTAATCCTTCGAAAATTTGGATTCTAGATTTATCACCTTCAGAGATTTCTTGGTGAACAGCAATAGTGTCGCCCACGCTGAATTTAGTAGTATCGTTGTATTTTAAATATTGTGCCATGTCAATTAAATATGTCTTTTATAAATGTATTGATATATTGATCAAGAAGTGTATTTTACTTGAGATCGAAGAAAAGTTCAACTTCATCTTTACCAAAGCCTAATTGTACCAGATTTTTTCTAATTATGTCTGTTGAATCGCCCTTTTCTTCCCAAAGTTCTCGTAAAATACTGATCGTTTCCCTAATTTCATTGGGGTAAATGACCCAAGCTTCACTACTTCTCGCTACAAAATCACTCTTGAAAGTACTCCATGGTTTCTCAATTAGGGTGCTGGTTTTGATTGATTTTGCCCCATGATATTGGAGGTATTCAACAGCTAATTTCATCGTTTCCCCCCTATCCACAATGTCATCAAAGATGAGAATCTTCTCATCTTTAATCGAAACCGGCAATGATTGAGTGATAACTGGAGTTCTATTTGTTGTACCAATGCCGGTATAAAACTGGATTTGGATACTAGAAACTTCTTGAACATCAAGAAAATCAACTAGTGATCTGGAAAAGGTTAAACCCCCTTTTGCTAGAGCAATAATCCGGTCAAACTTCTCCCCAGAGTTAATAATTTGTTTAGATAGTTCAAAAATATCTTGGCCGAGTGATTCCCAAGAATAGAATTCATAGGCTTGGTCATGGAAGGTCATTGCTTGCATGTTAGATGGTTACACTTTCTAAGTACTTTTTAGCTAATTTCAGTAAGTCTTCTCTATTATTTAATTTAGGATCATCCATCACATACTCAAAGAGATTGTTGAGGATTTCACCAAGGATTTTACCTGGTTTCAGGTCAAACTCTGTCATCAGGTCATTGCCATTGATTTTGAGATCTTTAACTTCCATCGGTTGATTAAGTTGTTCAATCATCCGTTGTTTCATCTCCTCTAGTCTCCAGCTGGTTCTTTTAGCTCCAGAGCCAAGTCTATCCCCTTCTCTGAGGTCAAGGATGTCATCAACGTTGGCTAAGCCAACTTTCCGCATAAATCTTCTGATGGCAGAGTCAGTGTTGTGGGGTTGATAGTGGAACATGTGATGGCGGACAAGGGTAAAAACACGCTGGATATCTTTGTTGGATAGTCTTAATCTTTTAGCAATCTTACTAGCCATTCTTGAGCCCACAATCTCATGGTTATAAAAAGTGATATCCCCATCCCTGAGGGCATAAGTACGTGGTTTAGCAACGTCATGTAAGAGAGTAGCTAATCTAACAATTGGATCAATGGCTGGAGTTTCTCTGAGGGCTTCAATTGAGTGAGTCCAGACATCAGTGATATGGTGTCCCCCTTGTTCAACTCCTTTGCCTTCTAGGAGTTCAGGGATAATGTACTCAAGCAGTCTGGTGTCTTCAAGTAACTCTACGCCCTCAGCAGGATAATCACTCTCCAGGATCTTGAGAAACTCATCTCTAATTCTTTCCCAAGAGACATGTTTGATCAGCTGGGAGTGAGCTTCAATGGCAGTAAAGGTATCTTCCTCAATCTCCATATTGAGCTGGACAGAAAATCTAATCGCCCTGAGCATTCTTAGTGAGTCTTCCTTAAATCTAAGATTAGGATCACCGACAGTTCTAACCACTTTATCCTCAATGTCCTTGATACCATCATGGTAATCAATCACTTGATAACGATGCTTATTATCTCTTTTGCCAGCATCTTGGCTGAGCTTTTTTAATGCCAATGCATTTATAGTAAAATCCCGACGATCGACATCTTCTTTGAGATTTTTGCCCCAAGTGACTTCATTTGGTCGACGATGGTCCTGGTATGCCCCATCAGATCTGAAGGTAGTAATTTCATAGTTTGGGAGAGAGTCCAAACTAGCTATTCCTAATTTTTGCTCCCCAAGATCATCAATTAAATCATCATCTACCAAAGAGGCATGTATCTTATCTGCCTTATCTAAGTCAACTATTCTTTCTCTCCAAGGTTTTAATTTTGACTGAGCAACAGTCGGGGTACCATTGTGTAAATTATGATGTTGCCACTCTTGATCTTCTACTTCAGAGAGTCCCATTTGCTGGTTAATATCTTCATGAGTAACCATCACCGTTCCAAAGTTATTTTCATAAAAAGAATCAGGGAAAAGCTTTAAAATCTGCTCAGGAGTGGCATCAGTAGTGAAGTCATAATCATAATTTGAGGGTCGCTTGATCATCAAATCTCTAACAGCTCCACCAACAATATATGCTTGGTAGCCCGAAGACTCCAAGGTATCTAAAATAAAATCAACTTGTGGGGGTAATTCTAGGTTTAACTCCATATCGTATTATATTATAGCCTGTAAATGATAGAGGTGTCGATTTTACAAAATATATCAAAAATTTTTTAACTAATAAACCATGACAAGTCAATGTATTTAACCAAAAAGATGGTTGACAAATTTTATAATCTGCGATAAAATTTCCATAAAATTGACATAGTAAAAAGTAGCTAGAAAGGAAATATGTCATTGATTAAATACAATCCATTTTATAGCTCCTTAGCTAGATGGCCCGATATTTGGGATGAAGATTTTTTAAGTCCTGTCACTTCGTCAGCAAGTAACCTAGATGTCTATGAGACAGATGATGAAGTGGTGGTTAAAGCCAATGTTGCAGGAGTACCGTCTGATAAAGTTGATTTAACTTTTGAAAAAGGCACCCTGTGGATTAAAGCCGAAGCTGTTCAAGAAAAAGAAACTGAAGAAAAAAAACATTATAGTAAATCATCCTGGAACTACTCATATAAGGTAGCTGTCCCTAGTGTCTTAGACAATAATGTAGAACCTGATGCAGTCATTAAGGATGGCATCCTAACTGTTACCTTTAAAAAGTCTGAGCACACCAAACCTCGTAAGCTCAATGTGAGAACTAGCTAAACTGCTAGAAAAAACCAGAATTATAAATAAATTAGACTAGAGATCTTTAGCTGTTAAAGGTCTCTAGTTATTTTATAATCACTTGTCATTTTTTACTTTAAATATTTAAGACAAAAATGGAAAAATTAAGCAGACTAGCAAAACTGACCCACAGTAAATATGGAACTAAGAGGTAGGATGCCCACTTGTTTATTTTATAAAAATTCTTAATCAAACAAGCAATCATCGCCCATAAAACCATAATAATAACAAAGGCTAAACCTAAATTTTTTGCCCCAAAGAAAGTTAAAGACCACAGAGTATTAAAGACCAAGTGAATTAAGAATAGCTTGATTGAATAATCAAGATTCTTATATTTCTTTTTCTTCTTACTCTTCTTCTCAAGCTTTTTTAATAAAATGAGGAAGAAAGCGATCCCCATCATTGTATAAAGAATTGTCCAGACAGGACCGAACACCCAGCTTGGTGGATTAAAAAATGGTTTCTTCAGGGTGAGATACCAAGTTGAAACAGATGAAACAGTTGCAAATGCCCCAATAATACCAGCTAATTGAGAAATAAAAATTGAGCCAGCCAATAAAAGTATGTTCTTTATCTTCATATATTAAATATAACAGTTTCACAGAGGCGTGTATAATTTAACCATGGATAAAAAGGTGATTGTCAGCGACGTTTTTCAGAAGAAATACACTTACTACTTAACTAAGCCAATTGGTAAAGACTTTCACCCTGACTTTAAGCCAGAGATTACCCCTCAAGAAATGTTAAAAATGGGTGTTTTTGGTGGGAAGTATTTAAGTCCCACTAGTGATGAGTTTCCGGGGGAATGGTTTAAAAAAGCCAAGCTGAGCGATAAAAAAAATCCAGAGCTCAACTTCTTTGGCGTAGATGCTAGCCAACCATTATCATACTGGCAAAAGAAGGGTTGGATTAATCCCCAAGACCCTCGTGGCTGGTTTGAATGGTATTGTCGTTACTTTATGGGCAGGAGAAGTGATGATGATATAAGACAAATTAAAAGATGGAAAGCAATGACCAGACATATTGGGCAAATAAAAAAGAATTGTTTACCTGGTGATCTGCTTTGCCGGCTGAAACAAAGACAAGCCTTATTACACTGGGCATATGACCCAAGGAAGATATAATTATTTAGATTATCAAATGAAGAAAAATGAAGAAAAATATCTCGGCAAAACCCACACAAGATAAGAAAAAAATCACTATCATTGGTGGCGGTTTGAGTGGCTTAACTGCGGCATCCTACTTAGCAAAACAGGGGCACCAGGTTACTCTTATTGAAAAAAATGAGCAGCTTGGGGGCAGAGCTAGGCAGTTAAAAACAGCCAATGACTTTATCTTTGATATGGGCCCTTCGTGGTACATGATGCCAGAAGTGATAGAAAATATTTTTAATGAGCTTGGACATTCTAGTTCTGACTTCTTTCAGCTCAGTGAATTAAAAACTAAATATCGCTTGTTTAAAGATAATAAAGACCCAATTAATTTAGTCAGTGATTTACAAAAAAACCTAGACATGTTTAAAAAAATCAATAAAAATGATTTGAAGGGGATACAAAAATTATTGAAAATTACCAAAAGCTCCTATCACCTCTCAACAGAGAAATTCCTACAAAGAGCCTATCAATCACCGCTAGAATTATTATCTATTGATAGTATCTATCATGGCATAAAAATCTTAAGTAACTTTAACCCATTTCAGTCCTATCACTCTTTAATAAACAAATATATAAAAAATAAAACTCTTCAACAAATCTTTGAGTTTCATACCGTCTTTTTAGGAGGCAATCCTAATACTACTCCAGCCATTTACTCCATCTTAATTGCTGCTGATTTTTATAAAAAGATTTGGTATCCAATGGGTGGGATGTATCAGTTAGTTAATGCCTTAGAATCTATCTGTTTAAAAAATGACGTCAAAATTATTAAAGGAAAAAGTGTTGATAAAATATATATCAAAGATAATCAGGTTAAATATATTAATTATGGTAAAAAGAAACTAGAAACTGATCTCCTCATTTCTAGTGCGGACTACGCTCACACCCAATTAGATCTAATTGATAATAAGCATCGAGAATACTCTAAAGACTATTGGGATAAAAAAGATTATTCTATCTCCAGCATTTTAATTTACTTAGGATTAAATAAAAAAATGAACAATCTCTCTCATCATAATTTTTATTTTCAGGATGACTGGAACAAACATTTTGAAACAATTGAAAAAACAAATGAATTCCCTAAGAACCCAAATTTTTATCTTTCGGCAGCCTCTAAAACTGATCCAACCGTTGCCCCCAAAGGGAATGAAAACATTTTTATTCTAGTCCCGGTCAGTGTCAGAACTACAGAAAAAGAGATGGATAAATACATTGACTACTTATTTACTCATATTGAAAATAAAATAGGTGAAAAATTTCAAGAAAATATTATTTACAAAAAAGTGTACACTCAATCTGACTTCACCAAAGATTACAATGCTCATAAAGGCAACGCTTTGGGCCTAGCTCACACTCTAGGTCAATCGGTATTTTTAAGACCACAGATGAAATCACAAAAGATTAACAATATGTATTACGTTGGTCAGTTCACTCAACCAGGAGTAGGTGTCCCAACTGCAATGCTCTCCGGGAAATATATAAAACAAATCATAGAAAAAGATTTAAATGGAAAATAAAAAGCAGATCTTCAAAAAGTCTAGCACAACCTACTATTACTCTAGTTTATTCTTTCCTAAAAATATCTTAGATAAAATTGCGACTATTTATGCTTATGTGAGAGTGGCTGATAACTTTGTTGATGATTATCCTCAGGATATTAATGGATACAAACAGTTTATTAGTCAAACAAATAAAGCTTTCAGGGGAAATGAGATAGATAAAGAATACAAATACTCCACTATCATCGTAGAGTTTGTTACAGTTGCCAAAAGATTTAACTTTAAGAAAAAATGGATCAACGCTTTTCACCAATCAATGATCTCCGATATTAGTAAAGATAATAAAAAAATCATTTATCAAACAAAAGTAGAGATTGATAATTATATTTTCGGCAGTGCTGAAGTGATTGGTCTCTTCATAGTCAAAGTTTTAAATCTTCCGAAAGCTTCTCTCTTTTCTGCCATGAAACAAGGTCATGCCATGCAAAAGATTAATTTCATTAGAGATATAGCGGAAGATTGCCAGCTAAATAGACAATATCTAACTGAGGAACAATTAGAAAAATTTAATGTTAATAAACTTTGTCAAAAACCACAAAATAACGGTCAGCTAGCAAATTTTAAAAAACTAATTAGATCAGAAATTACTGATTACTATAAAATTCAAAAACAGGCAGAGCTAGGATATAAGTATATTCCCTACCGCTACCGCCTCCCTATCGCTACTGCCGCTAGTTTATATAAATGGACAGCTAAGGTAATCTATAATAATCCGCTGATAATCTTTGAGAAAAAGGTTAAACCAACTAAACAAAGAGTAATATTAACTTTTTTTAAACAAGCCATCAAATGGATTTAATCACCACTAAACTAGCCTACTTCATGTTTCACTTTGTGATTCTATTATCCTTGAGTTTAGGGAAACTTCTCTATAAAAAAATGAAGCTTCCCTCGCTCCTACAATTATTAAAAATACTGCCGATAATTATTTTTTTTATCATTTGGGATGCGGTTGCAACTGGCTACTGGTGGGATTTTAACTACCAATATACCTTTTTTAAATGGAGAATCTTTGGTTTACCAATAGAAGAAATCCTATTCTTTTTTACCGTCCCTCTTGGTTTAATAACTTTTACTGAGAATTTATTCCCAATTATTAAAAATACAAATATTTCGCTGGATTGGAGTGATATTGTCGCATTAATTGTTTCTTTAAAATTGTTTTTAATAATTATCTTTATAACTTCACTCTTTTCTAGCTGGTTCTATAGCGCATTCGTCTGTTTTTTGTTAATCCATTTTATTAAAAAAAGTGTTTTAATAAATAAAGTATTTTTAGCTGGAATAATATTTACAATCTGTACAACCCTAATATTTAATTACTACTTAACATATCTTCCTATCGTTACTTATAACAACATATTTAAATCAAACATTCATGTTGGAACGATTCCAATTGAAGATTTTGGTTACGGATTACTGATGTACCTAATGATAATTAAAACCTTATATGGACAAGATAAACTTAAAATTTCTTAAAAACAGAAAAAAACAAATTGATCACTATCTGTTGAATTTATTAGATGAGAAAAAATCAGCCTATCAGCATCATCAAGAGGCTGACTTTTTATTTAATTACCTAGAAAAATTTATCATTTCTGGTAAAACCATTAGAGGTTCATTATTCTTAGAGTCTCTATCTCTTTTTGGAAAAACAGAGGAAGAAGTTGAAAGCTTCATCCCGATTGCGGCAGCAATGGAAATTATCCATAGCGCATTACTCATCCAGGATGATTATATGGATCAGGATGACACAAGAAGAGGTTTTGTGTCATTACATAAGAAGGTAGAAAAGCAAGCTGAACTAAACAAATCTCGAAAACCGCAACTCCAATCCATTAGCTCAATGATTTGTGCCACTGACATTTGTTTCTTCATCGCCTTTGGTGAAATTGCCAAAAGCCAGCCCCATAGTCTACCTAAGATAATTTCTTTTTTGTCAGATGAATACACAAATGTGGGATTTGCTCAGTGGAAAGATGTTGAGTTGGGACTCAGTATAGAAAAGGCTAAACTTTCATCAATCAAAGATATTTATTTATATAAAACTGCCAGATATACTTTTGTTTTACCTTTAATCTGTGCTGCTATTATCACTGAGCAAAGCAATGAAATTATTCAAAAAGTTGAAAAAATTGGTGAGAGCATGGGGATGGTCTATCAAATAACTGATGACTACCTCAGTCTATTTGGAGATCCTACGGAAACGGGCAAACCAGTGGGCAGTGACATTATTGAAGATAAGCAAACTATATATAAATATTATCTGACCAAAGAAATAAAACGAGAAGAACATAAAAAATACCAGCCTCTCCTTTCCTTCTTCGGTAAAAAGGATCTAAATTCTCAAGAAATTACTATGATTCAAGAGGCAATTACTGTGGCAAGAGTACAAAGTACTGTTGATAGCTTAATCGGTGATTATCAGAATTCTTTTTATGAAAATATTAATGAAATTAATAATCAGTCTCTGAGAACTGTTATGACAGATCTGTTTTCATTTATTAAAAATAGAAAAAAATAGTTGTTAGTCAATAGATAATACTTAGTTACCGTAGATATCGTTCAAGCTCAGTCCCTCCTTTACGTTCACTTGGAGGTATTAATTCTAATCCTAATCTTTTATAAAAGTCTTCCTCACTACTATACTTTGTCACTTCACCGCTCCTCCTATCCTTAATCCCATGTTCAGAAAGGGACAAACCTTTTTTGAGTGCACATTTTCTCAGCATAATATTATGTTCTTTGCTGCCGGTGAAATGTTGTAAAAAGCTCCCCCATTCATCTTGTGGAGAAATCTTAATATCAACTTGCTGACCTGATTTGAGAATAATTCTGATTAAGCCTTCACCAGAAACAACCACTCTTTTGACTATCTTTAGTTTTTTGATACATTCCTGAGTTTGTTCTACATCATCAGTAGCAATCCCGAGGTCAACGTCACCAATAGTAGTATGATGTCTACGCAGTGAGCCTAATACTTCAAGCTTAGTAATACTTTGGCAAACACTTAGGGCAGAGACTACTTGATCTGCTAACTGCTTGGCTACCTCATAAGGCATGCGTTCAATCTTTTGGTAATCATCGATAAACTTAATCAAGTCTGCCTCACTCTTCTCCCCAAAGCCATCAAGTTGCCTAATCTTGCCTGCTTTGGCTAATTTAACAACATCGTTGAGGGCATTTTTATCACTCACCTTAAAGTTATTACAGATCTTATATGCCCGTTTAGCTCCAATTCCATTAACTTGGCAGAGAGCATAGACTCCAGCGGGAATATCCTTAACATATTTCTGAAATGACTTAATGTTACCTGTGGAAAAGAGTTCAATCAATTTCTCAGTAATACTTTTACCAATCCCGGGGATTTGATCATATATTTTAGCGGCATCTGCCTCCTCGTTATCTGCATAAATATCAATCAGCGGAGTATCCCATTGGGCAATTACTTCTGCCGCTTCTTGGTATGCTTTGACTCTAAATCTGTTATCTGGATTGAGACCAATCACCTCTGAAATAAACTCCATCACATGGGATATTTCCTGATTGCTCATTGTTTTGTTTAGTGGTAGATTCATATCTCCATCCTAGCATGACTGTGTTAGAATCGGTATTCTTATGAAAAATCATAAAGTAAAAACATTATTGATTCTGGGCATCGTCGCCAGTATCTTTGGCTTTGGTAACTTCCTCCTTAATCAAGGTGGAGCAGAGAGGATTGTTAATGCTACCAGACATGCAAACACCTTACCTCAAGCAGCCTCTATTGAAATCTCACCTACTCCATTAGTCAGTCCTAGCCCTGAAACAATAGAAGAAGTTCCAGTTATCCTGGAATATTCATTTACAGCCAGCACCAGTGGGCAGACAGCTTTTGAAATATTAACAAGTAACATAGAAGATGTGGAGTACACCGAGTATGACTTTGGCACCTTTATTGAAAGCATTAGTGGTCTTGCTGGAGATAATAGTAGTTTTTGGGCGTTTTATCTCAATGATGAAAAAGCTCAAGCTGGAGCAGATGTAACTGTTCTAGAAGAGGGTGACCGAGTCAAATTTATCTATGAAAAAATCGAATTTTAAAACATATTTGGGAGGCTTAGGGGCTTTCATTTCTAGACAAGGTTTTCTCCCAGCGAACTTTAGTCCGCTAGGTGCATTTGGATTTTTTAGCAATAACTTTAAAGTCTACTTTGGCTCAATTATTCTCTTTGACTTATTAGTCGGTGGTTTTTACAAAGGTAATCTCTTTACCTACTTAGGCTTCAGTGCTTATTACATAATGGGTAGACTAGCCAAGAATAATCAGACAAAACAAGCTATCTATTTACCGATTGCTTCCCTAGCCTTCTTTATTTTATCTAATTTTGGCTCTTGGTACTTCTGGTATCCACACACTTTGACAGGACTCCTTACTTGCTATATTGCGGCTCTACCATTTTATAGAAACACTCTATTATCAGACCTTTTCTTTGGTTATGGATATCTCTGGTATAAGCAATATACAAAGAACAAACAAGAGAATAAATTGAAAAATTGGTCTCTAGGAGAAGTAGCAGATATTCAGCTTGGCAAAAACTAATAAGGTTTGTATAATACTTATCTAATAACAAGGCCCTGTGGTGTAGTTGGTTAACATAATTGCCTGTCACGCAATAGATCGCCGGTTCGAGTCCGGTCGGGGTCGCAGATGTAAAAAGATCTATTTATAGGTCTTTTTTTCGTAATAATCCAATTGAGGCTATTCATAAAAAAATGAGCATCCTCGATGCAGAGCATACGAGGTATCATGCATTACTCATAGCCATCAAATAAACCAATAGATGATCGGTGTATCTGAGTATAATTTTTTCCCTGTTTCTTAACGTAATCACTGATTACTGACTCATTCCCTTGTGCACCTACCGTTGATATGTAATATCCAGAGTTCCATAAATTGCTCCCCAATGTTTCCTTCTTTATCCAAGTGAATTTTGCCAGAAGTTTTTTAGCCGTTATACTTTTTGTAATCTTAGTTATATTTGTTGCTGATCTAGGTGGGATTGATTGAATTAAAAAATGGACATGATCTTCATCGCTACCAATCTCAACAAAGA
>Ga0210043_1002702_pt1 | contig 11316 bp, 9 predicted proteins | sample CryGeymet201501t_FD_183990 | JGI IMG/M metagenome (GOLD analysis project Ga0210043, IMG submission 183990) | Groundwater microbial communities from Crystal Geyser aquifers in Utah, USA - Crystal Geyser metaG 2015-01t (SPAdes) (version 2) | ecosystem: Environmental > Aquatic > Deep subsurface >... | reverse complement strand
TAGTACTGAATACGCTATTGTTGCTCATAGTGTAGATCCTGCTGGTGCTATTTATACGTTTTTACTTAGGAGCGTGTAATGAAAGCTACATTGCAGGAAGTTATAAAAACTTTTGATAATGCTTCTGTACGTGTTCCAAACAACATTAAAAGTGTTACTTACAACATAATGCAGGAGTTAAAGGTCCTAGCGCAAGAGAACTCACCTATTGGTGATGGCACGCACGGCCTGGCTGGTTTGTATAAGGCCTCTTGGTTAGTTAATAAGGATGCCAGCTCCACAGGTATGATTAGTAGCTACTCTTTATTTAATACAGCCCCTCAAGCGCAAGTAATTGAAGAAGGGTCAGTCCCAGGGATGTACCCTTGGATGTCAGTTGGCCCTAGGACAATGCATTTTAAAGGTGGTAACATTTTTAGTACTCAAGCTTACGAAGGTGTTGTATCCCCTTTAATAAAAGCTGACAAAGTAGATACTTTTGCTAAAAGAATTACTGATGGTATAATGGATGGGTTCGCATGAAAAACAGGGAAGACGCAATAGTTGCAGTAGTACAGAGGCTTACTGATGCTAGGGTTTCCTTGGGTTTGCAGAAATTAAAACGGTCCCCTACCACCCCTATAAATAAAGATCATCTTCCATGTATTTTTATAGTAGAAGATGTTGATGAAATCATAAAACATTCCACCCGTGGAGTGTTAGGTTATCCTTGCAGGAGAGTACTTGAAATAGTTCTTGAAATTATTACGGATAACAGCTATGATATAAAAAACTTGTATAGACAAGTACGTAGTACCGTTCTAGCGAACAACCCTGTTGTGGCCGACGATAGTTTTATTCGCGAACTTAGGACTGAGGGGCCGACCGGATATGGTTTACCTGACGTTCTTGGCATGAAGTTAGTATTAGCACTGACTTATACCGATTCTGGAGATTAATTTTAAATTACGGAGGAGCCTGCTATGGCCCAATCACCATCCACAGACAACTATACCCTAGGTAAAGGTGTCGTATACTTCGACCAATTAAGTGCAGGCGTTTACATGGGTTCTCGCGACCTTGGAAATGCGCCTGAGTTTTCATTCAATATTGCCCTTGAAAAACTGGAACATTTCAGTTCTCGAGGTGGACTAAAAGCGAAAGACAAGCAAGTTATCTCTCAGATTACTCCTGCTTGTAAATTTACCCTTGATGAAGTTAACGTTGATAATATCGGCCTTTTGACTTTGGGAGACGTTGTTGTTAACAGCACTACTCAAGCTGCAAACGGATACAAACTGGACGAAGTACTCACCTTTAGGGGTGACAAGCGTTCTGACCTTACGTACCGTAATGTTGGTTTGTACACTCTTGGGTTCACTTGTGATACTGGTGGTACACTCCCTGCTGTTGGTAGTACTGTAACTGATGGTACTGGGGCTGGGGAAGTTGCTGCGGCTGTATTTACTACTGGAGATACCGCTGGTACCCTTACATTGGTACTTACTACCCCTGGGTTTACAGCTGGTACCCTTACCAATACTGGCCTAACTAATGCGTTATCTACAGGTGCAGAAGTATTTGTATCTGGGCTTTTAGCTGTTAATGATACCGCTTTACTTGCTGGTACTGTGTATGTGGCTGGTACCGATTACTCTGTTTCCCCTAACACTGCCCTGAAAGATGCCAAAATTGGCCGTGTACTTTGGGATAGTGGTAGTGCCATGGCAGAAGGCGACACTGTATATGTAAGTTATAATTACCTTGCTACTACTTGGAGTGAGATCCGTGCGTTCAATCAGACTTCACTCGAAGGTAGGCTACGGTTCGTTTCTGATAACCCTGTTGGTGGTCAGCAAGAACTTACTATCTGGCGTTGTAACCTAACTCCGGCTGGTGATACTGCTATGATCGGTGAGGATTGGAGTACCCTGTCATTCGAGGGGGAAATCTTGAAAGACGAAAGCAACACAGATTCACCTTACATGACTTTCATTATCGAGTAGGGTAAAGTTTCATAGTTTCATTTAACTGGGCAATGGTGGGAGACTGCCATTGCCCTTTTTCTTAGCTTAAAAAAGGAATATTAACATGGCAAAGCGTAGATCAACTGTCGATAGTGGTGGGAAGCTTCGACTAAATTTAGACTTCGACTCATTGTTCCCAGGAGGGACTGTAGAAATTGGGGATACTTCGGTAGTTATTAAACCACTTGGTATTTTTCAACTAGCGACAATCTCTAAGCAAGTAAAAGGTTTTGGTTCTGTACTAGCGGAACAAGGCGTTACTTGGGAAAACTACGGCACCCCGGAAAGCCTTTTTAACATTGCTAACACTTTATTAACACAGGCTCCTGAAGTAATTTCAGAAGTTACTAATATCCATGTTGACGATATAAAGGCTTTGCCTTTAGATGCAATTGTGTTATTAATAGACAAGGTTCTTGAAGTAAATTTAGAGGCTAAAGATAACCTCTCAAAAAACTTCAAGAGTTTAGCCGAGAAGTTTCAGACGATAGTGGCGACAGTAATTCCGGGGAAATAACCCCACTAATACAGAAATTAGTGCAAAACGGTCACTCTTGGTTAGACGTACAGAAGTACAGTCTGTCTGAAGTTGGTACATTCCTACGGGTTATTTTAAAACAAGAAGCCATGGATCGTGCTGACAGCCTAAGTATAGCGTGGATGGGGCACAACTTATCGAAAGAAGGGTACGCTAAAACGATAGAAGACATGGTTAGTTCTGTTAGACCTAAAAAAGCTCAACAGGGGCCAACTCCAACAGAAGTTCATTCCGAATGGAAAAGGTTAGCCTCATTTATGAACGGTAGGAAATAATCATGGCAACTTCATTCAAACGTACCGTAGATATAGCAGTAAAAGTTACTGGTGATACCCAAGCATCCATTGCTAAAATAGGGAATAACCTTAAAACTCTTTCAGGTATTATTACCACCCTCCAAAATAGTGCTAATGTAGCAGTAACTAGCATAAATAACATCTCAGCTGCCTTGGGGTCTGCAAAAGACTTCAAGGCTCCTGAGCTTTCTCAATTTGGGACAGATATTAAAACTATCTCCAAAATTGACCCCAAAAAGATTGCTGACCTAGCAGTCGCTTTAAAAGAACTCCAAAAACTAAAAGTACCTACTGGTTTATCATCACTAGTAGATTCGCTTATAAAATTAGGTACCGCAGTTAAGCCACCGGACTATACTAAGTTCATAGAGGCCATATCATCACTTGGTTCTATAGGTAAGTTCCCGTCTTTGGTATCATTTGTAAATCAGGTAGGTAAACTTACCGATTTAGGTGCCCCACCAGATATAACTAAATTCGCTAATGGATTAGCCGCATTAGGGAAAATTAAGGATTTACCATCAATCCCAAGGGAATTGGTTGAAAATATACAGGCTTTGGCTGGTTTGAAATCAGCACCTAACTTAACTGCATTTGCAAAGGGCCTAGAAGAGCTTAAAAAGGTTCGTATAACCGAGTCACAGATAAGTTTCTTAGCTAAGCTCGCCCCAGCCTTACAAGGCCTCTCAGGAGTGAAATCAGGCCCTAATTTAACTACCTTTGCTGAAGGGCTTAAAAAATTTGCTGAAGTCAGTATTAAACCTACTCAGGTATCTACTATTGCGCAGTTAGCTCCAGCACTACAAGCCTTCAGTGGGTTAAAAATTCCTAGTATAGATAAGTTCATAGCTTCACTTGAGAAATTAGGTGGGATGCAGATACCATCCCTAACAAAAATTACTCAAGAAATAGATAGACTAGCGGCTTCATTTGCTAAGTTAACATCTTCATCTCCGCTAATAGCAACACTTAACAGGATTGGGCAAAGTTCAGAGCAAGTAGCTACTCAAATAGGTACTACTACTAAAGCTACTAACAGCGCAGATAGTGCTTTTGGTAGGTTTGGTGACCGTATTAAAAATTACTTTTCATACAGGGTTATTGCTGATTCAGTAATAGCAATGAAGGAGTACTTCACTGGGGCACTAACTGCTATTACAGAGTACAGTCAGGGGTTAAAAGATTTACAAGCTATTACATTAAGTACGGATTCTGCTGTAGCTGATATGGCTATAACTATCCAACGTGTAGCGAGTACTACAAAGTTTAGTACGACAGAAGTAGCTGAAGGTATGAAGATTCTTGCTCAGGCTGGTTTGTCGTCAAATGAAGCTATCCTGTCCATGGAGGCTGTTTCTAACCTTGCTACTGGTACACTAAGTACAATGGCTACTACTGTAGATTTAGTTACAACAGCTATGCGTGTATTTAATATAGACGCTAGTGAAACTGGACGTTTGTCTGATGTATTTGCTAATGCTGTTAACCGTTCTAAATTAACTATTGAAAAGTTAAGAATAGCTATGAACTACGTAGGCCCTGTTGCAGCCTCAGTAGGTATCTCAGTAGAAGAAACAAGTGCCGCCATGATGACACTTGCCAATAGCGGATTAAGGGCTAGTACAATTGGTACTGGTTTACGTAGGGTACTTTCTGAGTTAGCTTCTCCTAGCATTAAATTGGCGCGTGCGGCTGAACGGGCTGGGGTAGACTTACGGTCACTTGACCCTACTGCACATAGCCTTAGTGATGTGTTTACTACCCTTGGTTTAGTTATTAATGATGCTGGTACAGCTTTTGACATATTTGGTAAACGTGGGGCTGCCTCAGCATTAGCGATTACTAATAATGTTGCTACTAGTTTCGATGATACCGTTGCTACAGTATCTAAGTTCGGTACAGCTGCTGAGATGGCACAAATCCAGATGGAAGGCCTTGGCATCTCTTTCAAGAACTTACAAGATAAAATAGCACTGGTATCTGTTGCTATGGGTGAGGCTGGGTTAATAGATGTACTTAAATACATTATAGATACATCTAGGGATTTAGCTGATTCTCTAGAGTCCTTGGTACGTAGGCCAGGCGCATTATTTGTTGGGTGGGCTGCCGCATCTGCAGTCGCTTTAACTGGTATATGGCGAGGTGGTACTAGGGTACTAACATTCTTCAAAGCCTTAGAAGGAGCCGCAGTAGCAGTTTCAGGGGCGCAGACGCAGGCTGCTATATCAGAAGAGGCATACAATGTAGTTAAGGCGCGTGGTATGGCAGTGGATACTGCTACTTTAGCTGTAGCTAGGGCTAGAATAGCTAATGATAAAGTGCTTCAAGCGGCTATGGCGAAACAAGCTACTTTACAGGCTACGGTTACTGGTTTAAGGACTGCTGAGAATGTAAACACAGGGGCATTAGCTATAGCAGAAGGGGAATTAGCAGTAGCTAAAAGTGCTGTAGCAGCAGCAACCGAACGCAACATAGTTAATTCTTACGGATCAACAACAGCTACGGTAGCCCAAGTTACCGCTACAGATGCTTTAATAATAGCAGAAACAGAGCTAGCCTCCGCAAATGTAGCTGTAGCTACTACAAGTAAAGCTATGTGGTACACAAACCCTATTTACTGGTTTATCGCCGCAGTTATCGCCGCGATAGCTATCATTACTTTATGGAAAAGTGGCTTAGAAGAAAACATACGTACATTTAGGAAACTAAATGAAGAGATAAATGCTACTAAACAGTCCTTACAAGGGTACATAAAAGAATTACGTGATATGAATGAACTTCCTATTAATGAGGAGGAACGTTTAGGGTATCTAAATAAATTAGCTGCGAAATACCCAAAAATAGCTACTGAGATATACAAGGCTGGTAATAGTGCAGAAGGATTAGCTGCTACACTAGCTAAGTACGATAAGCAACTAGATATAGAGAACCAAGCCAATTTAGTGCGTGGTATGCAGAATTTTGGGGAGTCAGCTAGGAAAACACGTACTGAAATAAACGAATTAACTGCTCAGATGCAGTCTTATCGGGTTGCAGTTGCCGAGGGTGTCCGGGCCTCTTACGATTCTAATCCTGATTCTATTAAATTAGGGGAGCTACTAGCAAAAGAGGCCGAGGACGTTAGGCTTGGGGCAGACGCTATTATAGCTTCTGGAAAAGATATTAGTAAGGTAGATTGGGCTTCATTCTTTAAAGTAGACCAAGATGCTGTAGAATCACAGTATGGTGACTTGAAAGCTAAAATTATAGATAGAGTTCAGGCCATTAATGAGGCCACTATAGATGCTTCTATAACTGCTGGTACAGCATTCTTCGGATTAGCTGGTAAGTGGAAGCGTGATATGGACAAATCTAGTGATGTAGTAGGGGAGTTTGTCGCTGGTACCGCAGAAAGTCAAGCTAAGGTAGCCGATATTCTTGCTAAAGCCGATAAGGGGCGTGCTGAATCCTTTATTAGCGCAAGGAAGGCTTTGACTGATGAAATGTCTGATGCTGAGAATATATATAACTCATTAGAGAAACCTACTACTGAACAGGCGCAAGCTTTATTTGCTACATCTAGGGATATTGCGGAGCGTAGTGCCGCTTTAATGAAGGAATATTCAGGGCAAATGGGATTGTATTATATCACAGAAGCTGCTGCATTGAATAAGTGGTACCAGGAAAAGAAAGCTACCCTCGGGGCATTAGATAAAGATACTGTAGCCCACTACAAGTTAGAGGAAGAGTTTGCTATTAGGCAACAACGTATCCTTGTTGGTATGTCAAATGAGAAGTTGTCATTTGAGAATATGACCAATGAGAATAAGGAAATTGAGAGTGCATTTAAACAGCATCTTATTAAACTTAAGGGGTTACGTGCTACCCATGAACTAACTGAGCGCCAATACGACGATGCTAAGGTTTCTTTAACAAAAACCTTTTATGATGGTATGGCAACAAGAGCTACTAAATTTTATGATGATTTAAAAGTTATCCGTGATAAAGATCCTGTAACGTTTACCAAAGCGCAAGAGTTAATGTTATCATTAACTGAGAGCTTTGAGGATGCAAAAACTGCTGTAGTTGCATTACAATCTAAACGTAGGATTGAGATAATCGATGACGAGGTTACAAGTTCTACTAGTAAGATGCAGTCTGCTTATAGTAGTAGGTTACGTGCTATAGCCATATCTGAAGCTAAAAATACTTTAACTCATGAGCAAGCTGAAAGAGAAAAATTGCAGGCAACCCTTGATAGGTACGACGAAGAGGTACGTATAGCTAAGAATGCTTTTAAAATGGTTACAGAAGATGAAAAGTTAAAAGAAGGGGACTCTGAATACAAGAAGTACTATAAAGAGTACCAAAAGGTGCTTTCAGATGTTGAAGAAGAGAGGGCGGAACTTGCAGCTGATCATACCGCAAATATGTACAAAGCAACTACTAAGCTAAAAGAGAACTTAACAGCGCGCTCCGATGAAGAGCAGAAAAACGCTTCTTTAATCGTAGCTATCACTGCTAAAAAGACTACTGATGTAGCCGCCCTAGAATTAGATCAAGACCAAAAGATACTTGCTAATAAGAGCACTTATTTAACTGCTTTAAAAGATCTTGATGAAAAACGTGAGAAGTCAGCTAAAGATTTACGCGCCAAAATTAAGGACATAGAAGATGATGCTAACAAGCAAATACTTTCTTCTATGGATGCCCTAAGGAACGCAGAACGTGCGTATAGTCAACGGTACATGTCTGAAGCTGAAAAGAGTGCTGATGATTTAAGTACTGCATACACTAAACTAAAAGGTGCTGAGGCTGCCCTAGAAACTGCATCCAAAAATAATGATAAAGCCGCATTAGAACGCGTAAAAGAAATCATTGCGGAAACCAAAAAGATCTATGAGGATTCTGGTAGTGAAGAAGTACGTGTTAATGGCCTTACACAAATACAAAAACTCACAGAGCGTGCTATTAATGTAGAAGCAAACATTAAGAAAACAAAAGCTAAAGAGGAATGGGATGCCCAGAAGAAGAAAATAGATTATGCTGAGGATGCCGCAAAAGAGAAGTTCAAAAATGATGAAGCACGTAGGATAATTGATGAAGCTCAAGCAATGGCCTCCATTGTAGATAGAGCAACAACAGCTTCAAATTTGGAAGATGCTAGGCACAAAAAGGCCATGCGAGACCTAGATTTAGAAGCCGTACAGTACTTGAAACGGTACTTAGTTGAGAAACAACTACGGGATAGTATAGATCAGGGTTCCTCAAAAGAGGAACAACAAGCTATTGTAGATGTTGGTACAAATACTGGGGCAGCAAAACCTGCTGATGGGGTAGAAGAAACTGTTGATGGTATTATAAAAGCACAAAAAGAAAAAGCTAAATTAAGTGAACCAACTAAGGTTGAGGTGGATGTATCTGCATTGGTTACCCTAAGGAATATGTTAGGTGCATTAAAAAATGATTTAACTAATGAGCAACAACTTAAATTAGCGGTAGCTATACAGGATGGAGAGGAGGTAACTGACTCGTTACTTAAGAGCATTGGTATTATTGAGGATAAAATTGCTAAGAAAGTTGTCACTGCATATGAAGCCGCATCTACACAGTTTGACTTACAAAAGCAGGATGTTAAAACACAATTAGATGAAGTAACTTCTGATTTAGAAACTAGGGAACGTGAGGGTTCCCCTACCAAAGACCCTGTTGTAGGGAACAACATTGTTAGTGAAACTATAGGGGACGATATAGAACAACTAAAGAATGATGTGGCTTCTTTAGATGAGGTAACTGGTGAGGTTACTAAGAAAGTTAAAAATGCTTATGTTGGGATGGTTCAAAGTGGTATTTACGAGGCCCTAACTAGTTGGGCTGATGGTGCTAAATCATTCAATGACAGTATAACAGATATGGCTGCGAACTTTGTGGCTTCTTTAGCTGATATGGTAGCTCAGATGCTAGTCTACGAAGCTGTTGCTCAAGGATTAGCGGCTATGGGATTCAATGTTGGTGGGGCTAATACCATTACTGGGAAGGCCTACACTAGTAAAGCTGAAGGTGGTTTACTTAGGGGGCCTGGGACTGGAACTTCTGATTCAATACTTGCTAATGTTTCAAATGGCGAGTACGTAATGACAGCAAAACAAACATCTAACTGGCTCCCTGCATTAGAAGCTATGCGCCAAGGCAAATTCGGACAATGGCTAAGTAGTTTACAGGGTTACGCAAGGGGTGGGCTTGTAACACACGTTCCTAAGACCCCAAATTTTGCCAAGGGAGGCCTTGTAGCTGGTCAGGGTGCGCAAGGTGGTACAAGCAATAATGTTGCTGTAACGGTCAATTTAGGAGCTTCTAGTGGTGGTACTTCAGGTGGTACTGATTCAGATAATACTGAGATCACTGGAAACTCTGCGTATATTAAGAAATTTGGTAGAATCCTTAGTGATATGGTTACTAAAGAAATACTAGAGCAACAAAGGCCAGGGGGACTACTATATGGCTGATACATTTAGTTACAAACTTAACTACCCCGCTAAACTCGCTAGGGCACCTAAAGCTGCTTCTTATCAGTTCGGTGATGGGTATGAACAGCGTGTAGGGTTAGGGCTTAATCCTAATTTACAAAAATGGACTATTAATGCAGATATGTTATCACTGAGCCTTGCTCAGAGTATAGATACTTTTTTGAGTACACAAGGTGCTGTAAAAGCGTTTAATTGGGTTAATCCTTTTGGGGTGTCTATTTTAGTTGTTTGTAGGAAGTGGGATATATCACTTGATGAAGATGAGGAAAACACGTTCTCTGCAACCTTTGAGGAGGTGTTAGGATGAGTTACTTTATAGGCAGGGGTGATGTATACGCTTCTACACGTAGTGTTACTGGTACACCTGATGGATTTACGTTCCTTGGAAACTGTCCGGAACTTGTAATATACCCTAATAGAGCATTTAATAGGTATGCTACTGGGGTAGGTGCTGGAGGGGTACTAGGATCACTTGCACAATCAGGTGATTTGCCTTCTTTTTCTTTACAGTTAGATGAAGTACTTAAAGAGAACTTGGGTATGTTCCTACACGGTTTGCATACTACTGTGCCTGGTAGTAGTGCTACAGTTTCTATAACTCCAGTAGTAGGTAAATTTATACCACTTCCTCATATCAACTTGACTTCTATCACAATTGCAGGCTATACTGCTGGAGTGCACTACATCCCACATTTACCTACTGGTGGAATAACTATATTACCAGCGTGTCCTCCAGGTGCTATATCAGTAGATTACGCATGGGGTTCGTATAACAAAGTAGGAATGCATACTACGGCACAGCCTTATTACTGGCTACGTTTGAATGGAATAAATGTGGGCGACGATAGTAGGCCAGTTGTAGTAGATATGTTTAAGGTGAAACTAGGTGTTCCTGATAAATTAGCACTTATCGGTGATGACTTTGCATCAATGACATTCAATGGTACAATGTACTACGATGATTTACAGCCAGACCTTGAAGATTCTGGTAGAATATTACAGATACGTAGTGTAATAACATGACAATACAGGCCGATATACAGCATTTCGAAGTAGACGATATAGTGGAAATGTTTGAGCTATACATCCCACAAATAGATACCACGTATTACTTTTGTTCTTCAGCTACTAATACCTCTCCACTTACTTATGATAACGGTGATGGTACCCCTGGAGGACACAATTACACACCTATCCCTATCGATGCTTCTGGGTACGATGCTAGTGGTAGGGGGACATTACCACAGCCTAAAATCCGTGTAGCTGATATGACTGGATTAATTGCGTACCTTATACGTTTTTATGACGATTTATTGGGGTGTAAGTTCACCCGCAAAAGAACTTTGCGTAAGTACTTAACTGATCCTAGTATAAAGTTTGAAGATGAGGTATACTACGTTTCAAGGAAGTCAGGGCAAAATCAGATATTTACTGAGTTCACTTTATGTAGTGCCCTTGATTTACAAGGCTTACAACTACCTAGGAAATTAGTACTTAAGAATTACTGCTCTTTTGTGTACCGTAGGTGGGATGCTGATTTAGGGGCTTTTGTAGCTGGCACATGCCCGTATGATGGTACTTCGTATTTTAATGTCAAAGGTGAAGTAGTTACCATGGATTTAGATAAATGTGGTAAGAAGCTAAAGGACTGTGAGCTTAGATACCCTAACGCCACTGATATTTTACCAACAACAGCTTACCCAGGAGTATATAATGTCAGAAGCTAATTGGCTACCAGATGCTGTAAAGCACGCTGAAAGCGAATACCCAAACGAATCATGCGGGTTCGTTGTAAATGATAAGTACTTACCTAGGAAAAATATACACGATACCCCTGCGGACGGGTTTACTATTTCAGGTATAGGGTATGCTTCTGCTGTTAAGAAGGGGGAGTTACAGGTTATTGTACATAGTCATCCAGATGGGCAAGTACGTCCTAGCCTACACGATTTAAAAGGACAACTAGAATC
>Ga0210043_1002701_pt1 | contig 11320 bp, 15 predicted proteins | sample CryGeymet201501t_FD_183990 | JGI IMG/M metagenome (GOLD analysis project Ga0210043, IMG submission 183990) | Groundwater microbial communities from Crystal Geyser aquifers in Utah, USA - Crystal Geyser metaG 2015-01t (SPAdes) (version 2) | ecosystem: Environmental > Aquatic > Deep subsurface >... | reverse complement strand
GCAGCCCTAGCAGCAGACTCAGCAGCAGCCCTAGCAGCAGACCCAGCAGCCCAAGCAGCAGACCCAGCAGACCAAGCAGCAGACTCATTTTTTTTTGTTGGATTTTTTAACCATTTTTTAGTAGCTTTAATAGCTTCTCGTGGTCTTTTATCATTAGGGTATAATTTTTCAAAGTTATTAATACATAATTCGGCAGAGATAATAGAAAGAGCGACTGAATCATTTTTAGTCCAGTTCCATATCTTAACTAATCTCATTTCCTCGTGGACTGATTTATCTTTGTTTTTAATACTTTTTCCTTTAACTTCTACTTCTGCTAAAATAGAACCTTGAACGTAAGAAAAAGCGTCTAAAATATTGTTGGAGCAATGAAAACCTCTTTTACATATATTTATATTATCTTCGTGTTTCCATTCGTTTAATTTCCACGAACAATTACCATTGTTTGATTTAATTTTTTTCCCCTCTAAGTTTAAAAATTTGTAGTGTTTCATATTAATATAAATAAATATTAAAAGCTTTGTATAAAATTGCTACGAACGAAACTATCACTACGCTATTGACGATAACATTGAACCAGTCTATTTTCATATATATTTATTAACAGGTCTTAATTAACCTTGTCTTCACTTTAGCATATCTAAAAATAGAAGTCAAGTGTTTTTAGAAATGTCTTATAATTCCCTCTGGTATATTTCCTGAATGGATTTCTAAATGGTGTTTTTTACAAATAAAACTTATATCCATAGGCTCGTTATAATCCCAATGATGGATTAATCCGTGTTCTTCGCAATTAGGAACTTGGCAAACTTTTTTAGATAAATCTATTTTCCTATTATAGAACCGTGACTGCGTTAAATGGCGTACTGCCTGTTTTCTTCTAAATTCTGGGTCTGTTTTATAATGATTTCTTCTATAAGCATTATAAGTTTCGCTATTGTCTTTGTTATATTGATTTTGGTATACTCTTCTATACTCGGCTACTCTATCTTTGTTTTCTAATATATACTTTTTCTGATATTCCTTAATTTTATCTTTGTTATTTAATATCCACTTTTTATGACTCGCTTTTTGTTTTTCTGTTTTCATATTTATTAGTTAACTAATTATATTAGAATTTTAGCACACCTAATTTTAAATGTCAATAGTATAACTTTTTAATTTGACAGAGACTGAAAAGTGTGATATTATTAGTATACGAGGTTAAAAGAGTTTAATTACACTTTATGACCGAAATGAAAGAAAATACCCAAATCCTTTTCTAACCAGCTCCAGAAATCATATCAAGAGACTGGTCTTTTGGTTGTTATAGCTAGTCTGTTAACAATTGGATATATACCAATATAGCCCCTAAATTGCCAAAAAAGGTTAGAGATTAGGCAGAATGAAAACTTAAATCTCTGGGGAGGGACTACCAAACATCTCGCTAATAGTTAGCGGTTGCGAGTAAAATATGTCTATAAACCGTTGTAGTCCCCAATTGTTAGAAGATTAGCAAAAAAATACAAGCAGTATAGAGGTTGCGTTTAAGGTATGGCAACTAGAAAAAACATATCTTCCAGTTGGTATACTAATATAAAATTGGGGCAACGACCGGCGCACTGTCGACCCCGACTTGAATTAGTATATCAACCAATTAGATTACCGTAATGAAGCCGAATAAAACTTGAGTGCTGATGGTTAGTGGAACTCCTGCAGGTGCCGAAAGACATCTGTTATTACACTAGCAACCAGCACTTAGGGGCAGGAGGCTACCGAAAGGTAGTGGCTAGCAGGAGGTAATATCTATATGATTATATAGCGCAGGCTTTAGAATACTTACCAGTATTTCAAGGAGTTAAAGTGCGCTTAGTATCCAATAGTATCTATTATCTCGCACCTTAGGACTGCCGAAGCAAGGAAGTTGCTTGACAGATATCTACAATAGCACGCTACGGAATTAGGTCTGGGTAGTTTAGCTAACTTAAGAGGGTGCGAAATTATATATATTATGAAGAAGATAACCAAACTAAAAATTGGAGGAATTACTTATAAGGTTATTTATTGTGAACTAGACGAACTAATGGGAATTACTGATTTTACTACAAGCACTATTAAGATAGACAACAATCAGAATGATAGCCAAAAGTTCGCAACCCTGATACACGAAATTTTACATTGTCTAAATAATCAATTAACTGAAATGGAAGTTGAATTTTTAGCTCAAGGTATTAACCAAGTGATAAAAGATAACTTTAAATAATATGACAATAGAATCAATACAAAAAGAATACAACGAACTAGCTTTAAAACGTGAACAGATTACTATTGAATTGTATAGGTTAGAAGGCGCAGCTAGAGCTTTAAAGGAAATGGAAGTTAAAGATGTGTTAGAAGATAAAGAAGATGTTAAGGAAGTTAAATAATAACTATGGTAGACTGGGTAGATGAAATGATAATAAGAGAAGCAACACCAAAGACTCTACGTAAAGAAACAGTGGAGGAGTTTTGTAAATTACACGGTATATCAGATGCTACTTATTATAATCATTCCTCAAGAGAAGATAATCAAAAGAAGATAGTTAAAGTTGCTGTAACATTAGTTAAGAAATCATTACCAGAAGTTCTTGAGAAACTTAGAGAAAAAGCAGAGGGTGGAGATATGAAAGCAGTTGATATGTTTCTTAATTATGTAGCAGAGTTAAGCAAGAATTTAGATATTAAATCAGACGGTAAGGCATTGCCTCAACCAATAGTTTCATTATCAAATGACATTCTCAGAAACAACAGCAACTCGGAAGATACTATCACTAACCAAGAAGATTAGGGCTGTTGCTGGTGGGACTTCTGCGTCTAAAACAATTTCAATACTACTTTATTTAATAGCAAGAGCACAGAGTGATAAAACACCAACGCTCACATCGGTAGTATCAGAATCAATACCGCATTTAAAACGTGGAGCAATTAGAGATTTTAAAAACATACTACAGGGTCATCATTATTGGAGTGATAAGAACTGGAACATAACTGATTCGATTTATACATTTGAAACTGGAAGCAAGATAGAGTTCTTTTCTACTGATAATGGAGATAAGTTAAGAGGTTCAAGACGTGATAGGTTATTTATAAATGAAGCAAACAACACCACACTTGATGCCTTTGACCAATTAGAAGTTAGAACAAAAGAACTTGTATTTCTTGATTGGAATCCTACTAATGAATTTTATTTTTATACAGACATTTTAAATAAAAGAGAAGACTTAGATTTTATTACCCTTACCTATAAGGATAACGAAGCATTAAGCCCAGAGATTATAAGTTCAATAGAAGCTCGTAAAGCTAATAAGGGTTGGTGGAAAGTTTATGGACTTGGAGAACTCGGAGAAGTAGAAGGCAAAATTTATAAAGACTGGAATATAATTAACGAGATACCTCACGAAGCACGCCTAGAGCGTAGAGGAATAGACTTTGGATATTCTAACGACCCTACCGCTATTGTAGACATCTATAAGTATAACGGAGGATTTATTCTTGATGAGATTACCTATCAGAAAGGACTAAGTAATAAACAGATAGCTGACATAATAAATAACCTACCTAAGACATTAAACATAGCTGACTCTGCTGAACCTAAGAGCATAGACGAGATACACAGTTATGGAGTGATGATACAGCCTTGTGTTAAGGGTAAGGACTCAGTTAATCAAGGTATCCAGTACGTACAAGACCAACGTATATCAATAACTAAACGCTCTCTAAATATCATCAGAGAATATCGCAACTACTTGTGGCAAACAGATAAGAACGGAAAGATAATTAATGTCCCTGAACCGGGGTTTGACCACGCACTAGATGCCGTCAGATATGGAATGGATAGTTATCGCCCTAAAGCACCTAACATTTTTGAAACATTACAAAATAAGAAACTTTTTAAATAAATATGAAAATTAAATATCCTAAAGTAGGAGAGATAATCTTAGCGATTATTGACAACTGCGAAACGGAGGACATTACATTATCAAGCGAAGGAAAGGACACTAGACCGATTCTTTTTAATCAACGAGCTACTATTAGACGTATCAATCATTACATTAACAATCGATACTTACAGATGGATGATGATGCTATCTTTTGGAATATATCAAATAGCCGCATTACTCACTTCTCTAAGTTAATCTCACCTGATACTAAAGATTTCTATCCTTATGGGTTAGGTCAATTAAATTTCTTACAGGCCTGGATTCTTCGTAAAAAGGTAACAGGGTGGTTTAAAGATAATGCTTTCTATCAGACTCTAAACGATTTAGGGGAGGGTATTGCCACATATGGTTCAATAGTATGGAAACGCCACCAGCAGAATGGTAAGACTAAAGTGAAAGAGGTAAATATTGATAATCTTTATTTTAATCAGTCAGTAGAGAATATTAAAGATGCTGACGGTGTTGTTGAGAAGCACTTTCTTAATCGTAAAGAGTTATTAGATAAGAAAGAAGCTTGGGATGATGATGCTATTGATTTAGTATTTGAAAAAGAACAAGACAATAAAGGAGATATTGAGATAAGAGAGTTTACTGGTTATTACTACGATAAGGATTCTAAATATAACAAAGACTATGTTCACTGTATTGTTCACGGAGAAGGCTCAGACGCCATCTTGTTATGGGAAGAAACTATAACCGAAGAAGATAATCCTTATGAGGACTTCCATTTAGGGCGTTATCGTGGTCGTTGGATGCGTATAGGCGTTGTAGAGCGATTATTCAAGCTACAAGAGAGAATGAATCAGTTAGTTAATCAGAACGCACAGGCCACCGAGATTGCCTCGTTATTACTTCTTAAATCTGAAAGTGCTGATATGGTTGGCAACGTCTTAGAACAAGCAGTTAATGGTCAGATTATACCAGATTCAACACTAGAACAGATTGGTATTACTAACACAGGATTACAACAATTTATTAGCGAAGTTCAGTTAATAGAAGCACAAGCAGATAAGATTTGTTTAACACCTGAAATCATACAAGGAGAGGCAAGCCCATCAAATACCACCTTTAGAGGTATCGCAGTAGTAAACGCAGGAGCAGTCACCGCTTTTAAGAATTATAGACAGAACATTTTTGAAAAGATTGCCCACATCTTAATGGAATACATATTCCCAACAGTTGTGAAAGGTTGGAATAAGGGAGATATAGTTGAAATGGCTGAAGATGAGGCTGATATTGAAGAATATGACAAGACACTTAAAAAGCTAATGGAATTAGAAACTTTATTACAAGGAACTGTAATAACACCAGAAGTTAGCACGTCTATTATAACTAAGATTCAAGATGAGATTAAGGGTACTGGACGCAAGATAGAAGTGCCTAAAAACTACTTTAACTTTAAGTGGGGATTTAAGATGATGCCTACTGATGATAGTGTAGATAAGTCAGCTAAGAATGACGCTTACTACAACGCCCTTGCCTTAATATCTGCTAACCCATCTCTTAATAACATTCCTGCCTTTAAGCAGTATCTAGAGGATAACGGAATTTCGTGGTGGAAGCTAACACCAGCTCAAGTTCAAGAGCTACAACAACAGACAGGCACAGTCCCAGAGCAAAAGAAACCAGACGCTTTATTAGCCCAGGCAACACCAATTTCCTAACAATCAAATAATATGACACAATCAGCTATACAAAATTTACTAATGTCGGAAGATTGGCAAGAGCTTAAAAAGGTTTTAATAGATGAGATAGTAGATAAACCTTTAAAGATTAAAACAGATGGTAAGTCTATTGAGCTTATTGCTTTAGAGTTAAGAGCCTCCCAGTTAGCAAGTGAAAAGATAATTAAGTTTGTAAGAAAGATAGAGAAACTAGGCTCAAAGATGTCTACCGAAGAAAAGATAAAACCAAAAACATATATATAGGAGGAAAGGTATTGGGAGTTCGATTCTCCCACCTCCGCATTGCTTAGATAAGAAGCTTTAACTTATCAATAATGCTCGCCATAAAGAGCTATAAACACTATGGAAGAAAATGAATTGGAAACTACCCTGGTAGAATCCACCGAGAACAACGACTCTCAAAATGTTGAAGAAGTGGAATCAACTAATGTTGAATCCGATACTCCTACTCTTGAGGATTATGAATCCTTACAAAAAAAGAATAAGGAACTATTCGAACGTGCCAAAAAGGCTGAGGCACTAGCTAAAGAAGCTAAAAGTAAGCCACTTAATAAACCTAACGAAACTCAGTCATTTACCCGTGATGAAGCCCTGCTTATTGCTCAAGGGCATACCATTGAAGAAGTTGATTTAGCCTTAAATCTTTCAAAGGTTAAAGGAGTTCCAATCGGAGAGGCAGTTAAAGATGAATACTTTACTTTTAAAGTAAAGGAACGTAAAGACGCAGAGAGGTCTGAAAGGGCTTCCTTAGGTGCGTCTAGCCACTCAGGAATTAAAACAAATAAACCAATCGAAAAGATGGACAACTCAGAGCATAAAGCCTTATTTGAAAAGGCTCTAAATGGTTAGTGATTTGACAAAATAATTTTATCGCAACAGGTGCATTCCCTAGACTTTAATTGGGGAATTAAAATCTCATCTAATATACGGTGAAAACCCGACAGGGCAACGCCTAGGAAGACGAAAGTCGCCTACAGAGACTAAACGAAGAGAACGTGGTTAATGAAATCACGTATGTAATAGTCCGAGCCGTAAATATAAATAAAATTACGGAAGATAGCAGAAATGCCTATCTCTGTTCTTAGAAAAATGTTATAAACACAATGATAAAAGGAACAAAACATTCTAAGTCTTCTATAGATAAAATGAAGCTTTCCTTGAGAAATATTGAGAACAATCATCTACACATAGGAGAAAATGCTTATCATTGGAAAGGTGGAAAAACAACAAGGGAAAGGAAGATTTTAATGGGTCGTCAAGAATATCGCCAATGGCGAATTAATGTTCTTGAAAGAGATAATTACACTTGCCAATGTTGTGGAATAAGGGGAGTAGAGCTACATTGTCATCACATAAAATCTTTTTATGAATATATAAAATTAAGATATAATGTAGATAATGGTGTAGTACTATGTAGACATTGCCACGAATTAACACACACTAAGAACAAGTAACAAAACTGACTTCGACAATGACCAATACAACCTTAGCAAACGTATTGCCATTAGTCTGGACAAAAACAAAAATGAATAACTTCTATAGGGAGAAGTTAGTATGTGCCAACTTTTTCACAGATTTATCTAGTGAATTAGAAGGCGGAGCAAGAAGTGTTTACATTCCTAATATTACTCAAATGACTGCTCACGCAAAGGCAGACGCTTCAGTAGTTACTATCAATGCTAACACTGATGGTGTTATTACTTTAACAGTTGACACTATCTACGAATGTTCTTTCGCAATTGAAGCTGTAGATAAACCTCAGATTCAAAAGAGCTACAACTACATCAATACTTTGATGCAGAATGCGGCTTACACAGTAGCAGGTGCTTACGAAGATGCTATCATCGCTTTGTTTGATAACTTCTCACAAGTTGTTGGTACTTCAGCAGCTGCTTTAGCTGACTCTAATGTCCGCAGAGCTATCCAATACTTGGATGAAGCTTCAGCTCCTCAATCTGATAGAGCTTTCTTCCTTACCCCTAAACAGGTATGGAGTGATTTAATGGCTTTAGACAAATTTAGTTCTAACTCTTACACCCCAACTGCTAATCCTATTATGACTGGTCATCTTGGCTATTTATATGGTATTCCGGTTATTGTAAGTGAAAGAATTGGTGCTACTAATGGTTCAGCACAAAGCTGTTTAGCTCATAAGGATGCTATTGTACACGCTCACACCGTAGTTGACTTACAATCCAATTACATTCCTCAGTATATGTCTACTCTTTGTACCGCTTACTCAGTATTCGGTGTAATCGAGAACAGAGATACTTCTGGTGTTTGGATAAAGACAGCTGATGCTTAAGAAGAACATCTAACGATGTAAATACAACATTATTAATTTAATATTGCTTAGTGGGTGGGTGTAAGACTCTCACTCATTAAGTCTGAAGGCAATATGAAGAAAACAAACTTAGAACAAATAAAAGAAATGGTTAATCGTGCTAAGAACCTTCCCAATGTAATAATTGAGTATAATATGGAACTCCCACCAGAAGTATCTCCCGATAATTTCTTTGGCATACCAGCTAGAGAAAATAAGAATATACACGTTGAAAAGAAACTTAATTTAATTTACAAATACTAATATGCCTATCGAATACGCAAAGAATATGAAAAAAGTGTCTGTATCATTAGGCACATTTAATCTAAATGAAAACAAAAGAACGCAAACAACTACAATGGGCGGACAGTTGGGAAACTATCGACCAACAAATTCTCTTCCAACAGGCACAGAAGAGATTAAAAAAGACAATCAAGAATAGAAAATATGTCTAATATATCCCCTAATGTATTTATGATACCCTCTGGCTATGAGGGCTGTAATCAGGTTCGTATTTATAATCCAGCTTATCTAAATGGTTTTAGATTATCTAAGATGAGTTCAAAATCTGAAAGAATGACACCTAAACAAACAGAAAAAGAACTTGGGTGGGCTGATGTAGTAGTATTTCATAGACCGGAAACAAAAGAGTATCAGGCCTTAGCAGAGCTTTGTAAAAAAGACGGTAAAAAGATAGTGGTAGATAATGACGACACATTTAAACTTGATGACTATCATCCTCTAGCTAACTTTACGCCAGACGCTAAGGTTAATAACCTTGAATTACGTAATAATGCGATGGATAAGATGGTAGAAATGGCTGACTTAGTAACCACTAGCACCGAGTTTTTAGCTAATGAGTATCGTAAGATAAATAAGAATGTTGTCGTTTTACCAAATTGTATTAACCCTGATGATTGGGCAACACCACTTAGGAATGAAAAAGATAAAGTGAGGATAGGTATCGTAGGGTCGGCAGCCTTAGAATATGATTACTTACACGTTAAAGAGCTTATAAAGAAATTAAGCGAACGAGATGACGTTGAAATAGTGATGTTTGGTCTAGGAGATATGAAACACCGCAAGGCTAACCCCACAGTGACTAAGGTTTTTCACGATGAGTACGAATTTTGGGATTCAATTAAGATGGAACAAATCCCTTGGTGTCCAGCGTGGCAATATTCTGACATTTTAAACAGAGCAAGGCTTGATTTAATGATAATTCCTCGTAAAGACAACTATTTTAACCGCTGTAAGAGTAATATTAAGTTCCTAGAAGCCTCATTATGTGAAATTCCTTGTATAGCACAGGGTTTCATAACAGGAGATAGCCCATATCAAGACCCAGAAGACCAGAAGTATATGAAAATTATAATTAATAATGATGATTGGGAGAAAGAGATAGAAGAATTGATACAAGATAAGGAATTAAGACTTAAAATGGGAAAATCTGCTCACGATTATGTGTTGAGCCGATACGATATAAATAATAACTATATTAAATGGCTAGATGCCTACGAATCATTATTTAATAATTAAAAATATGCGTGAAGTAATATTTCAAGATGAAGATTTAAAAAAGCTAATAGAAGATAGAGATGCTATCACTCAAAGAGTAGATGGCAAAGATGGTATTAACATCAAGATTATTGCTCTTGACAAAGAGCGAACAAAAGAAGCTTATAAAATGGCTAAACTAAAAACAAAGATTACTGATATTTTAAATGCGAAGAATATAGAAAAGGGTGAGTTTGAAGAATGGGGAATTATTGTTAATACAGATAAAGGAACTTCACTACAGATTTATGACAAAGTTGAAGAGTATAAAGAAATGTTAAAAGAGGAAAAAAACAAGAGAGAAGAAAAATAAGAAAATATAGATGAAGATACTTCTAACTAACAACACCCTAGAAAACCTTGCTGGAAGCGAAACTTGGGTAATGACGATAGATAAGGCATTAGAAGAATTAGGACATCAGGTTGGTACTTGTGTGGCTTCTGGGAAGGACTTACTGATAGGTAAGATAATAGAAAATCCGGACTTAGCAATTATAAATCACAACTCCTGCCTGAATGCTCTATCAGGACTAAATTGTAAGAAAATATTTACTTCACACGGTATTATTCCAGACTTAGAACAACCAGTAAAAGGAGCAGATATTTATGTATCAGTTAGTGAAGAAGTCCAGGATAATCTAAAAAGTAAAGGATTTGAAAGTGTCATTATAAGAAATCCGATTGACTGCGATAAGTTCAAGTCAACTAGACCAATAAATGACACGATAAAAAAGGTTTTATTCTCATCTAATTATCAAGGATACGCAAAGAATGTTGTAATACAGACTTGTAAAGAATTAGGAATAGAACTTGAAATTATAGGTGGACAAAATAGAGTGTCAAATATAGTAGATAAGATTAATGAAGCGGATTTAGTTATAGGACTTGGAAGAACAGCATACGAAGCGATGGCTTGTGAAAGAAATGTAATCATATTTGATTATAACGGAGCTGATGGAATTGCTACACCTGAAAGTCTACTAGAGTTTAGAAAGAATAACTGTTCAGGTAGAAGATACCGCAAAATGTTTACAGTAGAAGATTTAAAAAATGAATTTAGTAAATACTCACAAGAAAATGGCAAGAGATTAAGAGAATATATTTTAAAAAATAACAACGCAATTAAAATAGTTAAACAATATTTAGCTTTAAAATAATATGACATTTTCAGACACCACCAATTTAAGTGGAATAATACAAACCATCGAAAGACTGACAGATTTGGGTCAAACATACATTTCGGGCGATTCTTCTCGTTTAAAAGAAATGACCGCTACTATTAATCGTATCAACCATCGTGTATGGCATACGATTTTTATGTCTAATGGAAACTGGCAGTATGATGACGGTAATTACACCGACATACCTAGTGCCACTACTGATTTAGTATCAGGGACAGCTTCCTACGCTCTACCAAGCGATGCTTTAACAGTTCAAAGAATTGAAGCTAAGGATTCTACTGGATTATGGAGCGTTTTAACCCCCATTACAAAGGAACTTTTAAATGGAATTGCTGTTGATGAATTCGCTAAGACAGATGGTTCTTTAATGTATTATCGTCTAGTTAATGGAACTATTGAACTATTCCCGGCCTCAAATTACGCCTCTACGGGTGGTTTAAAGGTTTACTTCGATAGAGATTCAGTTGATTTTGCGACATCTGACACCACTAAGACCCCAGGCTTTGCTTCTCCTTATCACGAAATATTACCTATCAAGGCTTCGATTGAATGGTTAAAGGTAAAACAACCAAACTCACCAACACTTCCGCTTTTACTACAAGACGATTTAAAACT
>Ga0210043_1002700_pt1 | contig 11323 bp, 12 predicted proteins | sample CryGeymet201501t_FD_183990 | JGI IMG/M metagenome (GOLD analysis project Ga0210043, IMG submission 183990) | Groundwater microbial communities from Crystal Geyser aquifers in Utah, USA - Crystal Geyser metaG 2015-01t (SPAdes) (version 2) | ecosystem: Environmental > Aquatic > Deep subsurface >... | reverse complement strand
ACTTCAGAATATTGTCATCTGAATCGACATAGATTGGAGCTGCTCCAGCCTTTCCTGTAGCAGGAAAGTTAGATGATCTCCGGGTAATATATTGTGTAGCCATTTTACCTCTATCCCTTGGGCTACCACGCCGCTTGGAACGGGTAGCATTCGAGGGATATTAGTTGTTAAGAAAAGTTACCAAGCTAACCTGATTAAGAGATTACTCTCCGATGATTACGAATCCATTCGGAGCCTGACCGGCTGTGGTATCTGTAGTTCCATCGAAATCCGTATAGGACTTCGCTACAACACCAGTAGCCATATCAAGACCATCCGGATTCAGGTAGAACTGCTCTTCGTCTGCATCCTGGAAACCAAGAACAAGACGACCATCAGTTCCCGCACCCGAGTCATCAGTTGCGTCATCAAAGATTGCAAGATAAGCATCCTCGGTGTCTGTTGCGGGTTTCTTGCCCCAAACCGCAAAGATCTTACATGCACCAGCTACAAGAACCTGTCCACCAGCCGCTTCAACTGAAGTGCCTGTGAATGGAAGGAATTCTAGATCTGGATTACCCTTGTTCGCTGCGAGATACAGGAATAGTGACTTTAGAGCATAAAAAACACCTGGGTTCTTTGAAAGCTCTAGACAACGCTGTCTAACTCTGCCTGCTGATTCAGTACTAACTGCCATTTTTGTTTTCCTATTTCCTTTTGTCCCCTGAGGAGTAACAGAGCCAATGCCTCATAGGCGGGGCATGGATCGCCTTGGACTACTATAGTCCTACTTGGTTTTAAGTAGAGGTCCGTGAACGTAACCTTTGTTTGGTGTCTTCGGAGAAAATACGGTTGAACGAAGTCCTTGTTTCATCTTATAGTATCGAAAAGCATCTCTGGTAAGATACTCATTGCGTTCATCAATTTCAGAAGCTTTCTTAAGCTCTTCAGCTTTTTCTTGTGCCTCTATCATCTGATTAACTTTCTCAGCACCGCCCATTCTGTGTGGAGATCTACGACGTAGTTCTTCAAACATAAACGGATTGTCCCAATTAGCTGTAGCTATAATTGTAGTTACAGGAATTAAGCCATAGGAAGCAAGCATCTGGGTATCACTCTCTTTGAAGAGCATATCCTTTACAAACTCCTCCTTAAGACTTAAGGGACGACGCTGAGCAAGTCTATAGAAGAAACCCTGGCGGGATGGAACCACTGCAAGTGAATTATCAAAATCCCATAATGCCTGTAACCACCACTTTGGCGGACCAGCCAACTTAAACCTGTTTATATCAGGGTAGTAGTTATTCATTGGGCTCTCTTATGGATTGACAAACCCAGAATCAAATGCGGGAAGTCCGCCCTGATCCTTGCGTGGATTATATAGACCGTTGCTCTTGATTGTTGTTACCTCATGTGCATCCGCTGGAAGCATATGCCTATCAAGTAACTCTACTTTATCAGATTGTTCGATGGGATCAATATTATCACCCTGCTCTACAATTCCAATAAGTGACTCCTTCTGAAGTGTATAAGGATCTTCTGTTCCCATAATAGGATTCTGTTCCTTAAACTTCATAGCCTGAATTTCCGGAAACTCATGCCTACCCGGAGTAATCTTATACTGTCTACCATCCCACGTTCCGTTAAGTGTCTTCGATGTCCGATTAACTAAAGTTACATACTGCATAAAAGTTCTCTACTTATTTAAGTCTAATTTACCTAAGCTTAATTAAAGAAAAGAGTAGGGGAGTCTAAGCTCCCCCACTCAAGTTAGTTATTAGCTACCAGCAGCACGCTGGACAACTAGTGCCTGACCAGTGATTCCGTCAAGGCGAGCACAGAATGCGGGGTACTCTAGGAAGTACTGCTTACGCATACGATACCATGCCTCAAAAGCATCACGAGCTGCTGTTCCTGTTCCTACGCGGACAAGGATATCTCCGTCCTCATCAGCCCACTTACCGGGCTCTGAAACATACTCCTTAAATCCACCATTCTTCAGGTCAAGGAACATCATTACATCAAGCGGGAAGTCACGAACTGCGCGAACAGGTGTATCTCCAAAAGGAATATCACCCTGCTTGAACGCAACTGTTCCAGCATCCGGCTTCAGTAATGAAGCAGCCATATACCGTCTATCAGCATCAGTTAGCTGAATCATCAGACGCCGTGTGCTGTGATGACATAGGATAATGTCAATCATTCCACCAAGCTTCTGGTTGACGATATCAGATACCCTCTGAATCAGGTCCGTTGAAATAGCTCCTGTTGAAGCTGTAACATAAGAACTATACGCCGGGATAGTTGTTCTATCCAATCCGAAGTATGTTGATCTGTATGTTCCATCATCTACAAGGGCCATTAGACCATGCCAAGCGTGCTCGTATGAAGTATCAAGAATATCTGATGTACTTGACGAAGCCGCCTGAACAATATAGTCATTGTCAGCCCAACCAGTGTGAGTTGACGAATCAACTGTAATCTGGTTTCCACCATTATTTACTGAAACAACCTTATGAACTGTACTACGTAGTTGGCCTGTTGAAGGATTGACGGCTCCAACATACATTCCAGCAGAGATAAATCTGTTGCCGAAATTGTCATTGGTAATACCAGCAGGAGCATCTACATCAATTGTAGTTCCTGAAGGTGATTCGTCAACTAGAGCAAGAACACCGCGTCCATCAGACGATAGTGCATACTCATCTCTACGGGCCATATCGTTGATGATATACTGCATCTCTGACTTACGAGCTGATACGAAGGCACCCTCATTAGAGCTTGAATCCTCCATAACTTCCCATGTAAGTCTGATTCGAGACATCAGCTTCTTCTGGTCAACGAACATACGTGAGTAGCCCTGCTGTCCAGCATCCGCGAATGCTGAATCTTCACCAACGAACATCGGTGAGATGTTACGTGTAGTGTGAGCTAATCTAACAATCTCTCTTCCACGGAAGGGAGACTTCTCTGTCTTGATAAGATCTCGAAGTTGATTCTTATCGTTTACGCCTTCTGCAATACCGTCTTCAAGGACATCCTTAAAAGCGGCATCATAGGCTTGTCTATCTGCACCCATTTATTTTACCTATTAAAAAGTCCGATTATTCATTACGGACTTGATTGAATCTAGCGAAGGCCATTCTTCCTAATTCGTCGAGATCCTTAGGCTTATCTGCTGGAGAGGAAACAATTCCACTCGCAGGAGTATCCTGAACAAATCCCTGAGGAGCCCTATTAGCTGCATTAGCTACATTAGCTCTACGAGCCGGGTCGATAAAGCCAGATTGGAACGCTCTCCAGAAGTCGTCCACAAGTGTAGGATCACTTTCATATCTCGCCACAAGTTCTGGTGAGGACTGAACAAAGCCAGTAAATGTCTGATGAAGCATTCGCTTAGACTCAACTGGAAGTTGACCTCCCATTGAACCCTCAGCTAGCCTAAACAGCTTATCCATCTGCTGACCCGCATAGCTTGACCAATAATGATTAGTCTGACTATCAAGATCTCCTGCACGCTCCATCAGCTTTTCAAGATCTCCATACTTAGACTCTAGTTTTGCTAGACTTGGAAAGATCTTAGCGAACTGTTGTCTAACCACATCTTCTTCTGACTGATTTTGTGGAGTAACTCCTACTAAAGCTTGAAGCTGTGCCTTTACTCTCTGAAGCTCACCATCATACTGAGACTTCATTGTCTGAATATGCTGTTGCATCCGCTCATTTGCCTGTCTTTCAACAGCCTCACGAGTTTCGCGGAGTCTCCAAGAAGGAACCATAGCCTCAGCACCTGTCGCTGGTGCCTGCGGTGCAGCATTGGGTGTCGCACTTGCTGCGGGTGCGGGCGAAGCGTCCTGTGTCGCCGGACTAGGCGTATCATTTCCCATTGGTGTCGCAGTGGGATTCTGCGAATCGAGATTAAAATCGTCTGACATACACTCTACCTTTGATTTCGCGGTTAGTTCCGCGAGAGTGTCCCCTAATGTGGGGACGTTACACCGAATACTTCCTAAACGACGCGATTCGGATTACGCAGGCCCCACATTAGGACCAATTTCAGAGTTTCCAGACGGTAATCCGCCTAGAGACGCTGAATTCTGATTGCTATTCGACATTGCCAAGCCTCCATCAGCTCCAGCAGCCCCAGGAGGGGCCTGTTGCGTGGCTGGCATCATCGCAAAGCTAAGTTCTTGTAAATGAAACATAATAAACTGCTCTAACTGTGGGTTTTGAGCAATTAATTCCCTCATTCTATCTGTATTAAGCCACTTAATCCGCTCTGTCCAGTGAATCTGGGGGTCAAACCAAGGCTTTACAACCAATGGAGAGGGTCCCTGAGGATTCTGAGCCCACCTTTCGAATGTATCTTGTATCTGAAGAGCAGCCTGCACATGATAATTCATGGTTGGGATGAGATCAGACAATCCAAAGTCCGAAAGAAGGGCAAAGCGTTGGTCTGGATCTTGAGGATTCAGTAGTCCAAGCTGATTTGCCTGTTCAATTGCCGCTCTTTTGCCTAATGCAGTCTTCGGCATGTTGCTTCCATCCTCTAGGATGAAGTTTAACTGCCCCTGAAGCTGTGCATTCTCGAAATGCTTGAACGTATAGCCCTTGTTAGGACCTACAATCGTCCAAACTCTCTCATTTGGGCCATATTGACGCTCAAGTTCTATAGCAATAGCAAACCATCTACGATACATTTCACCCCTAGCTTGAAAAACAGAGGTAAAACGTGACTGTGAACGCTCTACAAGGAGTTGGAGGGCCGAGAAAGCTTCAACACCCGTAGGTTTTTGTCCTTTAATGATGTCAAAAGCACCTGAAAGCTCCTCAATATCCTTAAGAATCTGTCCTCTGAGCATCTGTAGAGACTGTGGAACCTCAACTCCCTGAATTCTTTCAGGTTTAGCCTGCCCTCCAGCCGCAAGAGGATTCCATTTCATAATAAGACCGGGCTCACCACTGAAATGTTCGACTCCTGCACCTTCTGGGACAAGCCAGATCGGGTTTGCCATTCTCTGAATAATAAGCTGGATGAGTGAATCAATCTGATTTAGCTGATCCTGCTTCTGAATAAGAGGAGAAATGGCCGATCTTCCTAGAAGTCTGCCTCCTACATGCTCATATTGTGCGTGGACGAACGGAAAAATCGGTGTTCCGTTGACATCCTTCGCAGGAAATGCACCCGGAAGGTTCTCATTTGGAAGGTCTAGAATAAGTGGATCTGATTCTCCAGCTACCCTGAACACTAATCCTTCTGGATATTCAGGGGTTGGCTTCATCCATACCTCATACTCTGTAATTCCCTCAACTGTTTGGTTCGTTGAAGTGGGCATGAAGGAGTAGGAAGAACCTACGCCTAGGTCATTTGCAGTTGCTAGGGCTTTAAAAAGCTGTAGAGAACGATCTTTGGGAGTTTTTTCCCAAGAAATTCGACCTACCAGTTCAGGAGCATTGGCTTCGTACCAATGCTTATCGCGCCATCTAACCCTAATCAGGTATGGAATATCGTCCCATCTGGTTACATTACCGGGGACTGAATATTCAAATGGACTTAAAGCTGTGGTTTTACCCTTACCGAAAGAGATCCACTCACCTGCTGGCGAACCATCTGGGTTTGTTGCGGGTTGAAATTGAGAACTACCGCAGTTTGGGCATGCGTTATTTGCTTTAATAATAACTTGTGGATCTGAAACCTGCCCACAAATAGAACACTGTTCATTTGGAACGAACATTCTATTTGATCGTCGATCAAGATCCCATCCTGCGTAGAGAACCGCATTACCTGTCGCAATTAACCAGAAGTCAGCCTCGCGCATAACCTGATCCATTAGATGTTCCTCATGAACTAGAGGAGCCATCTGATCTACGATCTGGGCTGCCGCTACGCTCTTTGGATCATTACTAATAGGACGGGCTTTTACGCTGAGATTAATAGCTGCGAGATTTGTTCTAATAGACTGTAGAGTTTCGGCCATCTTATTGGTGACCGGACGTGGAATCCACTTGTGAAGTCTCTTGTCGACCCATTCCCTACGGGAAGGGTTAAATGAGATCCACTGTCTATTCAGGATGTACCAGATGTCTCTAGTCCACTCTTTCTCGTGGATCCACCTGTTATCCATAGATTCTTTCTTGAACCTGTTGAATAATTCTACGAGCTTCTTTTTATTATATGGATCGGGAGCAAGTAATTCCTCGATGGAGGCACCAGATAGATCTGTTCCAACCGCAGATAAGCTATGTGTCTGTGATGGATCACTCATCATTTCTGGCATATCTAACCTTCATAAACTGGAAGACCATGCTTTCTTGCATTTTCGTCTCCCATATCTTCGAAGCTAAAGTCTTCTAATACTGTTGAGCCAGTACCAAATGTAGAGGCTTTAGCAATTTCAGGAGTAGGAACCCTAATTCCATACGCCTTCTCCATCAAAGCTGTCCGCTCAAACTGGAGTGTATTAACCTGCATACGCAGCCAATCTAACATGATTGCCGTACGGATGTTTTCATCCCGCAGATAAGCACACTCTGCACGGGTCTTAATTAAATCTTCTTTGAGAATATCTAAGCTTTCTTTAGATACCTTAAACCAATCCGTAACGCTTTTACTTATCCACACCGTTTAAATCTCCAATTAAGTCCAATAAAGCCTAACGCCTGCGATGGCTGCTCCCGCTGTAAGTCCGATTGCTGTAACAGAACTGTCAAGGGCTAGTGTTGTTGGATCAGTATTATGAATCCTGACTCCAGTATCTCCAGTCACTCCCTTAACAATTATAGAATCCGTGTTGCCGGTAGGGGGTTTAATGGTTATTGCTACAGGAGTTGTTCCTCCGTCTGGAACAGTAATAGAATTAAATCCAGAAGATAAATCAGTAATTTCAACTGATCCAGGACTTGCAGCATTAGAAGCTGCCTCTACAACCTGAGTTCCAACAGTGTCTCCACTGTATACAATTGTGGTCTTTCTAGTAGCTGTTACTGACATTCTTTATAACCAGAAGTCTCCGACTACTGAATCGGGCTCCTCTTTAAATTTTTCTGTTCTACGGACTCTTTCAATTACCCACTTCATATCATCTGGTAATTTAGAAATATCACGTTCTTTGGTTTCTTCAACTTTAATTTTTGGAAGAATCGGCCAAGTCATAACAGCATAACGAACGCAATCGGGCAGTTCATCATTCTTCTTATAGACCTGTTCTTTCTTGGATTGCCCGTCCTTGGTTGTATTATCGCTCCATCGAAGAGCTTTCATCTGCATGACAGTTTTAGGAACCATCGGCTCATAGAACCAAAGCTGATTACTGTGTAACCAAGTCTTTACTCTTTCAATTCCAGCTACCTGATTGTTTTCTGATTTCTGCGGATAAATCTTATGCTGAGCGAGTTCAAGCATTGCTTGACGCTCATTCTTATTGATTCCCCACCGAACAGAATCGGAACCTGCGGCCAGCCGTAGGAGATTCGGAGCGTGCTCTACGAAGGACTTATCGCGCTCTAGGTATTCTCCTATAGCAACCAGTCCGTTTTCCGTAGAAACCAATTTGACGGCTCCAAAGGGGTGATCTGCTCCGGTGTCGATACCAATCGTGATTGGTCTATCAGCATTGATAGCAGGCCACTCTGGAATGAGATGTTTGATTTTATCTTCAGATCGAATGATCTGGGGGTCTAAGAGGGTCCCATAAACTGCACCTGTGAAGGTTACAAAATCTGCTTCAAACTCCTGCCGATACATAAGATCAGGCATGAGCTGCTTCTGCTGAGCAAGGAATGCTCGACCTTCATCAGTCTGGAAAGCAGGCCCATCAGCTGACCGAGCGTGGAGTCCCCAGAATCCTGGGATATTATCTACAGCCGGTTTATAAAGACGTTCATAGACCCAATCATAACCTCGTGGAGAGGTTGTAAAGAATGCGACTCCCTGTCTATCACCAAGGGAAGGATTAATTACGTTCCAGTGGTCTTCAGTGAGCTCTGAAACCTCATCAATCCATAGCCAATCAAGTCCCTGTCCACGTCCCTGATCGGGATGCTCTAGAGTCTGAAAGTGGATTAAAGAACCATTCCTAAGTCGAAGGTCAAGATACTCTGCATTCCAGTTCTCAATCCAGTCTTCGGGGATTAGTTTTTGGAAAGCTGGAATTACGTATCTATGCAATTTCGGGTTGGTAGGCGCACACGCCCAACCAACAGTGTTATTAATTGAGGCTTCCTCAGTTCCAGCGATGGAACCACAAAGTGACTTACCAAACCGGCGTCCCGCAATAGTTGTGAGATGATTAAAGAGACGCGAACCCTTAGTGCCGCAGTCCTCGCATAGGGCGAAGGGAGGCTTTGCAACGTATATCTTTTTGCACTTATGGCACCAACGCTGTCTGCGAGCTGCTAAGAATGCCTGCTGATCTGGCTGATAGACAAGTTTGTCGGGTTCTAGATTCAGCCATTTAGCCATATTTATCTATAATTTATGATGGTTTATGTTGCTTTAAAGCTTCTAGGGACTTCTTAGTTCGCTTCCGTTCCGGAAGCTCTTTCGAAGTCCCGTATTTTTCAAACCACCTTTTTGCTATTTTTGGGTGTTTAGCCCACATAAACCGTCTTTGTGCTTCTGATTTGAAGGGCACCTTTTCACCCTCTATAAATCATTATTTAATCCACCATAGGTAATTACATATGGATATGGGCTGTATGGATGGTTTGATCTACCACAGTGTGGACAATAACCACAATTTGGACAGGTTCCATAACTATCAGTAGAGCCGGTATATGATTCCTTTTGAGAATGTTGGAATTCCCTAAAATTTAAATCCCGTTGCATTTTTGGGCTATCTAAAACTTGTATGTAACCTAAAGTTTCACTGTCCATTGTCAATAATTCTGAAGTCTGCGTCGATTGCTTTTGGAGTCCCAACAATTTTTCCACTACCTACAGCCACGGCTGTCCCCTCTGGAAGTTCCAATTTCAGGGCTAGGATAGTGGTCTGACCATCTGAAACACCCTTGTCTGCCTGAAACTGTTTAAAGATAGTTCCCTTAGCTGTTTCGATTGTAACTGTTTTATCTTTCTTTTTCAGGTGGTAGGAGAGGTTATCCATCACCTGAGGGATGATCTCATGCTCCATACGAGACATAGGATCATCAAACTTTAGCCAACCTGCTTTAACTGCTCTGGAGATAATTGAATTCAGAGTAGAGGTTGCGAGGCCCATGCGCTTGGCGGCCTCGATATTCGACATATTTGGATCTAGAGCCTTGAGTTCGAGCCATTCTGCAACCCGTGATTGGGGAGTCCGGCTCTTAGCTATCATTACCGGAACATCGGCATCTAAGACTTTTTCTTTAGATAGCGATGATTCGGAAGCCATTGAATCTCTTCCATCTCCACTTGGGCAAGCGAGGGCTTCCGCCTTCCGACGGCGTGACTTACAGACGGGACACATACATCCGGGTTTATGAAAACTCGGTCCGCCTCGCTTTTTTGTTGGATTCGGAACAGTTGACTTTGACAAAACGCTTCGTGCTCCTCGATTATTTTAGACGACATTTCAGTATTAAATTAGGTTCCCCTACTCCGACTTCCACGGATGAACACACTCAAGTGATAGGAGAGAAAGATGGGCCGGTTTTCGCCCTTAGTATTGTAACCTGGCCCTAAATTTGATCCCTAATTACACGCTTGGTATGGATGGAGGGAAGCGTGATACAGGGAGGCGATGGAGAGAGCTAAGTTCTTAATTTGTTATAGGGCGTATTATACACTATATGTTGGGGTATGTCAATAAGAATATACAAGACGCCGAAATTTAATTTAGCCTATCCTGCCCCTCCGGTCTGGTTACCGTTACTGACAACTTCATTCTCTTATATATAGAAGGGAATTTGTCAGTAATCAACAACTTACGGGGATCGGGCCTTTTATGACTTAAGTTCTTTAGAATCATGGGGTTAGGGTGAAATTGACCTTTTTTGAGTCATTTTTAGGGAAAATCCCGAATTGGTTGTCAAGCAAAAAGTGTGGCTTTTATGTAAAACTAAAGGTGCGACTTTTTATAAAATTTCTCTAGCGGGGACCCCCGGGGGTGTCGCAGGAGTCCCAAAGAGTCAGGAGGGGTCCCCCCTTGTCCGTTCGTGACATGACACGAACGACACGAGCGAGCACGCGCGACCCTCCGATATGACACGAGCTGACACGAGCGCCATTGTCGTCTGTCCCATTGTCGTCCGAGATGGACACTGGCGCGAGGAAGCCGCGCCGAGCCAGGACCTGGATTGAGCGGGGCGGGGAGGGCAGATGTTTGGGTGGCATCCTGTGATATCAGTTCTCGGAGGGGATCTGATTGCGTCGCCTTGCAGGGACTTGACACGGCCCCGCAAACCTGCTATCCCATATCATCATGACAGACACCATCACGGACACTCTATAGCTGATCTACCTCTCGCTGCTCGCGGTGGGCTTCACGGCCGGCGAAGCGCGTGCCTTGCTCGCACCAGGCGAAAAACCGCTTGACACGCCCGAGCCGGGCTGCTAGGCTCCATCACGGCGCCCCGGTCCTCTGTCAGCAATCCTGCCGACCCTGGGCCGGGGCCGAAAAAGGAAAACACCATGGCACAACGTAAGCCCACCGCCGCGCCCGAGCCTACCGCCGCGCCTGCCGCGCCCACTCATCGGTTGCCTTTCCAGGTCATCGCCTTCGCCATCCCCTCGAAGGCGACTGAATACAAGAACGACGACGGCACAATCGTTCAGCGGTTCGCGGAGGCGACCGTGGAACTTGCGCCGGGCTTGACGTTCACCGCAAACGTCAACCTCATCAGCACCCCTCGGGATGGCAAGCTCATTCGCACACTCCAAACCAGCTTGCCGAGCAAGGGTCGTTTCGGACAGGTCTTCCACCTGTCGCCCGAGTTGGCGGACGACCTCAGCGTCTGGAAGTACGAGACGGCCGAGGCGGCCAAGATCTGGCGTCAGCAGATCCGGGAGAGTCAGGCGGCCGAGGGTGCGCCTCGCCTCATCCGGACGACGGCCGTGGCGCTGGAGGATGATTTCACGATCTAGAGAGAGTAGATTCTGGGCCGGTATCCTTCGGGGTATCGGCCCTTTTTTTTTGTTCCTTCCTTCCTTCCTTCCTTCCATTTTCTTTTATGCCGGTCGGCCTAATAGAGCAATCCTCGCCAGAATGCCCGCTGAGCGGCCCGAGGTCCCCGGGCCCACTGGCGAGGCGGGGGCCGGGCCGGTCGCCGCTCACGGAGGCGCCAGCGGGCCGAGACGGGCCGTCCTGGCTGCGTCCGGCCGGGGGCTTGACACGCGGGGGCGGCCCGTGCCACACTCCGCGAG
>Ga0210043_1002698_pt1 | contig 11327 bp, 12 predicted proteins | sample CryGeymet201501t_FD_183990 | JGI IMG/M metagenome (GOLD analysis project Ga0210043, IMG submission 183990) | Groundwater microbial communities from Crystal Geyser aquifers in Utah, USA - Crystal Geyser metaG 2015-01t (SPAdes) (version 2) | ecosystem: Environmental > Aquatic > Deep subsurface >... | reverse complement strand
GCGCAACGTACAATCGCAACATTGGAAGCCGAACGCGCTGCGGTCGGTCTAAGCGAGGAAGCCGCTTTGCGTCTGACACGCCAGACAGATTTGCTCAATCAGGCAAAGCAAAAGAACATCGATCTAAGCCCGCGCCAACGTGATGAGTTGATGAAACTCGGTTCACAAATGGCGCAATTGGAGATTGAAACCAACAAGGCAAAAGACGCGCTTGATTTCGCGCGCGAAGGAACCAAATCATTCATTTCCGATCTGCGTAAAGGTTTGATGGATGGGAAATCGTTTTGGGAAAGTTTCAAAAATGCAGCAATGAACGCGTTGGATAAAATCATTGATAAATTGCTGAATAATTTCATTGATGCTGTCTTCACGGCTGGCAAGTCTGTATCCGCATTGAGCGGCAACAAGGGCGGTGGCGGGTTCCTGGGTGGTATTCTTGGCGGTCTCGGACGGTTGTTTGGTTTTGCCAAGGGTGGAGCATTCCCCAAAGGTATAAGCGGTCACTCGAATACGGTTGTCAGCAAGCCCACACTGTTCAAATTCGCGTCCGGTGGCGGTGTTATGGGTGAAGCCGGGCCGGAAGGCATCTTGCCGCTTAAACGCGGTCCAGACGGCTCGCTAGGCGTCCAGATGTACAATGATCGCGGCGGCACCATGACGGAAGGCGGTAAAACCATGCATCTTGAACAGCACTATCATATTGAAGGTGCAATTTCGTCGCGCGACGTGCAACAGATGGTGCAAACCGGCATGAATGAGGCGGTTGACACTGCCAAGCGCAAATTGCCCGAATGGCAGATGACATATGGAACGGATGGGGCGGTCACGTGACAATCAATTATAAAATTTACGATTGGCCGCCCAGCGTCAAGCCAACCGAGCAATTGTTTTATTCGGGTGGTCAATTGGTTGAAGGTGGTTTCACATCGGGCGGCGCTCGCATGATGTACCCGGAACCGGGCGGACGTTCGGTTCTCGAATTGACGTTTGATTATCAACAAAATTATAACCCTGATCCAATTGTTTCATGGTTGATTACCATGATCCGTAACGGGAACATTTTCCGTGTTCCCGTTCGTTATTCGCCTCAATTGGTGAAGCGTTCGGACCTTAGCGTTAGCAATGAACTGGAATTGTCTGGTTTACCGTGGGCGGAAGCTGGCGACACCGTTGAAGGTCCGTGGTCAAATAATCAGAATTGGGCATATGCGCCAGCGATTGAGGCAACCGCAACAGCTTTGACAGGTTCAACCACGTTCACAATTGATTTTGGTGATACACCATTGGTTTTGTCACATGGTCATTTGATCGGTCATTTGGATTATACATATTTGATTGAAGATATTGAATATGTTGGAACAGTGGCAACAATCACAGTCAACACACCATTGCGTAAAGATGTTGCGCAAAATGATTTCATACTGTTTCGCCCGAAAATGCTTTGTGTTGCTCGCAATCCTGATAGTTTGCGCGGAACATACAATGCGGCTGATTTGATCAAACTTGGTTCGCTTGAATTACTTGAGGTGATATTATGAGTTTGTTTGACGACAAATTAGACGAATATTACAATTCGGATATAACCGACATTAGGGTTGTTGTGCGTCAATGTTGGCATTTCTCGTTTAAAGATTATGAGGTTCGTGTCTGGCAAGGCAAGGGCAAATTGCACACAGAAGACGGAAACGAATGGTTGGGGTTCATTGACAACAATGGTGGTCGTGTCATGACCACACCACGTATTTCAGACGGTCGCGATGGGACATCACCAACTTATGAATTCACCATGCAGCTTGTTGACTTGCCGGGAATGTCGGCAATGGAAGCATATGAACAATTGAAGCAATTTCAAGATCAAGTTGCAGGCCGTCCAATTGTTGCATGGTTTGCATTGTTAGAGGTTGGCGAGGGTTTGCGACCAAATACACCGCTTGAATTTTTCAAAGAATTGACAATGCAATCAACGCGGTTCAATGAAAGTTTGTCGGTTGATGGTACAAGTTTGCGTAAGAAATATTCTCTAACTGTCATCGCCAAAGACGGCAATTTCGGACGGTCCAGCATTCCGGGCGGAACCTACACGTCAACCGTCCAGGCGGCGCGGGCGCAACAGTTGGGTGTGTCGGTCGATAAAGGGTGTGATTTTGTGCTAGGATTGGCAGACAGGACATATCAGCATCCATGAAAACCATTCGAGCCGCGACCGCACAAGACCTTGAATTTCTCGCCATATCGTCACTTGAGGAAGGCAAGAAAAGTGTGCCGTTTGACACCGACATGGACAAATTGCGTGCCAATCTGGAATTCTATTGTTTCAATCATGATGCGCGGTTAATGGTTGTTTGCGATGATGATCAATTGTGCGGTTATTTCGCGTCAACAATATCGAGAATTCCGCAATGGAATGATGATGTGTTGTTAGCTATTGAAATGTTGTTTTACGTTTTACCAAAATATCGTTTAACACGTGTCGCGCATATGTTGATGACTGATTTTATTGAATGGTCAAAAGAAATGAATTGCACTTTTGCAATGGTCAGTTCGCGCGCCGCATTGAATGGTGATGCAGTCGGTAAATTTTACAATCGTTTTGGATTTGAAGCAATGGATACAAATTACACATTGAGGCTGCAACCATGAAACGATTTTTCGCTGTCATTGTGGTAATGCTTGCAACTCTATATCCGACAAAAGCTCACGCGTTTGTTGTGACAACAACAATCGGAATTATCGGCGGTATCTTGGCGGGCACAGGGTTTGTGACACCGCTTGTGTTTGTTGGCGGCATTGGTGCGGTCAATGCCGGTGTTGCAATCGGTGCGTTTCTCACGTCCGGTTTCGGTTCGCTCCTCCTATCCGCTGGTTTGAGTGCCGTACAATATCTTATGGCGTCTAAGGGTCGCGGCGGTCAGCAAGCGCCATCAATGGACGCGGTACGCATCAACGTGCGCGTGGCGGAAGCGGACAGGTGGTTGCACATTGGAGCGGTGCGGGCCGGTGGTGCAGCGTTGTTTGCTGAATTCGATGATGATGGTAATTTTTGGTATTTGGTGGTGCATGGCGACAGTGAATTGACCGGGACGCGTAAACGTTATTTTGATGATCGTGAAATTGAGATTGACGGCAATGGTTGGGTGACTACAAATGAATTTTGTCTGACCTCCGACGGTGATCCATATGAGGGAAGCGGAACAAAAGTTCCATATTTTCGCATTTATACAACCACATTCACGCCAGATGATCCGACACCGCCAGCAATTGCAGATTTTAAAGCTGCCTTTTCACAATGGACTGATGATCATAAATTGGTTGGGACAACGTATTCAGTTATTTATATTAAAAATATCAGTATTGAAAATAGACATAAAATATATCGTTGGCGCGGTTCGGTTGGGTTGGGTGAACCTGCGTTTTCAATTGTTGGTGAATGGGATCGTTGTTATGATCCGCGTGATGTGACGCAAGATATTAACGACCGATCAACGTGGAAATTTAGCAGCAATAGTGCGTTGATTTGGGCACGTTTTAGAACGCATCCTTACGGACGCAATAAACCAATGTCGTCAATTGATTGGGGCAATGTTGCGTTACAGGCTGCGATTTCCGATCAAGATATTGTTGGAATTTCGGGAACGCAAAAACGTTATGCTTGTGGAATTTCCGTTCCTGAAAGTAAAGAAAGATATGTTGCGGAAGCTGAAATATTACTAACCGCCGACGCTGTTATTATGCATAATAATGTTGGCAAGACGTATGCTCAAGTTGGATATTATGAAGCACCAGATTTAACTTTTACACGTAATAAAGATATTATTACCATGTCTAGCCGTGAGGCAACAAATGGTGAAATGGAAACCGATGGTGTAATTGTGCGGTATATTGATCCTGAATTTAACTATCAAGCACAACCCTCAGCACCTTGGATTAATCCGCTGTATTACGTCGAAGGAACAACCCCGCGATATTTGAAGGTTGATATTCTTGCGTGTCAAAATCACAACCAAGCCATGCGGCTTGCAAAAGCTATCGGATTGCGTAGTCAATCATCACATCGTCTTGCACCAACGGTCGGGTTGCGCGGTTTGAAAGCACGTCGCAAGCGGGTTATTGATCTGCAATATGATGAGGCGTTTAGTGGCGATTATGAGATTGCGACACCGGTTGAAATCGATGAAAACGGCATCACCGCGTCTTTTGGGTGCGTCCCGGTCGATCCGAACCGCTGGACGCTCTTGGAAGGCGAGGAAAGCAGCAAGGCGGCGGCGGTGGTCATTATCCCTGGTGCTGGTGCACCTGTTTTACCAACCGGCGTTGTAGTGTATGCTGCACCAATCGCGGGTAGTGGTGGCGCTACTGTTCGAATTGAAGCAACGTTTGACACATCACCGCGAGCCGATTTCTTGTATATGTTTGAGTTTGAGTTAGCAGGCGAAACCGACATTTGGCGTCCAATGGTTGTAAGAATGACAGATAATTTTGCGTATTCGGAAACCGTTCCAAATGGTCAAACGCATCGGGTGCGATGGTGGACGCGTACATCATCCGGGCGGGTTTCCGCCAAAGCCACACCGGTTGAAATTGAAGCTGTTGCCGATACTGTTGCACCAGGACCGCCAACCGGAGTTAGCGCAACTGGTGGTGTTGGTGAAGCAACAATTGATTGGACAACGCCAAACAGTGCCAATCATTTTGCAACTCTTATTTATCGCAACACAATTGATGATATTAACACCTCATCAATTGTCGAAACAGTGTATGGCGCTCCGAACACTGTTGACACTTATTTTGATGATAGTCTTATCGCCGATGATTATTATTATTGGTTGATTTCCATCAACGGTTCAAACATTCCATCAACTCCGGCTGCGACCGGTCTAACAGTGGTTACATGATATGACAACACCCTCCATTATGGCACGTTCGGCAATTGTCGGAATTCCTTACAATGCAACGAAAAAACCCGATCCGGTTGGCGTGGTACAGGCGTTTGAAGCAATGGACGCGCGAGTAATTGCAAATGGTGCTGGTGCGATCATCCGCAATTCGTTGTCAGCGTTGAATGCAACAACCACGCCAGCGGCGGGTTTGCTCGCGTGGGTGATGGGTGACGCAATTGTTGCAAACAATGGTGTTTACGAAAACACCGGCACATCTGGTACACCTGTTTGGGTGCGGCGCGGACCTTTGCCGTTTGGTCATATTTATGCGGTCAACGTTGGTGCGGGAACAGCGGACGCAATTGAAGTCACAACATGGTTGCCAATTCCCACGGAAGACGGTGCAGCGTTGATTACCGTCCCGATTGTGACGCCAAACACATCTTCAACAGTCACGATTATTCCGAACGGTGGTTCACCACTCACTGTCAAAACCAATTCGGGCAATTCCCCAGTGGTTGGTGGTTTGTCTGTTGGAACAATTACCGGTTTGAAAATCGGTTCCGAGTTCCGTATGCTATCGGATCAGGCCAGCACTGCGATTCTGGCGGCTGCGGAAGCGGCTGTGATTGCTGCATCTGATTACGCGGCTTTGGCACGCAATGATTTTGTGGTCAAACGATTTGCCGGAGATGGGGCGATTGTCGCTTTTGATCTGACAATTGATCCGGGGTCGGGCAATAACTGCATTGTCATGGTCGATGGTATCTATCAGCAAAAAGATACATATTCCGTTGCAGGGACTTTGCTGACGTTCACAGAAGCCCCTCCTGGAAACGGTTTAGTCTACAATGTCGAAATCTCTTTTGGCAATCAAATCACAGTTGGCACGATAGCGGATGGAAGTGTAACACCAGATAAATTCAATGCTGTTTGTGCATCAAGAGCCGTGCTTAAAGCACTCGATACAACCACTGTGCAATCAGCTCTTTTTGATGGTTCAGTTTGGCAGTGGACGCTGGGCAACTACTCTGCCCATATCACGACTGATACAGTTGGCGGCATCTATATGAAAGCTGATGCTATAGCGGCGACTGTCGGTGCATGGGTGCGGCAATTTGAAGGGCCAATCTACATCAATTGGTTTGGCGTTATGTGGGACGGCTTGAGTGCATCAGCAGACGCAAATTCTGCGAATTTTCAGTGTGCGGCTAACGTCGCCCATGATTTCGCCAGAGGGACGCTTTCGTGGCGGCAAACAACGGGCACTTGCTATATCAGTGATCCGGTTGTTTTTCAGGAGAGTATTTCGTTGGTTGGACCCGATAGCTATTATGGGAGATTTAAGAAATTCGGTAGTGCAGCCTCTCCGGTGTATGATGCAACCATAAAAGAATGGGATTTAGCAGTAGTCGGCTACCCTGTTTGTGTATTTCACTTTACCGGACTTGAGGGCGCTGTTGGCTGGTCTGGTCGATGTGAAAATGTCTTTATTGAGAGTGACACCGGAAACCCCAATACCACTACTACAGCCTACGGTATTGTTTGGACCGGCATGTCCAATGGCGTTGTTGATTGCTGTTATATCACTGGATGTATATGCAATTTCTTTTGGGGATCGTTGACAAATATCTATTGCCGGATCACTCAGAACGTGTCGGCGAATTGCCACTACTGTTTTTACGTTCATTTTGCTACAAGTATGGTGGTTAGCACTAACTACTCCATTAATTTTCGTTTTTGGGGTTATAGGATTAGTGCCTATTATGCCACCGCATTTGCGAATGCTTGTGATAGCGGGGGCACAACCTGGAAAGTCGGGACAAACGAAATAACACTTGCCTACTATTTCCGTGGTTGCCGGTTCGGTTCTGTCCATGCAAACGGTTGTGAAACTCACAATGGCCCCGTTTGGAAATCTGACAACAATTTGAGCTTTGCTTGGCGAGATAATGGGGCATTGGATATATCCAGTGACTACACTGGTGTAAATGATATTTGCGCTTTTGAGTTCAAGGAAGACAACGGATGCGAATATACTAACAATCGCATTCAGTTAAACCCGGTCACCGGCACGCCTGCCAGACATTTCAACTGGAAGGTCACAACCGGAATGTATGGAGATTACAAATATTCTAGAAACAAATTTGTCACAGACCCCAATGCCACAACGGATAGCGGCTGGACCAACACCAGCGGCGATCTAAGGACAGACCACGGAGTGTTTACAGGAACGCTAACCGGAGTGTCGGGCACTGTAACCGGTGACATAAAGTGGGCTTTTGTTGACGGTGTTGTGACACTCTCTTGGGCCGTTTGGCCGACTGGAACATCCACTTCCACCGCAGCAACTATTACAGGACTTCCAGTGTCCTTACGACCAGTGACGGATAAGTGGATACTCTGCCGCGTCTATGATAACGGCGCGATGGTGCTTGGTACAATGTATATAAATGCAACAGGTGCCATTGATCTATTCGTCGGCGCTGGCAACGCGGGTTTTGCAGCCAGTGGTCAGAAAGGTCTTGGTTTGCGCCAATCTATCAGCTACCCCATATATTGAGGAGAACACAATGCCACGTAAGATTAAAAAATTCTCGACAAAACTTCCACCGCTTGAAGTCACTGGCGACGACTTGATGCGCGATCATCCCGCCAACCCCCGTGCAGCATTGATCAGTATGGTGGAAGCCCGCAAGAAACTGCGGCAGAAAGAAGCTTCGACCGTCCCGGCAGAATTTTTCAACAAGAATAAGGGAAAAGTTTAATGGCACTCACTCGCCCATCCAACGACATGCTTGAAGGCCCGCTTGGCACAGTGGCCCTGGTGACTTCCCGTGTTGAAGCAAAAGCTGTTAATCTTGTGCATTCTTCTGCCGTCATGCTGATTGAAGGTGCGCGGGCTGGTCTCTTTTTCGTTCGTGATCTGTCCGATTACCCCGACGCAGCAAGTGATACCAATGAGGGTATATATCTTTTGTCAACTTTCGATGTGACAAAGGTTTTGGTTCGTGACTTTAGCGGTCCGGCCAATGTTCGCTGGTTTGGGGCTATTGGAAATGGTGTAACAAATGATCTTGTAGCATTGCAAGCTACGAGTGATCTTTGTCAAGCTGTCTACATTCCAGATGGAGCGTATATCACAACAGCGGCTTGGAATTTACGTGACTACGCCACGTTGTATTTTGAAAGCCGGGACGCGATTATTCAATCCTCAAGTTTGAGTTCTATCATTGCTGCGGTTGGTGGGGCGATTACCCGTAATTACCACATTACAATCTATGGTGGACAAATTCGAGGTGGTGGAACCGGGTCGGCAATTGGTCTTGATTTTCGTTCTGTTTCAATGGCTAAGGTCTATGGAACGTGGATTACTCAGTGTTTCGAGGGTGTCCACAATGGTGGAGTTGACAGCGTTGGTGCTTATTATAATGATTTTTTTGGAGTGGATATTACAACCTGTTTGGTTGGCTACCGCAATGGAACGCTTGGTAATGAAATTAAAGTTTTTGGTGGCCGCATTACCGATGTTTCGGTCGGTACTGACGATGATGATAATTCTGGAATTTTGTATGATGGAGTTGCTATCGAAACATTCACCCTGGCCGGGCATCGATTGTCAAATAGTGGATTAGCTTGCGTTGACGTAAGATCGGTGGCTTGTCGTTTTGAAAATCCTGCCGGTAATCCTGCTTACGCAAGTGCGACAGGTATTAAAATCGCCGGAACAGCCCAAGACACAACAATCATTGCACCTGGGTTTTCTACCGTTGCTACTGATATTGACGGTGTAGGCGTTAGAACAACAATTATTGCCTACGAAGGAACACACAGATTAGGATTACCAACAAGTTCAGCAGGGTTAGCCACAGGCACGTTGTGGAATGACGGCGGGACGGTAAAGGTGGTTTAAGATGAATTTCGTCGGAACGGGAAAACGTCTTGAACAAGGCGATGTTGGGCACGCTGCGAAACAGTTAGGTGTCGAAACCGCTGTTTTGTTGGCGTTTATCGAAATCGAGGCGGCGGGGCGTGGTTTCGATAATCGCAACAGACTTAAAATGTTGCGTGAAACACATGTGTTTTATCGCGAACTTGGCGCGGGCGCAAAACGTAACCAAGCTGTTGCGGCTGGTCTTGCAAATAAATCATGGGTGCGCAATTACAAGTCTGACAGTTACCCCGATCTTGAACGCATGATGAAAATCAACAAGAACGCGGCGTTGCGGTCATGTTCTTGGGCATTACCGCAAATTCTCGGAAACAATTGCAACGCGGCTGGTTTCACCAATGCGGAACAAATGGTTAAAACCATGCTCCAGGGTGAACGCGAACAATTGCTTGCGATGGTCACGCTGTTGAAGTCATGGAACATGGTTCCAATGTTGACCGGGCGCGACTTCACCAAACCGGACAGTTGGCGCGCGGCGGCATCGAAATACAACGGCAAGAGCTACGCAACACACAATTATCATGGGCGGTTGGCGGCGGCGTACATCAAGCACAAGCGCGGAACCAATACGCCAATGCAGACTGCACAACCGCGCGTAACAGTGCTGCAACACAGTATGAAGGGTGAAGCCGTCCGCAACCTGCAAAACGATCTGGCGCTACTCGGATACACGTTTGCACGCGGGATTGATGGGCGGTTCGGTGATGAAACCCGCGATATCGTCAAGGCATTCCAGGCGGCGCACAAACTCACCTATGATGGTCGCGCCGGGCCGGAAACCATGCGAGCAATCGCGGCGGCTGTTGCCGCATCCAAGGTCGATCATTCGCCCGAACCGCCCGAATGGGATAGGGGTGGCGGATTGCTCGCACGTATTATTGCTGCTATCATGGTGGCGCTCAAACGAGGTTGACCATGAACACAGTCAAACAACCGTCCGCGTTGCCAACCAACAAATTGACCGCTGCAATGCTTTCCGCATCTGTTGCGGGAATTGTCAAATCGTTCGTTGTGCAATCTTATCCTGAATTCGCTGATCCGATCATTTGGGAACCGTTGCCCTATATTGTCGGTTTGCTGGTTGGCTATTTCGTCAAGGATAGACCAAATGTTCGGGTTTGATGTTTGGGCCATGATTGCCGGTATCGGCGCGATCCTCGCCACGTTCGCGGGTGTCGCTTGGAAATCCTATCGCGCCGGGCAGGACCGCGAGCGCGTAAAGAAGGCGGAAAACGATGTACAATTGCGTTTGGACTTTGACAAGATCGACGCTCGCAAGCCTGACCTTGATGATAGCCTTGACCGGCTGCGGAAGCGTGCCAGCGGCGGGCGTGGGGCCGGTTCTAAGTGATCCGCCCGCATCGGTCGTTGATGCGCTCGAAACGGCTGCTAGGGCTGATCCTGGCGCTGCTGCGTGGGTGATTGGTCTTGATCGGTTCTATGAGAAACAAGCCGTGGTGACGGCTCGCTGAATTCGTCGCATAACGCGGCGGATAGTTGCCGGACTTCTCCGGCTTTCGCGACGTACTTGGTCACACAAGGGAACCCCTCGCAGTCCGCCGATTGCGAGGGGTTTTTAATTCATGCCAATAAATGCGATGGCGTACTGTTCTCAAGAAAGAGAATTGGATTGTATATGGTGTGTCGCCAAGGTTGGTCTTCTGGATCATCGATAAACCGAAATGTACAATGATCCAAATAAATTCTATCCCAAATCATTATATCTAACTCCCTTGTTGGTGAATTAGATATAATTTCACGCGTCGATAATGTCAACAATTATTTTTCGCATTCGTGCTACAGCGTCATTGAATGTTCCATCGTTCCACAATTGTTCATCGCACTGCAAACGCAACTCTTTAATATATTGCTCGCTTTGATGACCAATGTTCGCCGGGACACCAAACCGATACAACGCGATGAATTTAGCGCCAGCTTCGCGCATCGCGTCCATTTCAGACGGAAACCGCACATTGTCAATTATGACGTTTTGACCAATTGCGCGACACTCGTTAGCGCGAGTAAGCGCGATACGCGTCCATACGTCTTTCCCGATCTGGTCCCTTCCCCATTCGGTTCCAAGCGTCGTTGCAGCGTACCGGACCGAATGACCGCACAACATATCAAGCGGTTCATTCCATCGCGATTTGTCATCAAGCAATTCGGACGGGATACCCATTGCGGTCAACATCGCAATTATGGGTTTGGAAAAGTTCATGTGAACAATTCCGCCCGTTGTGATCGCTGCTCGCGTGACTGTGGTTTTGCCGCTTCCGGCGTATCCGACAATTCCGATTAATTTGCCGCGTTTGGTCATTTGCAGATGCTCCATATTCCGCCGATGGTGAAAGCGAAATTGACCACAAACAGGATTGCAAGAATAAATCTTTGCATTCTGAAAGACACTCAAGAAATAGTTCTTGATCCTCATCAATCATCCATTTTATGAAACCGTCAAATGTCTCTTTCATATTATGAGTTTCCTTGCCTCTTGAACG
>Ga0210043_1002695_pt1 | contig 11333 bp, 12 predicted proteins | sample CryGeymet201501t_FD_183990 | JGI IMG/M metagenome (GOLD analysis project Ga0210043, IMG submission 183990) | Groundwater microbial communities from Crystal Geyser aquifers in Utah, USA - Crystal Geyser metaG 2015-01t (SPAdes) (version 2) | ecosystem: Environmental > Aquatic > Deep subsurface >... | reverse complement strand
AAGAGACTTCAAGTCGGCGTCTGTGTCGTTGTTATTTTTACAAGCAGTAGCACGAACCTTTGGTCCCTTTTTTCTATATTTATTTGAATCCATAATACTCCATACAATAGATAGGTCTCCTAAAAAAGATAAGGTTATTTACAATAATATCTTTAAAAAGAATAAAGTTAAAATACAAAATAACCCGTGGTAGAAATAGTTATAGAGGACCCGAGTCCAATATTTAGAGTCCAACAAACTAACAACCAAAAAATTCATTATGAATAACTTTGAGCCTACTTTCCTATACCAACTAAACCAGAGAAGTGCTGGGGTACCTGGAATTATGATTCCCATGAGTTCTGAAGTAATGAATAGTGTTGATAAACAATATGCCCCAAAAATTCAAGGTAGTGCAGCTAAAGGACTGGTTGGTGTTGATGAGAGTTATCAAGCTGGCGTCTTTTGTAAAAAATATTGGCTAACGGACCAGGGTTGTAAAGTAGCCTCAAAAATTAAATATGGAAGTATAAAAGACTCGAATGCTTTATGGAAAAAGCAAGTCGATGTTTGGATTAAAAATGGGCCCTTTAAATTTAAGACAAGACTACCAACCGGAGAAGAAGAAAAATCTGTTTCCCTGAAGTCAGAACGTAATGGTCTCAATGATTTATTTAGAAATCCTGCTCTCTATGACAACCTTCGTAAGGAAATAAAGCTCATAAAAGAAGGTAAAAAAGTAGTTAGTGATGATTATAAAGAAAAATTAAATGGGCTTTTGGCTAAAGAAAAAGAATATAAGAATAACGATATAAGGATATTGATTGACAATAACGGAAGACGATATACTCCTTTAAGTCTGGCGTCTAAGGAATTGCGTGCTCTGTTTCCTAAGTTTTATGAGGTTGACTTTAAATCTTCTAACTACCAGATGTTAGTTTTAGAATTGATAAATAATAAATCTTTGTCCTCCCATTTGAAAGGGGAAGCACGAGAAGCCCTTAGGTTAGAACTAAAGGACCTATTTAGGCTTTGTCAAGCTGACTTTTATAAAGCAATGGGCAAGGATATGGCTGAACTGTTTGAGGGAGCATGGACTTTCAGTGAAATAGAAAGACGCTGCACACGAGAACGAATTAAACATTCAAGTCTAGTGTTTTTAGGTATTGAAAACAATGATTGTTTTAAAAACGAGAAACTTGGGTTTTCGAGTGTTCAGATTTTCTCAACTGTCTTCCAGAAACGCTTTCCTAAAATTCATCAAATCATTCTGAATGTTAAAGAATTCGACCACTGCAAACTTTCAAATTTATTGATGACTAGAGAGTCTCTAACTAAAGTTCAGGTTATCAATAATCTTAATAACCTTTATGGATCTGTTCCTTCTATAGCATCAATTCATGATTGCTTTGTAACCACCTCAAAATATGATTACACGTGTTTAAGAAATATCCTTGATAAGATGAATATCTCTTATAAGGTTAGTGTTAATAACAATGAGAACAAGAACAAGAGCAATGGGGACCACCTCCTTACCCCTGGGGGGGTGGAGGGGTCTGATGCTTCAGACAACAACAACAACAACAACAAGAACAATGGTATTGATGAACTGTCTACTTCAAACCCTTCTGACATTAGAAAGGGGTTCCCCCTCGGTTATATGTTACCGGGTTCTACTGAGGAACACAATCCAGAGAAGGAATTGACAAGTTCAGTACCCCAGCGGGAAGGATTACCTCCTCCTCCGAATATTCTAAAATCAAAACAGGTACTCTCAAGACAATCAGACGAGGTCAATAACACACCCGAGTGCGAGGTTGTATCCTCAACGAGAACAACAACACCAATAACACCAACAGTTTCAAACAAAAGGGGTTCTAATCTTAAAGAAGAACTAGAAGACCTATCATGGGAGTTTATCAACACAGCTCAAGATAATAACAAGAGTGGAGAAGGGTTGTCCGATGACCAGAAGAAACAACTAGAGTTGCTACGAGAAATGGAAATAGAAGAAGAAAAAGAAGAGCAAGAGCAACAACAAGAACAACAACAACAACCAGAAATAGACAACAACCACGACAAGAATTACAAGTCTGAGGTAACGACCCCTGAGCACAAAAGACAACTAGAATTACTACGACTAATAGAAGATATGTAGTAACAATAGAAAACAGGTATAAAATCAGAAACAGGCGTGTTATGTATAAAAGGGAGAGGGGAGAGAAAAAAAGAACAGTATGAAAAACTTTGAAGATACTTTCCTATACCAAGTATACCAAAGAGGCGCCGGGAGATCTGGTAAAATGATTCCCTTAAGTTCTGTTGTGATGACTCGTATTGATAAAAAATATGCCAAAAAGATTAAAGGTCTTGTAGTTAAAAGGTTGGTTAAAGTTGATAAGAGGTTTGAATATGGAGTCTCTTGTAAGAGATATTGCTTGACGCCCCGTGGTTGTCAAACCGCCTCAGAAATTGAATATGGAAATATAAAGGACTCGATTGATAAATGGGATCGGTACATTGATGCCAAACATGAAGATTGGATCTCGAACGGAAAACAACAACACGAAGACGATGAGAGAGAAAGGCTCGAAGCCGAAAGATTGAGAGACTTAGAGTTTCCTGGGATGCAAATGTTAGTAAAAAAATTCTTGGAACTGGGAAATTCTGACAACCAAAAAAGCAACAACAAGAACAAAAACAAAACAAATAGTAAGAATTCCAAGGCTGTAAAGGGTGTTTCGGGACGTTCTAAGGGTGAAAACCTCCAAGGAGTGTATTTATTTAGTGCGGACCTTGAGGACTGGGACCTTCGGGGAGCAAATCTTTATGAAGCAAATCTTTCCTTGGCGAGACTCATGGGTGCAAACCTTTCAAAAGCAAACCTTTCAAAGGCAACCCTTTGTGAAGCAGTTCTTAATGGAACAAACTTTCAGGGAGCAAAACTTTCTTGGGCGGACCTCACCGGAGCGAGCCTTTTGGGAACAAACTTTTCAAAGGCAAACCTTTCAAAGGCAAATCTTTTCGGGCTCGACCTTACTGAGGCAGACCTCCGGGGAACAAAACTTTATGGGGCAAACCTTTCAAAGGCAGACCTTTCCGGACTCGACCTTTCCGGGTCTCTTCTTTCGACGGCGAAGTTCCACGGAGCAAGACTCCGTGGAACAACTCTCCGGGGAACAAAACTTTGGGGAGTGAACCTTTCTGGAACAAACCTCAAAGAAACAGACCTTCGGAATGCAGACCTTCGGAAGGCAAATCTTCAGGGGGCAAATCTTCAGGGGGCAGACCTTAGGGATGCAAGACTTGCTAGTGCTAACCTTTCTGAAGCTAACCTTTCTGGAACAGGATTAACAAAGGAAGCCCTGGAAGCCCAAGGTGCTTTATTCGATGAGTACACGGTGTTCGACGAATAGCACCGGCCAAGAACAATAGGGAGAACAACATGGAAGAACAAATGGAAGAACAAGAACTAGAAGAACTAGAAGAACAAAAACAAGAAGAACAACCAGAAAAAAAGTTGACTTATACTCAACGCTGGGTTCAACAACAATGTCTCAAAATAAAACAAGGAAAGCAAGAAGAAGAAAAAAAGTTGGCCGAAAGTCTGCAACAAACCCAACAACGAATTCTTGATCTAAAACTAGAACAAATACAACAAGATCTAGCAAAAAAGTTGACTGAGTCTCAACAAGAGCGGGTTCAACAACGGACTCTTAAACAGAAACAAGACCAGGAAGCATATAAACAAAAACTCAAAGAATTAAATGACCAATTCAAAAGAAAGGCATAGTTATTAGTAATAACAACAACACATAACCAAAGTTCTTATTGTTAATAGCTTCTGTAAGATTTTGTTAGGTCATTGTTAGATAACCCCCTCTTATTTGTCCAGAATTTCTTTCTTTTTTTCTTCTCTAGATTCTGAACAAACAAAAAAAGAGGGGGTTTATCTTTTAAAGTGGTAAGGTTTTCCCCGAGGAGACTATTTATCTCAGAAGGCCAATGCTCCCAGGCAACAACAACAACAACAGCCAGCCCCTAGAATACCCTCTCACTGATTATAGGATATTCTCTAAGGCTCTCAATAAATTTATATGAGTATGAACCCACCCAACATTATCAAACGCCCTGGAGGGGTTATAGTAAATAGGATAGGGAAGAATCAGAGTAAATCAGAAACAGGTATGTTATGACTAAAAGTATGAAAGAAAATAAACAACAACAACAACAACAACAGATAAAAAGAATACCAAAACCAAAACACAAACACAAACTGGGTTCCCCTGTCGATCTTAGGGTAATTATAGACCGTCCGCAGCGCCTGGAGCTTATCAAATTTTGTGAAGACCTATCAGTTTCTATCAATTCTATAATCACATGTCCAGCCTTGGTGAGATATCTTCTCCAAAAGTTTACAAAGATTGAATTTGATAATGAAGAATATAATATTATTGATAAGACATTCGAACGAAAGAAAGTTGCTGAAATAAGGCAACTAAACAACAAAGCCATGGAATGGCTAAGGGAGTTCAAAAAATGAATGTATCCATCCCCAAGTGTAAAATTCACGGACTCAGCAAAACAAAACAAGCCGATGGTTCGCTTAGATGTATTGCATGTAATTTGAAACTAGCTGAAAAAGCAAAAATAACAATTGCAGAACCAACAAAAATAGAATTTGTTGAACTTGAGTGGGCAATTTCAGCTGAAAAAGAAAGGTGGCTAAAAGAACAAGCCCAAATCAATAGAAACAGATATAGATTTGCTAAAAACGCTGCTAGTAAAGAATTGACTGAACATTTCATCAAAAAGTTGTCTGACAAGGAACTGTTTGAAAAATATAATCCAAATTATTTACCTGTTACTCTTGAGGAAGAAGAGATAAGTAAAAAGGCACATGACAAAAAAATGAATAAAATGTCGGACATAAAGAAGAATGCCAACAACAACAAAAGGGGTGAGGAATACAAAAGAAAAAAATATAGTCGCAACCCCTTTGGGACAGAAATACGTCCAGTTGTCAGGGCAAGCTCGGACTGTTTTGGACCTTACAAAAGTACCGAAGCAGCCATAAATCAGGGGATCCGGGTGCTTCTTATGAGCAGCGAAGAGTTGAAAGAATATAGACAATATCGGATGAGGGCAATAAAGTCGTTCGAAAATGGGACAGCGATTGAAGAACTTAACAATCTTCCTGACCATGACCCTTATAAAATAATGATTAAAAACATTATTGACGATCACAGTGTAAGCCCAAAAAAGAGATACAAAAAGAAAAGTAAAGAATAAGAAGAACAACAATATGGAAATCAAGAACAAAGAAAATGGCAAGGTTCTAAAGACCGTAGAAGGTGTTTCGAGCCTTGTGGGTGCAGACCTTCACGGGGCCGACCTTCATAGAGCAGACCTTGAAGAAGCGGACCTTCGGGAAGCGAACCTTTCTGGAGCGAACCTCACTGAAGCAGACCTCACCGGAGCGAACCTTTCTGGATCGAACCTTTATGAGGCGGACCTTTATGGTGCGGACCTCTCTGGTGCGAGCCTTTACAAAGCGGACCTCCGGGAAGCAAACTTTACCGGCGCAGACCTTTCTGAGGCAGACCTTTCTGGGGCGAACCTTGTCGGAGCGAACCTCACAGGGGCAGACCTTACGAGGGCAAGCCTTTTTGCATCAAACCTTTCTGACGCACAACTCACTGAAGCAGACCTTCGTGGTGCAGACCTTCGGTGTGCGAACCTTCTCAGAGCAGACCTCACCGGAGCAAACCTTTCTGGAGCGGACCTTTCTGACACGGGCCTCGCTGGGGCAGACCTCTCTGGGGCAGACCTCTCTGGGGCAAAACTTATTAAGACAGGCTTTAGGAGGGCGGACCTTAGGAGAGCGAACCTCACTGAGGTGACTCTCCTAAACGCAGTCCTCCGGGAAGCAAACCTTTCTGGAGCAAATCTTTATGGAGCGAACCTTTTTGGAGCGTGTCTTTCTGAAGCAGACCTCACCGGAGCAGACCTCACCGGAGCAAACCTTTCTGAGGCAGACCTCACAAAAGCAAAATTTCATAATGTGAATGGTCCAGCTTACATAAAAGACGGGAAGAAACATTGGTTTCTCCTCAACAGGGAATATGAGAACGAGAAACTCTATTGCGCAGCAAGGGATATTTTGTTAGCCGCATTTCCAGACCTCTGAGGTCCTCGACAACAACAACAATATCATCAACAACAGCATTATGCTTCACTTTTTTTCCAACCATTCCCCAGTAAACATATCAATCCCCATCTCTTGACATTGTTTTTTGGTTTTTCGCTTATACCTATTTCTCACGATGACTACAGACGGAGGCGGTTTTTTCTTCTTAAACTTCAGTGGAGTTTTAAGCCAAGTGATTAAATCATTTCTGTTATAACTTGTTTCTCTTAACAACAATTCGTCTGGAAAAACAATATATTCTTCCTCAATTAATTTTAACAATGTTTTTATCATATAAATAACTATATATCAATATAGGATAAGGCGTGCTATGACCTTTACTAAATCAGTCCCGACAACAACAACATCTATGATGAAACTTCCAGATAAACCTTTGACTAAGCTGGAACATGCTGAGTTATTGGCAGAGCTAGAGCATACGATGCTCAAGATGAACAAAACAGAGATGACATTCCTAAAAGAATATCTCGAAAACCCATATCTAAATCCCTCAGCAGTAGCAAGGCGCTGTAATATAGACCCGGTTAAATCTGTTGTGTTCCTTCAGCGGCCACACATCAAAACGACAATACAGTTATTGAAGCTTGCTGCATATGATTATATAAAAACCACAGTGGACGTAAAAGTGTTTTTATCTGAGGTTATCAACGGGAATGTTACCGACTTAATGGGGCCTGCAACAATAGATACAAAAATACGAGCAGCTGGATTGCTCATCAAGCTCGAAGACATTCAAACTCCAAAACAAGTTGAAATCATTGATAAAAATCCTGATGTCAATTCGGAACTTGAACGTTCAAAATATATTATAAATGAATTGATACGAAAAATAGCAGACCATCAGGGCTCCAGGGAGATTATAAAAGTTTTGTCTTCAACGGTAACAGAAATAAAGGAAAATGCCGACAAAAACAAAGAAATCATTGTGGAAGTTCAAGAAGAAAAAGAAGACGACAAAAAAAACAACAAGAAAAACAATAAGAAATGAACAGGATTGATAGTTTATTAAAGCATGTTTTTCTTCGCCCCGCAAATAGAGGAGACATAAACTTTGTTTTATCATATTGGATAGAAGAGGAAAGCGAAAAAAAGACAAAGCTTGAAAGGCAGGCTGGATTTCGGCAACACAATAAACTTATTATTGAATATTTGCTAAACACGTCGAAAACAATGATTCTGTCCTCGCATACAGACAAAAACCTGTCATTGGGTTTTATCACATACCGTGATGATACAGAAATCCCTGTTGTTAATATGATTTTTATTAAAAAGATTTACAGAAATAACGGGCTTGTTGATTATATGTTAGACGAGGTATTCAAAGGAAAGACGTTCAATACAATTCTGTTCACATCGGCACCTCATAAATGGCAACTGGAATGGATTTATAACAATGGATATGAAATAAACGAAAAAATACCAGCTTATAAGTTTGTCAGTTCATTATTAAAAGAAGATGACAAAAGCCTAACAGACTTTACAGCTACAAAAAAAACAACAACATCTGCCAAACCCTCATTTTTTCATAAAAAAAGTGGCAGTTATGACAATAACAACAACAACAATAACAACGACAATAACCTAGTCAAGGTTTATAAACGTAAATCATGTCATCAATAGAACAACTCAACGAAGAAGGAGAAAAACTTCTAAGTTTACTTAGAGAGCTGGAGACTCCTAAAATATCCAAATATATTCCCATATCTTTCACACCAAAACAAAAGGAAGTATTTGATAGTGATGTTCATGAGTTGTTAGCTGAAGGAAGTGCGGGTTCGGGAAAATCAATTGCGCTTTTAGCATCAGCCCTCAAATTTGTAAGCCACCCAAAATATAACGCTCTAATTCTCCGAAGAGAATTCCCTCAGCTTGGTCAATCTGGTGGAATAATGGATATAGCAAATAACTGGTTAACAAATACAGATGCCCGATGGTCGGCTTCAGAAAAGACATGGAGATTTCCAAGCGGAGCCTCCCTCAAATTTGGACACATGATGAACGTAAACGACAAACTAAACTATCAAGGAGGAAGTTGGGATTTCATTGGGTTTGATGAGTTAACACAATTTACAGAATCGCAATACCTCTATCTTCATTCAAGAAATAGACACGATGAATGGGTTCAAATACCTCTCCGTATCAGAGCAACAACAAACCCAGGAGGGACTTTTAATCGTTGGGTTAAGAACAGATTTATCACTCCGACAAAGAAGCTAGCCTCTATAAAAACCGTGAAAATGAATTTAGATGATAACCCACACCTCAATAAAGAGAGTTATCTTGTGGCTCTTAATAACCTCGATGAACAGACAAAACTACACTTAAAAGATGGAATCTGGACAGAAACTGATACAGGAATAATCTATGGTTGTCCCGAAGACAACATATTATCAACAATACCTAATCTTCCAGACCCTGTTTATGTATTGGCTGTTGACCTTGGAGCCTCACAAATCAAACCAACAACAGCATTTGTGCTTTTAGGTTATTCAAGACAAATAAAAGACTTGGTAGTTGTTTTAGAAAGCAAAGCATATGCAGGACTATCCGTTAGTGACATTGCAGAAATAATCAAAGCATATCAACTCCAATATGATATAAACAATATAGTTATGGACCAAGGAGCCCTTGGTGCTGGCTACATCACAGAAATGAATGACAGGTGGTATATTCCAGCCGTTGGAGTTCAGAAGGCAAACAAGCTTGGATATAGAAAATTGTTATCTACAGCAATTAAAGATAATATAATAAGAATATATGAACCAGAGAATAAAGAACTCATTGAAGAATTGCGGAATCTCCCTTGGAACGAAAAAGGGCAAGACGCACAACAAGGCTATCCTGACCATCTATCTGACGCTTTGTTATATGCTTATAGAGAATGTTTGGAGTTCTTGTCCAGGGCCCCTAACCCAGCACCCCCTAAAAAAGGTGAACCAGGTTGGGGTAAATATGAAGAACAAAGGATGTGGGATAAGGCTGTTGAGGCTGATGAGTGGGAAAAGGTTAAATGGTTTAAGAGAAGGAGATAGTTTTTATTCTATAAAGAACTATTTAACAATGGAAAATCTATTATAGAATAAACAAGGTAGAAATATGATTCAACAACAAAATTCAAAGTTATGGTGGGAAACAGATACAGACTCAGAAGAAACCTCTGAAGTGTTGTTAGAAACAGTCAAATCACTCATAGACAAAGATTCTGTCCGTCGAGAACAATATCTTAGGGACATGTCCGTTTATGACAACAAACTACACGGTGAGTTATCCCCATATAATGAACAAACAACAACAACTTCCCTCAGTGCTCTGGATGAAAGCCCTCGTGTAAATGTCATTAGAAATATGGTAGATAGCGTAACTTCAAAAATAACAAAGAATGACCCACGTCCGATTGTTGTTACTGATGGTGGAAGTTCAACCTCAAAACTACAGGCCAAAAAAATAGATTCATATATTTGGGGCGTCCTTAAAAATGCTGACGTTTATTCCAAAGCAAGAAAATTCTTTAGAAATAAAGCAATATTCGGGCCTGGTATTATGTTTGTTCATAGCGAAGCAGACCTTAAATCTAAAAAAGCCTGTATTAAGGTTGAAACAGTTCACCCTTGGGAAATTTTAATAGACCCTGTTGACGGAGCCTATGGAGAACCTTCAAGTTTAATTCGTATCAAATATGTTCCAAAAGGAAAACTTCTTTCAACTTATAAACAACATACAAAAGCAATTGAAGAAGCATCAATATCTGGCTCAGACCTTGATAGCCTCTTAACTCGTGGTTCCCAAATCAATAGAACCAATGTAGAAGAAATGATATTAACAATGGAAGCCTACCGAATTAAGCAAGGCGATACCATAGGGAGACACGTTATTGCCATTAAAGGTCAAGTTTTAGTTGATGATACTTGGGAAAGAGAAACCTTCCCATTCATATTTCAAAACTGGAATAACCCTATTATAGGCTTTTGGGGCCGAGGAATGGTCCATGAATCAAATGGGCTACAAATAGAGATTAATGAACTATTAGAGAAAATATCACAAGCCCACTATTATCACGCCGTCCCAACTATTGCTGTAGTAAAAGGTTCATGTGATTTAAAAGACTTTGACAACTCCCTCAAGGGAAGAATCATTCAAATTAATAAACAAGGAGATCTTCCACATCAAATAACACCAGGGATTTTATCAAATGAAGTCTATTCACACTTAGACCGCCTATACCAGAGAATTTATGAAGATGTTGGAGTCTCACAGTTAGGAGCACAATCAAAAAAGCCCGCTGGATTAGACTCTGGAGTTGCTATTAGAGAATTCAATGATATTGAGTCAGACAGATTTTCTCTACACGGAAAAGCATATGAAGAATTGTTTATTGAATTAGCAAATAAAATATTGGACGAGAGTGCTGAACTAAGTGCTGCCGGATTTAATCTTGAAGTGTTAGCTGAGGATTCTTCCTCAAAGTCAAATAGTCTAATAAAGATTAACTGGAAGGAAGCGAAAGTTAAAAGGGATTCTGTAATTATTAAAATATTCCCTGTCTCTGCACTTCCACAAACTCCTGCTGCTAAGCTTGCAACAGTTCAATCCCTGATGGGCTCAGGTCTTATTACAGATAAATCGAAAGCATTGAATTTGTTAGGTTATCCCGACCTAACTTCCGATCTTGAACTAGAAACAGCGGGCTATGAATATGCCAAGCTCCATATAGACAACATGTTTAAAAAGCAAGCATTTCAGCCATTGGATATTTACATGGATTTACCATCAATATTTACAGCAGCATCCCAGTCTTATTCACTGGGGCTTGTTAAAGGTTATTCCCAGTTTGAGATGTCTCTATTAAGAAAAACAATAGACAAAACAAAAGAACTACTCATAAAGAAAACAAAGCAAGACCAGGCGTTGATTTCAGGACAACAACAACAACAACAACAACAACAAGGGCAACCAACAACAACAACCACCACCAGAATACCCCCTCAGGGCTAGGTGTAGCCGAGGTCTAGAACTCAGAATACCCCCTCACTGATTATAGGATATTCTCTAAGGCTCTCAATAAATTTATAGGTATATGAACCCATCTATATTATCAAATGCCCTGTAGGGGTTATAGCAAATAGAAACAGAAAAAACAAAATAA
>Ga0210043_1002688_pt1 | contig 11364 bp, 12 predicted proteins | sample CryGeymet201501t_FD_183990 | JGI IMG/M metagenome (GOLD analysis project Ga0210043, IMG submission 183990) | Groundwater microbial communities from Crystal Geyser aquifers in Utah, USA - Crystal Geyser metaG 2015-01t (SPAdes) (version 2) | ecosystem: Environmental > Aquatic > Deep subsurface >... | reverse complement strand
TCCAAGACGACGGCCTCACGAGCCACCACGACTCGCTCGGACTCAACGACCTGCTCGACCTCCGACGCGACGATCGCGACCCGAGCGCCGGCAACGCGAGCCACCACTACATCGGCGACATCGACGGTCACAGGGTGCTCGACATCCAGTTTCAGCACGGCGCCCGGACGAACCCGGACTCGACGCCGGGATGCTTGGAGGGTGCGGTGCTCACGGTCCTGATCGACCGGCTGGAGGGGATGCAACTGGGACCATTCGCTTGCGGCGAGAACGACATCGCCCTGGTTCAGCTCCGACTGGCCCGTGCGATCATCACCGACCGGGCGGCCCGCCGGAAGGCACAGGGCGTACTCGGCAAGGACGTTGTCCATCGGAGCTGACATGGAAAGCCAACGGACCCTGGAGCAGGTCCTCACCGACGCCGAGTGCGGCGCCGTGCTCGCGTTCGTGCGCGGCCACCAGCTCCGACTTGCCATCGACGAGCCCATCGACCTCCTCGACGCCTGCGACCGGGCGGCGCGCTACGACTGGGCGGCGCACTACGACTGGCGGCCTGTCGCTGACCTGTGGGCGGCCTCGATGGCTACCGACCCGGGCGCCATCGAGGCCCTCTGCCGCAACGTGATCGCCGTGGTCGCCACGGGACGCATGCCGGCCCGGTGGACCGAGGGCGAGCACCGGCCGGCCGAGGTCGTGCGGCGCGACCTGCGGCGGCGGCGGACCTGCTCGCGCGTCTGGGAGGGGGAGTGGTGCGACGATGCGCCCGTGATGACCTTCGGGGAGGAGGAGGCGCATCGGCAGCAGCAGGCCAAGGAGCGTGCCGACCGTCTCCGGCGCGAGCAACAGCGCCAATACGCCGAGGACGACCGCGCCGAGGCCAGGGACCGCCAGCGGGCGTGGAAGGCGCTCGACAACGCATGCGCCCGAATCGGGCAGGTCGGCAAGGGCGGCCGAAACGGCGAGCTGAACCGCAGCGCCTACACCCTCGGCGGGTACGTGGCGGTCGGCCTGCTCGACGAGGAGGCCGTGGTGGAGGCTCTGACCGCGGCGGGGGTCGCGGCAGGGCTGAGCCACCGGGACGCGCGCCATCCGGTTGTGTTCGGGATGGCGAAGGGCAAGCTGCGGCCGATGGATCTGAGGCGTTGACGTCGACGACGACGAGGAGTAGATTCACCTCGCCATCCTCCCAGGTGGTTGTGCCCGGTGCCCGGCGAGGCGTCGACACCTCGCCGGGCTTCCATCCACGGAGGCTGGTCGCACATTTCCTGGGAGTTGACATGGCAGCCTACATGACCCTTCGGCCCGCTGACGCAGCGGCGCCGGGATGAGCCCGCGCGAGGAGCCTGCCGGCAATCCGGAGATGACTCCAGCGCTGGCGACGTGGCTCGGGTGGCAGGCGGCCCGGTACAGCCGGATCGTTGAGGGCAGACGGCTACTGTCGGCTGAGATGTGGCCCCCCTACGACATCGGGCTCTCTCTCCCCGAGGACATGTCAGTGCTCTGCCCCGGCGGGGATTCGGTGCGCCGGAGGTGGCTGCGCAAGCTCGGCGGAGAGGCGGTACCCGATCGACGAGAGCCGGCGGTCCAAGCGCTCGCGGCCCGAATCGTCAGCGCGACCAGGCGGCAGGACGTGGGTACGGCGACCCGCTACGACGTGACGCTCCGGAAGGGGGATCGCGTCGTCGAACTGCGGGACCTGCGCGCCGCGGACCTGCTCTCCTGGCAGGCGCTGCGGCCCATCGCGCTCGACTGCGGGATCGCCTTGCCCCCGCTCGTGCGCGGGCAAGGCAAGCTCTGGATGCAGGAGGTCGAGAACGCCCTCGAAGACGCCCGCACCGTGCCGCTGGCGGCCGACGAATCGGACGCGGGCGAGATCATCGTGCTCTTGGAGGATCTGACCCGGCACGCCCGAGAGTGGCAGTGGAGCGAGGATGAGCCCTATCCGGTGGGGATCCGGAAGATCATCCACCACGCAAACGTCGGCTGGCCGCGCGGAATCGTCCAGAAGGAGATCCGAGCGGAGTTGGGACGCGTCTCCCGGGTGGCCGCAGCCCGCGCCCGAAGGCATCTCGGATGGGTCGAGGCCGAGTGGAAGATCGAGACGGCGTCCATCCGGGTGTGGTGCCGCCCGGGCACCGCTGAGGAGGTGCTGGGATGATCGAGGCATGGTCCGCTGAGGACCCATGGCCGGGCGGCACTGACCGCGTACTGATCGTCGGACCGCCCGGCACCGGGAAAACGACCAAGGTACTCAGCTCCTACGTGCTGCCCGCCCTTGCCGCGGGACAGCGGGTGCTGGCATGTTCGTTTTCGCGCGCCGCGGCGGGCGAACTCCGATCACGTGTCGCCGCCCAGATCGGCGGCAGCCCCGAAAGCTGGCGCGAGGTGCTGACCACGATCCACAGCGAGGCATCCAGGCGGTGCAAGCACCTCGGCCTCGAGCTGCGCAGTGACAAGAAGGCAGATGACAACGGCGGCGGGGAGGAGGGGGAATGGGCCGCCCATCTCGCGGAGATCGAGTCGAGGTCCAGCCGCGACGCCATGGCCGCATGGGACTACGTCCGCAACGTGTGGCCCGAGGACCGTGGGATGTCGCCGATGGAGCGCCTCGCCCGGGTCATGCGCGGCGACAAGCTGGCGGAGGCATCCGCAACGGTGCAGGTCGACCAACATCGGCGGTACGTGGACGGGCGCCTGATTCGGCCCGATTTCACCGCGCTCCTCGAGCTGGCCATCGACCAGGGAGACGATCGCTCGCTGGACCTGCTGGCCGTCGACGAAAGCCAGGACCTGTCTGCCCTCCAATGGGCGCTGGTCGACACGTGGGCGGCCAGCGCCAAGCGCGTGCTCGTCGTGGGCGACCCTGACCAGGCGATCTACGGGTGGGCTGGTGCGGATGGTCGGCGCCTGCTCCGGTGGATCCGGGACGGCCTGCCCGCCCGAAGGCTTGCCCAGTCGTACCGGGTGCCCGAGCTGCCGCACGCCCTCGCCCGTCGCGTGGTGGTCCAGGTCTACGACCGCGAGGACGCCCCCTACATGCCCGCCGGACGGGCCGGGTCCGTTGAGGAGACCGACGCCACGGCCGCTTGGCTGGAGGCGGGCCAGGTCCAGGCGAAGGGCCGGCGCGTACTGGTCTTGAGCCGCACCAAGGCCGGGTGTGCTGACGCGGCCGACGGGCTCACCGAGGAGGGTGTGGCGCACATCACGGAGCGCGGGCCGTGCCTGTTGCGCCGGGATGGCGCGGCGGTCCGCGTGGCGTCGGCGCTCGCTGACCTGTGCTGGTCATCGCGGGGCGCCGAAAAGGCAGACGCAAAGAAGCTGATCTCCAGCCTCGCGGCGAATGGGCCTCTACTTGCTGGGCTCCGGGGGCGGAAGAAGGCGCTGCTTGACCTCGTGGCGGCCACCAACGACGGAGCCCGAGTCATGCCCGCGGCCCTCGTTGGCGCGGGGCTCGCGGTCGCCGAACTCGAGCGCCAATGGGGAGACCCAGACCTGGAATGGTGGTGCTCGGCGCTCCTGCCGTCCGGGGTCGCGGTGCCCGATCTGCTGGCGGTGCGGTCGTGGCTCGCCGAATACGACGGCGTCGAAAAGCTGTTCAAAGCGGCCGATCTCGTGCGGGTGACGACCGCCCACGGGAGCAAGGGGCGTGAGGCTGATCTGGTCGTGCTGGACGCCCGCCGCGTAGCGTTCCTGGGGGAGCGGAAGGGCGGGAGACCTGAGGTGCGGACCCTGAGCCAGCGGACCGACGAGGACTTGCGCCTGCTGTACGTCGCGATCACCCGGACGATGGACCGGTTGCTGATCATCCGCGGCCAGAACGGCGAAGATTGGCTTGACATGCACAGAATCCGCGTTCACGGGTGACGTTCGGGGCCGGATCCGCTCGCGCATTTCGCGCCTAATTACGCGTGTGAAAAACCATGAGCACGTGCGACGTAGCACGACGTTTCGATAATTGGCGCTAACGGCGCGAATTCAGGTACTTACGGCTACGGCTTGGACCACTACACGCGAATTCAGGTACTTACGGCCATCCTTAAAGCAAACAGCCACCAATAGGGTAGGTTAAAGCAAGCGAAAGTCAGAGTGACCGTAGCCAAGTCCCGATCGTAGTCGTCCTACGTCGCATGTGCTCGAACTTTTTCACATGCGTAATTAGGCGCGAAGTGGACCAGGGAAGCGGACTCATCGAGGCGCATCCATGTCATGAATCTCCTGTTGTGGTGGGCATTATCGCCTGATCGCTGATAGCCAGCCCACCGATGAGCCCTTCCCCGGTTGCCTCTCGGGCCACCACCGCGTAGACTGCCCCCATGGCCAGCCGCCGCCGAGTAGCCCTGAGTCTCACCCCAGCAGAGCATGCGCAGCTCGTGGCGGCTGCTCATCCCCTGCCCCTCGCTCGGTGGGCCCGGTACGCGGTGGTGCACCTCGCGGTAGCCATCGACGCAGCCACCAGGACGGCCCTGGAGCGCGCCAACGACGCACCCCCCTACATCGACTCCCCGGAGCCCTCCCTGGCTCCCTCACCACCCACGGAGAGGCAGGAGGCGCCACATGGATGATCACACAGATCCCAATTCGAGGTACTTCGCGGACCGCCCCGAGTACGCTGCCGACACCCAGGGGTGCGCGGTATATGGGCTGCTCGAGGAGGGCTGCCGGCCAGCCGTGGCAGCCCTGAACGTGGACCGGTCCCCAAAAGAAGCCAACAAGGCCGCGAAAAGGTGGGCGGCTGCGCGAGGACTGCCTTGGCCAGTCGTGCGGACATAGTGTTGCAAAATGCAACAGGCGACAAAAGCGCCGATGACAAGCGCATAATCGGCAACGCTGCGGCCGAGTGGGTGCCCGCGAGTACCCTCCAACCGTGGGACCGCAACCCGCGCAGGAACGACGCCGCGGCCCAGGAGGTGGCCCGCTCACTGATCCGATTCGGGTTCGGGGCGCCGATTGTGGCCCGACCAAACGGCGAGATTATCGCGGGGCACACGCGGTTGAAGGCGGTGGCTCTCCTGCCCGGCATCTACCGCAAGGCGCTCGCTGTCGAGCGCGCCACGTGGTCCGCCGATGCCGTCCAGCTCGCGACGGCCGAACACCCCCTCGTGCCCGTCCGCACGGTGGACCTGACCGAGCATCAGGCCCACGCGCTGGCGCTCGCCGACAACAAGCTCGGCGAGCTGGCCGAGTGGGACGATGACGCGCTCCGGGCCCTGCTCACCGAGATGAACGCCGAGCAGGTCGACGTCGAGGGCCTGGGGTGGAGCGACGAGGAGTTGGCAGCCCTGCTCGCCGAGCCCGGCGAGGACGACGGCGATCCCGATCCCGACCCTGGCCCCGGACCCGAACCGATGGCTGGCACCTACGCCGTGCTCGTGACATGCACCGGTGAGCGTCACCAGCGCGAGCTGTTGGAGCGATTCACTGAGGAGGGGCTGGAATGCCGCGCATGGAACTTATGAGGGAGACGACGATCCGGAAGACGGGCCGCGTGATCCAGATCGGCTCGCTGTTCGACGTGGCGCCCGAGTCCGGCCACCGCGTGGAGTGGAACCTTGACGCGCCGATCGAGGACAAGCCCTGGACGGTGGGCTTGATCGTGGGCCCGTCCGGCACGGGGAAGACCACGATCGCCCGCGAGCTGTTCGGTGAGCTGGTTGTGGCCGGGTTCGACTGGCCCGCCGACAAGTGCATCGTTGACGCCTTCCCCGACGACATGGCCACCGACACCGCGGCGGGGTTCCTATCCGCGGTGGGCTTCGGGTCCGTGCCACAGTGGCTACGGCCCTTCCACGTCCTGTCAACCGGCCAGCAATTCCGCGCCACCCTCGCCCGCGCGCTCGCCGAAAACGCTGGCCTGGTGTGCATCGACGAGTTCACTTCGGTGGTCGATCGCCAGGTCGCGCAGGTCTGCGCGGCAGCCGTGTCCCGCGCCGTGCGCCGGATGGAGGGTCGCCAGTTTGTCGCGGTGACGTGTCACTACGACGTGGAACCCTGGCTCGATCCCGATTGGGTGTTGGACCTCGGAGACATCGATCACCCTTTTGTCTGGAGGTCACTTCGGGGGCGACCGCCCCTTGAGATCACACTCGCTCGCGCGACTCCAGCGGCCTGGGACATCTTCTCGCCGCATCACTATCTGACCAGCAAGCACCCGACGGGCGCGGTCATGTACGTGGCGGCAGTCGATGACCGGCCCGTTGCGTTCGTGTCCGTCGCCAAGGACTTCCTGCGGGCGCGCACGAACCCGAACGGGTGGCGCCTGTGCCGGTCGGTCGTGCTGCCCGAGTGGCAGGGCCTGGGTATCGGCATGGCCCTGCGCGGGTACGTCGCTGGATGCCTTCGGGCGCACGGTTCAACGGTCACGACGGCGACGGCACATGCCGGGCTGATCAAGGCCATGGCCCGGTCCCCGTCCTGGCGTTGCGTGCGCGTGGCTGGCACGATCAGTGCGACAGCGAGCGGCAAGACCCGCAACTATAAGGGTGGTGCGACCGACGTGCGCCCAGCGGCCTCATTCCGGTACGTGGGCCCGCCTGTGCCAGAAGGCCCGGTCGGGTGGCCCTAATGTTCCGCTGGCGCGAGCGCGCGGGCCGTCCGTCGGTCCACCTCGACGTGATGCAGGTCCACCATTCCGCGTGGAATGCTTTCGCCGAGCACCACTACCTGACCGCCGACCTGAACCGCTCGGCTGCCTGCTACGTGGCTGAGGTCGAAGGGACGCCGGTTGCCTTCGTGGCGATCCGGTACCAGCCGATGGGCCGCCAATGCTGGCTGTTCCACCGCCTCGTGACCCTCCCGGAGTGGCAGGGCCTGGGCCTGGCGCTGCGCCTCGTCGAGCACGTCGCGCGGGAGTACCAGGAGCGCGAGCCGCACCGGGTGAGGATCACGCCGCGGCACCCGGGCCTCGTGCGCGGATTTGACCGCTCGCCGCTGTGGCGGTGCGTCCGGGCGATGGGCCCCTCGACCCGCAGGGCGGCCGTGCGGCGCTCCCCCCGGTCGGCGATAGCGTCGAGATCATCGGCAGCATCGGCGAGGGGCGAGATCACAGCTACGTTCGAGTGGGTGGGGCCTTGACGGCGGTTTTGCCGGGCGGTATAACCACGGGACAGGAGATCCCGCATGGCCCGTCCAGCTCTACCCGCCGCCGCTCGCCGCTCCCACGAGGAGCGCGTGTACCTCGCCCCAATCGAGGTCGCGCGCCTCGACCGACGACGGGGCGACCTGACCCGCTCCGAGTACCTCGCTGCCCCGGTCCGCGAGCCCTACGACCTGCGCGCCCTGACGGTGCAGCAGCCGTGGGCATCCCTCCTTGTCGCGGGCCGCAAGCCGTGGGAGAACCGCCCGCGCGACCCCGGGGTGCGCCCCGGGGGCCAGTGGGTGGCGGTCCATGCGGGGCTGACCCTGCACCCCGCCGCCGACCGGGCCCGCACCCTGGCCCCCGGCCTCGACCTCTCCGGCGCCCCGCGGGGGGCTATCCTCGGGCTCGTGTGGATGGAGCGCGCGATCCCGGTGGAGCAGGTGACCACCGGCACGGAGTGGGCGTCCGGCCCCCTGTGCATCCCGTGCTCGCAGGCCCTGGCCTTCGAGCGACCGATGCCCTGCCGCGGTATGCTCGGGCTGTGGCGCGTTCCCCGGCCGATCGTAGACCAGATCGAGGCCATCGTCGGCCCGCTGGGGTAGACGCGCCCCGGAGCGCGAAATGACCCGGAAGCCGCCCCTGACCCCCAAAGAAGCGCGCGCAGCCATCGCCCGCGCCCAGACGATGAGCGACGGCCCATCGGCGCCAACCTACTTCCGAGGCAAGCGCCAGCTCCTGTTCGAGGCGCTGCTTTCGGGCTGCACCGTCGCCGAGGCGGCGCAGAAGGCGGGATACAACCGCGCCGCCGTGTACCGCGTCGTAGCAGAGCCCGAGTTCCGGGCGGCGCTGTCGACCGCTCGGAGCGAGCGCGTGGTGGCAGCTCAGGAGATGGTGGCCGAGCTGGTACCGCTCGCCATCCGGCGCCTGGGCGACGTGCTGCGCGACCCGTTGGCAAAGGATTCGGACGTGATCAGCGCAGCTCGCGAGGTGCTCGACCGTGGCGGGATGCCGAAGACCGAGAAGATCGAGGTCGCCGACTCGGCGCCCACCGCAGAAGACGCCGACGCCCTTCTTGAGGAGTTGCGGGCCGAGCTCGCCCCGCTCCGACTGGTGCCCAGTGGCCGCGCTTGACGCGACCGCCAGAGACATGCTCGCAGAGACAGACGTGCGGGAGCTGATGCGCATTACGACGCGCGTGCGGGAATTGAGGCGCAAGCTCGATGCTATCCGCATCGCGTGCCCGCTGGCCTTCGCGGAACTGTGGCAGCCTGCCTGCCGAACCTGCAAGCGCACGATGAGGCATCTTGGGGGACTGCGGCACCAATGCGCCGATTGCGGCACCATCGAGCTCCGGACGAGCCAGCAGGCGGCGATCCGGTCGATGCTGGCGGACCACGATCTGAGCCGGTTCGTGCTGCTCGGGGGCAACCGTTCCGGCAAAACGGAGGGGTTGACTCAGGTTTGCGACGCCTTCGCCGAGGGTGCCGACTCGCCGACGGTGAAGCGTTGGGCTCGGATCAACGATCTGAGCCTCGCGCGCATCCAGCCGGGGCCCGGCCGAGTCTGGATGATCGCGCAGACGTTCGGGGCGGCGATCGAGTACTTGCGCCCGAAACTGGCCAACTATCTACCGAAAAGGACAGTGCTGCGGGCGTGGGGGGCCAATGGAGAGGCCATCGCCGAGCTTCCCGGCGGAGGCGTGGTCGTGTCGAAGGCAGTCGAACAGGCCAAGGCCGGCAAGCGGGGAGGAAAGAACCCGTTCGAGGGCGCCGCAATCAACGCCGCCCTTTTCGACGAGGAGCCCCACGTCCAGCTCGCTGTAGACTCAGTGGATTGGCGCTTAATCGACTTTCGCGGCCCAACTATGTTCTCGATGACGCCCCTCTCCGGTTGGACGCCGTTTCTCGTCCGCACCGTGGGCCATCTGCGCGAGGGCCAGCCGGCACCGGCCGGGCTCCAGGTCCACCACCTGCACGGGGAAGACAACCCGCACATCGACTCTGCGGAGTTGTTGCGCCGGGCGGAGCGCTACCCCGAGGCGGTCCAGAAGGCACGGCTCCGGGGCGAGATCGTAGCCCTCGATGGGCGCGTACATGAGGGGTTCGAGCGTCGAATCCATGTCGTCGAGAGCTTTTTGGTGCCTGACGGGTGGGTGCGATTCGGCGCCATCGACTTCGGCACCCGGGCCCCATTCTGCCACCTTTGGGCGGCCCTCGACCCGGCTGACGACGTGCTCCACGTCTATGCTGAGCATTACGCTGCTGGCCTGCGGACGAGCGAGCACGCCGCCCACATCTGGCGCTTCGAGGCCTGCCCCGCGTGCTACCCGTCGGACGCCGAGCTGAATAGCCCCGAGTGGTGGCTGTGGCGCCTCGCGTGCGTCGATGGCCGCCACCAGTGCGAGGTGTGCGGCGGCACTGGGCGACGAGAGCCCGAGATGCACACCCGATGGGCGGATCCGGAAGCCTTGGATGTGCGCCTGACGCTGAATGGAGAGTACGACATCGCCACGGCGTTGGCCCATAAAGCCAGGCGCACGGGATGGGAGGCCATCGAGGACCGCCTGAAGCCCGACGCCGAAGGCAAGCCGCACCTGCTCGTCCACGACTGCTGCACGAGCCTGATCCGGGAGGTGGAAGGGCTGACTTGGCTCCGCGAGGAGCCGGGCGCCCGTGAAGAATCAGAGCTGTCGGTCAAGGGCGACGATCACGCCTGGGACGCTCTGCGATACCTCTGTGTCGGCATCCGCCGAGCAGGGTTCGGCCATTACGAGGACCTTGAGGAGGAGTCAGCATGATCCCGCTGCTATTCGCATGTTTCGCCACCGTCCCGACGCAAGGGCCCGCCAACGACACGGCAGAGCCGGCCACGGGTTGGATCACGGTCCAATCCGTGGCATCGCCCAACGAAGTGGACACCGACGCAGACGCGGACGCAGACGCGGACGCAGACGCGGATGGAGATGCCGACAGCGACAGCGACAGCGACAGCGACACGGATGGAGATGCCGACATGGACACGGGCGGCGACACGGGGCTCGCATCGGCGTGCACTGGCGGGTCATCGCTCGGCACGAATCTGCCCGCCACATGGAGCGGATCGGCATCGGCCGTGACCCTCGGGCAGGTGTGGGGCTACGTTCGAGTTTGCGCCTGGTCGTGCGACTCGGGCGCCTTCGTCGCGTCGTCTTCGTCTGCCCTCCCGATCGATGTCCTCGCGAGCGACTACAGGACCGGCCTAACTCTCTCTGTGGCGATCTACGCGCTCGCCCGCTCGCGATGTACGCTCGAAACCAGCGCAGGGGCCATCGTGGTCGACATGGAGCGCTCGTGATCCGGGCGGTCATGGGCAGCGGAAACCGCTCCGCGGGGTTGCGTGCTCGCGTAGCAGATCGTAGGATCGCCCCATGAACACGTCCCTGCAGCTCCGGTCGAACTGGCTTGCCCGCTCGGTGGGTTGGGCCCTTCGCGTCACCAGGATCGCGACGGTCGGATCCCCGCGCCCCGAAGACGTGCGAGTTGGTAGCGACTATGCGCCCGGAATGCCGACGCATCCGGGCTACGACGCGAACACGGCGATGTCCGCGTACCCGGCGAACGGGTGGCTGGCAGCGTGCATCGAGGCGATTGCGTGGGATTCCGCCGGCCTCCCGCTCCAGGCGCTCCAGGGCGAGGACCCGGTGAACCATCCGGCACTCGGCATGTTCCCGGTTCTCCTGCGGGCCCAGGTCATCACGGACCTCGTCCTTGCCGGAAACGTCTACCTGCTTGTCCTCGTCGGGTCGCGCGGTGAGCCTGTGGGGTTGCAGCGACTCCACCCCGCGAAGGTCCAAAAGGTCTTCGAGCCGACCGGGGAAATAGCCGCCTATCATGTCGATGCGGGCGGCTATTTCGTCGATTATTCACCGGAGGCGGTCGTGCACATCCGGGGCATCTCCTGGGAGGCCGACGCGCGCGGCGAGTACGGGCAGGGCGCCGTGCGACCTCTCGACGCTGACATCCGGGCTGATGGTGCGCTTGCCGAATCGTCGCGCCGGTCTGCCTCGTCAGCGCGCCCCGTGGCCACCTTCTCGCCAGCCAGCGATAAGACGACATGGAGCACGTCGCAGGTCAGGGACATGACTGCGACGGTGAAGCGGATGCTCGACGACCATGATGGTGGGGTGGCGGTGCTCGCCGGCCACGGGGTGCTGACTCCGCTCGGCTGGTCGCCTCGCGAGATGGAAGGCGTTGCCCAGCGCACCTGGACGCGCGATCTCATCCTCGCGGTGCTGGGTGTACCCCCGAGCA
>Ga0210043_1002684_pt1 | contig 11377 bp, 10 predicted proteins | sample CryGeymet201501t_FD_183990 | JGI IMG/M metagenome (GOLD analysis project Ga0210043, IMG submission 183990) | Groundwater microbial communities from Crystal Geyser aquifers in Utah, USA - Crystal Geyser metaG 2015-01t (SPAdes) (version 2) | ecosystem: Environmental > Aquatic > Deep subsurface >... | reverse complement strand
TGAAGCTTTTTTTCTAAAAAAGCTTATTTAGTAATAAGACCTATCAAAATAACAGAGAAGGACACCCAACCTTTTTTGGTGAAGCTTTTTTTCTAAAAAAGCTTATTTAGTAATAAGACCTATCAAAATAACAGAGAAGGACACCCAACCTTTTTTGGTGAAGCTTTTTTTCTAAAAAAGCTTATTTAGTAATAAGACCTATCAAATAATCTAAGCAAATACTATAATTAAATGCGCTGTAAAAAAGCTTCGTGTTCCACAATGCTTTCAAGAAGCGGACGGGCTAAAGGTTATCAACCCCGTGGTATGGTCTCGGGTAATGGCTTTTTAAAAGACGCCAGACGAATGCTAAGACGGGCTGGTCGCTTTTTAGTCAAAAACGGTAAAGTGATTACTCGTGATGTAGCTTCTAGTCTAGGTCCTCAAATTTTAACGTTATTGGCTTCCAAAGCTGGGGAAGAAGCCAGTAAGGCTGGTGTCCCTGATTTTATAGTCAATCAATCCGCCAAACTAGCCCAACAAGGTGCTCAAAAACTAGGCGATGTAATCAAACCTCAAGAAGAATTATCTAAAAACCAGAAACTAGTCAGTTCATTTGTGAATAGTCAATCTTCAGACATTCTCAATGAAATCTTAAAACGTTCAGGTAACGGGGTTATACCTCCCAGAGGTAACGGGGTTATACCTCCCAGAGGTAACGGGGTTATACCTCCCAGAGGTAACGGGGTTATACCTCCCAGAGGTAACGGTGTAGGTAACGGTTCTAGATTACTTGGAAATGGTTCTAGATTACTCGGTAACGGTTCTAGATTATTAGGAAACGGGTCTGATGTTTTTGCTTCAGAAGCCCCAAGAATTGCTCAAAAGTAAGCTTTTAGTAAAAGCTTCACCAAAATAACAGGTACATCGCTGTTATTTTGAATTATACTTCTGTAATTTTTTGGTGAAGCTTTTTTAAAAAAAAAGGTTTTCTAAATAATAATAATCTGTTTAGAATATATAACTTAAAGTAAGATGTCTGAAGCATTTAATCAAGACCCCGTTTGGAATGCCCAGAGTGACGATTCTATCCTCCGTGATACAGTTGATTACCAGTACGTGAAATTTGAAAATCAAGGAGACGTTTCTGACCGTGACAACTATACAGTTTTCTCTACAGACCGCTCAAGCTACTACTATTTACCTAGTGCCTTTTTAGCCGTTGAGTTTCAAGTCACTAAGGCAAATGGTGACCCTGTCGATTCGGACTGTGCTTTAGCCTCCAATGGCTGGTCACTTTTCCGTGACGTTCGTGTCTCAGTTGAAGACCGACAAATCGCTCAAGTCGACCACCCTGCCGTAGTTTCCACTTTCAGCAACCTGATTGAACAGTCCAACGATACAATGAATACCCTTGGTCCTCTTTCTCATATGTACATTGACTCAGTCAGTGATGGACACACCGGTGCTACAGTCGTACCTGTCGGTCGTGGCTATTTAGCTGGTACTGACTTAAGCGGTATTCCGGCAACTGGATTTTACCCTCAGTCTTTAACTGATGAAATCCAAGGTCAATTTACCAAGGAAGTGACCGGTAAATTACAAACAATTCGCAAGAACCCTAATTTTGACCCCGCAATGAAGGCTAAAGTTGACCGTGCTGGTGCTCGTCAATTCGTCCGACTTCCCCTTTCGGATGTCTGCGGTATTTTCGATATGGAACGTGTGGTCAAGGGAAGTAAACTTCAAGTAGAACTAAACAAAGCTGACCCCCGACAAGCAATTTTCGGTGATGACGCTACCTCTTTACTTAAGATTTCCAAGGTTCAACTCTGGATTGCTAAAGTCCGACCTAGCCTTAAAGCTCAAGAAAACTTCTCTAGCCAGTTAGCCAAGCAATCTACCCTTAAAACCAACTTTATTGGTCGCCACCTAATCACTGCTACAAGCGTAGCTAAAGGGGCTGGTGAACATCAGCTTTCGGTCTCGCACAAAGTAAACAAGCCAACTTCCGTCATTGTAGCTTTTGGTTACTCTGATCGCTTTACTAACCGTGCCTTAAACCCGCTTCAATGGGACTTACAAGACCGACTTTCACGTGTTGAACTTCGGGCTAACAACAAACAAGTACCTAATGTGGCTTACAATCCCCAAGGCGGTGATTTTACTCAAGTCATTCACGACCTTTACAAGCTTGGGGGCAAAGATGAGCTGGAAAGTCCTGTGCTTACTTGGAAAAATTGGCAATCCAACTATCCTATTTTCGGATTTGACCTTTCTCAAGCTGAAGGGGACTCACACGAATCTCGGTCGATTATGACACTTGACCTCAACTGGGCTTTCTCTGCTGGGTCTGATGTAGACCCTTACACAATCTATGTACTCATTAACTCTGAATCCGAAGCTCACCTAGACTACGCCAATGGTTTGACCACACTAAGAATCAACTAAATAAGCTTTTAAAAAAAGCTTGACCAAAATAACAGGTAAATCACTGTTATTTTGTATTATATTTTCTAGATAACGATTTATGGACAGGATATTAATATCCCAGAGGTAGTTTCTGTTATTTTGGTCAAGCTTTTTTTAAAAGCTTTTTCACAACAGAGATTCAACTGGAACCCACTGTTCGTTAAGCCATACATTATCCCAGTTTCTGCGATGCTGAAGTAATTCGACACTTGTCGATCGGTCGATCAAAAAAAAATCTGTTTTCTTTTGTATTGATTTTTGAAAGATTTCTTTAAATTCATCGTAATCCTTGAGTAGTGAATGCTCTTTCGCTAAAGTAACAAGCTCCTGCTTGGAATTGACACCAAATAGTGTAATATAGTTACATTGTTCTCTAATGATTGTTGGAACTTTGAAATAGCTCTGGGTTAGGTACACGCACGACAAATTTCTGTGACGACCCCTTATAAAGAGGTTAGCGAAATACTCCTGATTTTTGGCGGTGATCAGATCGTCAATAATACAGATGTTCACGCAATCTGGGTCAATCTCCTCAATAGGTATCACATCTTCGGGCTTCTCTCTTATAGTCAACATATTGATCGGTTCACCGTGTTCTTTCTCGAAACGCTTTTCTAATGTGTTAATCCATTTAATCAAAAGCTGATATTTGGGTTGTTCGGGTGTACTAGTATATAGATAAAGCTTATCAAAAAGAATCTGACCCTGAATTAAAGCCGACACAATCAAGTTGGTTTTGCCCGTACCCGAAGCCCCGCTTATAAGCCACCTGAAAGCTTGATTTTGTGAATGTTGTGGAAAAAGTGGATGGTTTCCGCTACTAACTAAATCTTTAGGATTCGTCATTTGAACAATTTCATCAATATTAAGAACGCTCATAATTGACCAAGCCAAATAATTATATAGTTTAATACTATATAATAAATGTGTCACGATCGTAGGACGCCCCGTGGTTATCAGCAAATCAATGATTTGCGGACGAAAGCCGATGATTTGCGCAAGATAGCAATGTTACGCTCAATTATGCGAAACCAATCTAAATTGGGTAAAGAAGACATCAGAGACCCTGATGAAAGCGTTTACCTGCCTCCACCAGTGATTAAGGAAAGCGAAGCTGAAAAGGCACTCAGACTAGAACGTGCTAAGATGGTGGAATCAATTGACACCGCAAACAAGATGCTTCAGAATGAGATTGAAGGCACGAAGTTCAGCCAAGAAGCGCTTGAAGCCCAAGCCGGTAAATTGCTCCAAACGGTCAGTCAACCGTTACAAGATATTAAAGGAACGCTTGGAACCCTAGACGTTGACGGTGTTTCTGGTGGTATCACTTTTGCCGACCTCTTAAAAGCTTTAGCGGGTGTAGGTATTCATAAAAAGCAAGTCCAAGCATTTGAGATAGCGGTAAAGTCTTGGGAAAAGACTGGTAAAACAGTGGGTAAGAAGGAAGAGGAAGTCATTAATGAAATCGCTACAACCTTGGGCAACATTGGTACTAACATTAATATTGATGAGTTTCCGGAAGGCGATAAAGCCGAAGTTGAAGCATTTAAAAAGGATGTTATTCAGACCCGAAAAGCGATGCTTGATGTATTGGCTCAAATAAGTGAACCACCGACATTGAAACAGGTTGACCCTGATGATGTCAGTCCACTTAGAAGTCAAATTGACCCCGATTCCTTAATGGGTACGTTAAGTTCTAGAATAGCTGAACGCCGACAATCTATGAGAGAAGGTGAAGAAGACGATGGCGCATTTGATGATGAAGAAGAAGACGGCGCACCTAAATCAGTTCCAGCTACATCGTTACCTCTGGGAGGTATAACCCCGTTACCTCTGGGAGGTATAACCCCGTTACCTCTGGGAGTTATACCTTCATTGTTACCGGACGACATCAAGGCACAAATTTCTAATTACAGACGATTGGGTCAACGCGGAAAAGATTACCTTGAAACAATGTATTTAACGCTTCGTAGCCAAATTGGACAACCAGAAACCCTGATGGGTCAAGACAATCCGACTGATGAACAGATTAGCAAATGGGTGAATGAATTTAATAAAAAATATAAACAAAATTCACGTAGTCTCACAAACAAAGGAAAGGAACTGGTGAACATTCTGTTAAAGTCTCAACAGGGGTCTGGCATTAAGAAAGCTTCCAAAAGCGCTTCCAAAAAGCCCTTTAGCATTTCACCTTCAGGTCAACTAGGAAAGCTTAAAATTGATATGAAACGCTTTCACAATATGTATTTGGTTGCTAAAGTAGGACGCAAAAAGGTCGCTGAAGGCGCAATCTCACAAGACCTTTACGACTTACTTACCAAACAATTCAATACTCGGCGAAAGTACGACCCAAAAGCTTTAAATGATTTTAAACAACTGGTATTAATGTCGGGTTTGTCTTTTGGAAGCGGACAATCCGGTAAGGCTAAAGTTCTACAGGGCAAGATTAAGCCTGAAGTTGAAAAGACAAAACCTAAACAAAAGTACATTTACTATTCAGACCCGCAAGAATTATTACAACGGCTTCAAATTTTGATTGGGGAAATAGATGCTGGTAATGCCTCCAACTATGTTAAAGAAGAAGTGTCGCAACTTGCTTCAATTCTAAAATCAGAAAAAATACTGACACAAGTTCAATATCAATCGTTATTAGATAGTGTATTGTAAGCTTTAAATTTATAGGCGCAATTGCCTATAAATTTAGTTATTTCAGGTGTGTCTTACGATGTCGTGACATATTATTTCTCGTTATTTCTTTTCCACAATTAGGACACGGAACTTTTTTGTTTTTTCTTGCCTTAATGGCTTCTTGATTAGCTTCTCGGTGTGCTTTTACGTTTGCTAGAACTTGTTCCTTGTTTTCTTCGTAATATTTTTTTTGGTATTCTGAAATCTTTTCACGATTCTGTTCACGAAATTTTTTTTGTTGTTCTTGAATCTTCGCCAAATTTTGTTCACGATATAACTTCTGTTGTTCTAACATTTGTTCACGATTTTTTTCATAGTATTGCTTGTTTCGTTCTAAAATTTGTACGCTATTTTGTTCATAGTATTCTTTTTGTGTCCTTCCAGCAACTCTTTCATTGATTAAATCGATACCATTGCCTCTTAATTGAAGTTGAATTTGACCTTCACGTTTCAAAAGTTCACCTTTCCTTTCGCAAGGAAACTCTTCAATTAATTGAATATTACACTCAAAATCGATTGACCTGATATGTTCGTGAACAGGAATTTGCTTACCACGTCTCGCATCAGATAAATGGTCACCAAATCTTTCTTCTAATTTTTGAACAGTACTACCCACATAGAAACAATTACCCTCTCCATCGACTAACTGGTAAATCTTACCTTGAGAGTAATCTGCCATTTTTTACTTTTATAATCAAAAGTAAAAAAAGAATTCATTTTTTTTAATAGAAGGCTATTCCGGAACCATTTATTTCCCCACCCTTTTTCTTCTTTTTCTTAGGTCGGCTGAGAGAATGGTCAAGCTCTCGACCTAATAATTCGACCGCCTCGAAAGGGTTAGCAAAGCCGAATTTGAAGCCGTCGATGAAGTCACCTAGAGCTCCGTCGCCCGAAATTCCATTCCCAACTAGAGGCATAGGCATCAAGCTTCTGAATAGTTGAAGCAACTCTTGTTGAACTTTCGGTTGTTTAATCATCTTTTTCAAATCTGTTTTGGATTTTCCCTTGTACAACATCTGTAGCAACCCATCACCATACTGACACGCACATTCGTGCCCCTTTTTCCAAGCGTCTGATTTAGCGCTATCCGCTCCGTTCCCTTCCGCTCCGCTCCCTTCCATTCCATTCCCACGTAAATATTCTAAGCGGCGGTTAATCTTTCTTTTACCTGCGCTATCGGCTTTAAGTGATTTACCGGCTGAATCTAAGCCGATTTTAGTTAGGAATGATAGGGCTGGTAAAGCCACAGCTCCAAGGGCGGGTAATAGACCACCAAGTTGCTGTGTGTCCTTGATCATTTTTGGGGTTAGGTCTAAAACGATTCCCTTGCCTTGCGCACGATGCTTGGCAATCTTTTTAGCCAGTCTAGAATTGACGACGATTGTGTGTTCGCCATCAACTAGTTGACCTTTCAAGAGTTGTAGTCTAACGCTTCCGCTACCTGTTGAGATTTTCTTCATTTGACTAGGCTTCAATGTAATTTTAACTTGAACCTTGCTCATTACACAAAGAGATATATTAGAAGAATAGATTTTTAGATTAAAATCTAAAAATTAGTTTTTTTTATCGCACAAACACCAGTTTCAAATCTTCAGTTTCACTCATTACAATCCATCGGTCACCCAAGGGTTGGTCAAGTTTAACCCACAGTTGCCCCATTAAACCGACACACCCCCATTCGCTTCTCTGTCGGCGCTCAACATACTCTCTGGTCGGGTCATACGCATTTTGTACTTTTTTAGAACCGTCGGACATTAGCTTGGCTCGTCCAAAAGGGTCTCGCTCATACTTTCCCTGCCAATGAAGCGGTTCATTGCCAATCATAGTTGGTGTTCCCGAAATTACACCAATAATTTGGGAAGGAAGGTCTTCATCTTTTGCCGGTCTGATTTTAGAACCTTCTAAAACAATGGTCTGCCCGATTCGGTCTTCATTTTTTGGGTTACCATCAAGCCACTCAAACATTTCGGCATAATCGGCACCGCTGGTCAGATAGGTTCCATCAATTGACATTCCACCGTCAGTGTTAAAGCGTTGCGATAAGTTAGAGTTGGTCATATCAACATCAGGGGCTGTTGTTGTAGAAAAAGAAACACCTAAATTTCTGCTATTATAAGGAATGCCAAAGCACCAATTTGTATCTCGTAAAGCATCGTGATAACAAGTTAATGCGGAACGATTATCAGTACCAGCCCTATATTTTTGTGATTGAACTATAATACAAGCTGAGTTAAAACCATCAGTTGAACCTCTTACGTGTAATTGCCCACGATACTCACCACTCGGACCGTACGTATCACTACTGGGCGTACTTCGGATGCTTGGATGGGCTATTAAAAGGTCATTAAAGGTATTGCCGGTGGTTGAAGTGGTTAATTTATTTCCTGCTATGTCTTCTAAACTTACACTGCCTGAGATAAATCTGGACATCTTATAACTTTAAGCTATTTTATTTTCTAACTCCGTAATCCGTCCACTCAACTCTTTAATGGCATTGATTAAGATTGGCACAAAGGCTTCGTAGCGGATACCGTACGTGTCTTTACTCGGGTCTTTCGGGACGTCCACAATGTTCAGGTCACCCAAGCCTTGCGCTTCCAAGACCTCTTGTACGTCTTGCGCTAACAAACCCATATAGCGCTTGGCATTGGCGTCTTCGTAACATTTGGGGTCTTCTTCCTCTTCAATCATTTTCAATTCGCACTCTTTTTCTTCGTCCGTACGTATTTGACAAGCTTCAATTTCGGCTTTTTTTGCTTTCAATTGGCGTTTATGGCATTGAACCTTACAACAATCAACTGAATACTTTTTGGGGCTTAATGCTTCAATGATGGATAAGCCTGTATTGATGTCTTCAATGTTCTTTTTAAAACGTTTGTCTGAGTATGTAGTCCAACTCACTTGTGCCTTTAATGCTGTTATGGCTGTATTACCCATAGCGACTTCGTTATCTGCTGAACAAATCGTACCAATTGCTATTCTATTCGTATTTGCCCCTGCTGTACCTGATGCGTTTCGGCCTACAAAAATACACCCTGAACCTGAAACAACATTTAAACCCGCATACGCACCAATTGCGGTTGAGTTTGTCAGTGTAGTAGCGTGGAATAATGAATTAAAGCCCATCGCACAAGTGTCTATACCTGTTGTTAAATTTCTGGCACTTCCTGCACCAAATGCTGAATTTGATGAACCTGTACAATTTTGTAAAGCATTCACACCAAAAGCACAATTCTGTGCCCCAACTTGATTTAATTGAAGAGCTTGGTATCCATATCCTGAGTTATTATTTGAGGTTGTATTTAATTGAAGACATCCCGCACCAAAAGCACAATTCAATGAACCACTCGAATTATTTTGAAGACTATTGCGACCATAAGCACAGTTGTTATTGCCTGTACTGTTTTGAGCCATACTTGAACTACCATAAGCGTTATTATAATCGGCTGTGTTATTGGTTAAAGCGTTGACACCAACCGCATTATTGTATTGACCGCTAGTTGACCCAGTATTGCGCCCGACCGAAACCCCATAGTCACCGGCTTGACTGAGTTCACCGATGGCGACGGCTTGAATACCGGTCGGTTGTGAGTCCTTACCAAGTCCTATTTTGGTTGCCTGAGAACCTGTAAAATACATTTATATTTTATGTGAACATAAAATATAGTAGAATAAATGTCTAGGAATAATGGATACCTTTTTGCCAGTGGCTTCGTACCAATTGAGGGGGGTTGCTGTGATGAAGCCGATACCACATATTCGTCGCTACAAAGCCTGAGTGATGTGAATATATCATCTGCCGAAGATAAAGAAATCTTACAATATAGCAACACCAGTAACCAATGGATTAATCGTTCCATTCCAGTCGCCGTTCAATCAATCAGTAACGACACATCAAGCGTAGCCATTGGGCAAGACGCTAAAGCCTTTCAAGATTCAGTCGCACTTGGCTGGGGCGCTATGAAAAATGTGACAACTGCTGAAGCCTGTACTGCCGTGGGGTACAATAGTCTCGGCAATTTAGTCTATGGAAACGGCAACACAAGCCTCGGGGAAGCCAGTGGTTCCGCATTAGAAACCGGTTCAAATTGTACTTTGCTGGGGTCGAACGCTAACGTCTCAGGCGCTGGTGTTTCGAATTCAACCGTAGTGGGTAAATCGTGTTCGTCGGGAAACAATTCGTCTGTGCTTGGGTACTCAAGTATAGGCTACGTAAACGCAATTGCGATCGGCAACAACAGTCGGGCAACTAATGAAAGCGTAGTTATAGGTCACTCGGCTGGTGCGGCTTTAACCGCTTTAAACGGGGGAACCAACGTTTTGATTGGGGACAAAGCCGGTTTAAATTTGATTGGTGATAACAATACTGTAATAAATGCGGTGGCATCGTCTCTTACTTCCGGTGATGGCAATTTAATTGCGGGTGTTGGTAGCGACGTCATAGACCCCGATTGCCAATATGGTGTTGCTTTAGGTGCTGCTTGTACAACTCATTCAGGGGGTGTCTCCGCTGGAACACAAGCAAGGGCTTGGATAGACGGTGTATCGATTGGCTATCGTGCTAAGGGTGGTGTTCGTGGCATCAGTATAGGAAAAGATAGTGGTTTCAGTGTTGATACTTTTGCCGCTGATAACATTTTAATGGGACACGAAGCGGCTAAAAATTTGTTTGGTGGTCAAACCAATACGGTAATCAATGCTAAAGCATTGAGTTTAGTTTCAGGTAGTAATAACCTTCTTTTAGGGTTGGGTAGTGATGTTTATAGTTCTTTTTCTAACAATGCTATTGCTTTAGGCGGTGGTGAAGCTGAGTCATATAGCGTTTCAATTGGCGATCAATCGCATACGAATTTTGAAGGCGTTGCGATTGGTCGCCTAGCTGGTGCTTCTAATTTAACTGGAAATGGAAGCATTTTTATTGGCGCTAGAGCCGATTCCGCAACGATTTCTGACAATGTCGTTGTAATTGGCGAAGATGCTAAAATTGGTGCGTCTGGTATCTCAATAGGTAATTTCGCTGGTAGTATCAGAAATCAGTTTAGCGTAGCAATTGGTGAATATGCCGGAAACGGTACAGCTGCCGTGCCTAGTAATTCTTCTAATAATATTTTTATGGGATTTCAGTCTGGTGCTTTAATGGAACAAGGTACGGCAAATGTGCTTTTAGGCGTTCAGACCGATGTGAGTAATCCATCAGGTAATACTGTCGATGCGTTAGCCGTCGGTTGGAACGCTAAAGCCAATTCTAGGGCAATATCTCTTGGTTCTGATTCAAGCGCACCTCATAGTTGGTCGACGGCAATCGGCTACCAAATGGACACTTTAAAAGAGTACCATACGGCAATGCGGTCAAAATACTTCTCATTAAGCGAATCAGGGGTAGCGAATATGAATGGTTATTGGGTCGCAAACGGCTTTACCACAACATCTATTACAAACATTCAAGAAAGAACAATGTTTTTTATTCAAGCAACTACACCGGTTGTTGGAAATGCTTATGCTTCTTGTTTTCTAAACATAGTATGTGTAGGCGGCTTTAGTACAGGTATAAATGACACTAGAGGGTTAATGACGCAAAAAATATTACTCACTTACTCCAAGTCTGGGACTTTAACTGCTGGTTATTCAGTCGTTGAATCGTTTCACGGTTCTTCCGATATCGGGGTTGGGATTTTAGTAGACCCAGTCGTCGGTGGGGCTGACAACAGGGTTCGCTATAGAGTATACATTGACCGAACTACTGGTCTTGCCGCCAATTATAATTGTAATTATTCTTGCCATATGACACCGAACGCATACAATTCAACTGTGAAATGGGAAATTGACGACATTGGTATCTAATGATCTTTGCCCCTTTTTTTTATGTTTTATTGTTATAATGGTTGACCCTCTTATTCCAGTGACTGTTTCACTGGCGACCGTATTAATCGGTGTCCTTGCGAAATACTTTTTTGACCAAGGCTTGAAATGCTCAGTAAAAAGTGAATGCTGCTCTGGGATCACTTTTAACCGGACGTCTGGAAATAACAATAAGCTTTTAGTAAAAGCTTCACCAAAACAACATGAACGGACTAGAAGTTTTTCAGACGGTGATGGTCACGGTTCCAAGCGTGGTTCAAGAGTTGAACGAAAACATAGTAACTAAGCTTTTACTGTTATTTTGGTGAAGCTTTTACTAAAAGCTTAGATGAACGAAAACATAGTAACTAAGCTTTTACTGTTATTTTGGTGAAGCTTT
>Ga0210043_1002682_pt1 | contig 11384 bp, 11 predicted proteins | sample CryGeymet201501t_FD_183990 | JGI IMG/M metagenome (GOLD analysis project Ga0210043, IMG submission 183990) | Groundwater microbial communities from Crystal Geyser aquifers in Utah, USA - Crystal Geyser metaG 2015-01t (SPAdes) (version 2) | ecosystem: Environmental > Aquatic > Deep subsurface >... | reverse complement strand
CTGTTGTGGTGGGCCTTGGTGTTGCAGTCGGTTTTGCCGCTGCGCCAGTCGTAGCAACGGGTGCTACTGTAGGCGCTGCCGTTGGTATAGGAAAGGCCATAGGAGTAGGCCTTGGTACCGCTTATGCTACTGAGTGGGGGTTGTCTAAGCTGTACAACAACCTAACAGGGGCGTCTATTTGGGGTACTTTCACAGGTAAGGGGTTCCTTGGCCGCAAAGAGAACCCAGTAGCCATCATTCCCTTAATGAAGGCAGGTAAGCCTCTGATAGCTGGAATGAATGGCTTCTCTCCTAACAACTGGAAATGGAACAAGCTCATAGGCAAGAAGTGGACCTGGTTCAAGGCTGGTGTTTATAAGACAGGTTCTGATATTAGTGAGGCGTTTGATGGCCTCTTTGGAGGAGATGAATAATGTCTTCTTCATTTCCAGAAAGCAACACGATACTTGTCCCGATCTTTGGTAAGAACTACGCACTTCCCAAAGAGTTTGGAGATTTAATACAACCATCACCCCTAGGTGCTGACGGTACTGTACGGGTTCTCAAACTACCCCTTACTCCGTACTCCTGGAAGGGAGACGGGGAATCCTTTGAAGTGCTCTTTAGTAAACAAGCTAGTACTACAGAGAGAATGCGGATCAGCGATGGCGAGCCTGTCTCTGCTGTCTACTTATCTTTTGTTTCAAGAATAGCTACATACGTTAGGATAGCGGAGGGCGCGTTCCATACGTATCCCGATCCCTTTATGTTTAATGTTCTTGTCTTTACAGGGATGTCTGGTGTTATAGGCCCTAATGACGTTGGGAAGTTTATCCCAAAGCCGGGAACCACTGCTGGGAGGCTAAGGAAAGCCAAGCCTTCTATGTCAGAGAAAGTAGAGGCGCCATGGTGGCTTCAGTAAATAGAACAGACAGGATGCGCGCCCTATCCTCTGAAAAGAGCATCATTGCAAGGTTAGATACTGCTGGTCAGCTTCAACCAGGAGAAGCGAAGATAGGGTACACGTACGACAACATTGTCGTAGGCCCAAACGGCATATTTGGAAACAGGAACGACCCCACTGCCCCTGGTTTCTCTTTTGAGGAGTCAGGCTCTGTACTACGAACTGGTCCTGTAATGAGGACTACAGCCCCTTTCAACAAGATACTGTTCAACAACGGCCAGGAACGTCTAAACCCACTGGGTTCTGTGAAGGCAAGCTCCTCCACAGATCCTCTCCCCACGATAGTTCCTGTTCTTCCTAGCTCAGCTGACTGGTTGCTAAACTCTACTGGTCAGGAGGCAATGGCCATCTTCAAGCTTCTGTCTGGTGGGTAGGTCACGTGGGTGTCTATACTAGTAGAACAACAGGAGGCATCCATGTACGACGCAGTAGACATTCTTGTAGACAGTGAGGGTGATCTTGTTGTAGAGGCAGGTGGAGATCTATACTTAGCCACTCCACAAGAGACACTAACTCAGAACATTCTTTTCCGTGTGAAAACAGACCATCTTGACTATGGTCCCGATCCTTATATCGGTGCTAACCTGTTTGTTTATATAGAAACTACAAACAATAGGCAGAAAGCAGAAGCTATGGTAGAGGATATTGGTATTTCCCTTCAGCGCAATCCCTTTGTAGATCCTAATCTTCTGATAATAGATGCTGTTCCTGTTGGACCGGTAACTATGGCTGCCTTTGTTCTCTACCAAGGTACAGTAGACGGATCTGATTCTGCTACTCTTGTTGAGTTCACGATTACGAAGGAAGACTCCGGGGTAGATAACGAGTCTGTCCTGAACATCACGGAGTTATAAAATGCCATCCTTCAGAAAGTCTGCGACAGACCTACGAACAATAGCCAAGAACATCCTCGAAGATGGCGGCAAGGTAACTAACTTTGCTACCTCTGGTGTTGCTCGTTCTATGGTGGAGATCGGTATACAGCAGGTACTTGCGTACTTTGATTCTTTAGACTTCCATACGGCCATGGGCAGGCTCTCCACCTCATCTGGGTTGTACTTGGATCTAATAGGGGAGTCTCGTGGCGTCTCAAGGACAACCGCGCAAGCTGCCTCTGTTACAGCAGATAGCCGCACTATACGGTTCTATACAAAAGACGGCTCGACCCCTATTGCCTCCTTGCTTTCAGGAGGAAAGATACCATCTGGTACGGTGGTACAGGACTCCGGCGCTACTCTTGTGTTTAGTGTCCCCAGAGACGTGTATGTAGATCAGACACAAGTAGACGTGTTCGTTCCTGTTACAGCTACTACCACAGGAGCTGATTACAATGTTGGGCGCGGGGTCCTTACTTCACACAACCTGGGCATAACCCAGATAGCTGTAGTAAACACCAAGGGTATCTTTTCTGGTGAAGACGTAGAAACAGACGCTAATTACAGATATCGAATCTCAAGATCTCTTGACAGAGCAGCCGGAGGTACTGCAGAGGCGCTACGGCTTGTATCGTTTGCTTTCCCAGAAGTATCTGATGTGATATTCAGACCATACGCAGATGGAGTAGGATCATTCGAGGCACTCATCATTCCTCTAGGCAACGACCTTTCCTCTGACATCCTTCTTGGTATCCGTACCTTCCTACAGAACCGTGCCGCGTTCGGTACGGTCGTACAGGTACGGTTGCCAGACAAGATTCCAGTAGAGATCACAGTACAACTAACACTCAAGGCGGGTACTACAGACGGCGTAGGGACTAACGCAAAGTCTGCTGCCCGCATAGCAATCATCAACTACATATCCCAACTACCCCTCGGCGGGATCTTTGTATTGAACCAGATGGTGCGCTCGACACTAGATGTACACCAGGCTATTCATGATCTACGTGTTCTTGTGTACCGCTTTAGAGGAGAGGCACAAGTACTCCGTAACGTAGAAGCAGAAGCAGACGAGGTGTTTGTTCTGTCTACTGATGCAGAAAACCCTGTGAGAGTTATCTAATGCCCTGGTCAGCAATAGGCGGGATGATAGCCGGCGCTTCTTTTGGAAGCCACTTTGGTCCAATGGTGAAGTCCCTTGGAGTCAAGGAGGGTCTCGTCAAAGGAGCTGCAATAGGGCTGTTTGCCGGCGCTGCTGCTGGATTGTTCTCCCCAGATGTATCTGAGAGAAAAGGAGCTGTTGGCAACATCTTCTCTGGTGCCCTTTCTTTCGCAATAGGGGGCGGAATAACATCTTTTGGTATGACTGGTCTTTATCCAGGAGGGTTTGGGTCTAAACTATTAGACTTGTTGGGCTCAAGGGGTCTTCCCAAGCTTGCAGAGTGGGGACCTGGCAAAAAGATGGTAGATGCTCTTGGAATGAAAGGGGTAACTTCCAATCCGAACCCAAACGAGGTGCTAAGTTCAGTTGGTACTGCGATTGCCGCCGAACGTGGTACTTCTATAAAGGGGCCTCTTGGTTGGTACGGAGCCTTTGGTCCTCATGGAGACAAAACACCAAACTTTATAAAGTACTTCTTGGGGACACCAAACGTTAGCGAGGAACTTCTAACTACAGCCCTTAGTGGTGTAGGTACTACGGCAGTAAAGGATCCTACGAAAGAGTTTGGCAAGATTTTTATGGATAAACTTCTTACCCCAATGATGAAGGATATGGGCGGAAGTGCTGGTTATGCCGCAATAGGCGGAGCTGTCTACGGTGGGTTGGCGGCTGGTTACTACGAACACAATAGAGTTCCTAACGACGGAACCATGGGTGTGTACGGCGGCGGAATGTATAGGAGTGCTGGCCTTGCGTCTAACAGACCACTAAACCCTGTGAGGTGACAAATGGACGAACTCTTCGGAATGCCTACAGACTTCGAGATCAAGCTGATGCCGTGGTGGATACGGCTCTTCGCTCCGAGTAACACCTACGTCACGTTCTGGGGAACGTTATACTGTCCCGACAAAGTTGCTTTGGATTACATAAGCAGGAACGACTACGTGCCTAGAAGCCTATTTGTGCACGAGGCCTGCCACGTCAAACAACAGCGTGCAAGAGGAAACCTCCTTTGGCACCTTGGGTACGCCTTCTTCAAGACGTACCGTTACGGGCAAGAGCTATACGCCTATGCTGTACAGTTGAACTACCTGATAAGCTTGGGACTTAAGCCTGACATCCCTGCTTTTGCAAAGCCTTTGTCTAACAAGGATGTGTATGGCTATGTGGTTACATACAATAAGGCCTTGAAGGACCTCAAGGAGCTACTAAATGCCTAACCCCATCTTCTCAGATGGAGTCCTTGTTCCTTCTAATGGCGTCTCTCCAGAGATAGACCAAACAGGGGCTACTCTGGAGAACGTCAAGTACCCTCCTCGTAGAGATTGGTATGCGAACCAGACCCAGGTAATAGCCAACCGCCTTCCTCAGTGGAACAAGATACGTAGGCAGAAGCAGTCTATAGGACAGACTGTCCTCAACGCTTCTATGGGGCGGCATCTTGTAGAAGTAGAAGAGTTCTCGGAAAAGGCTTTCCGTAGCAACTACTTGCAGCTAGTGTCTTTAGACGAACCCGATGTTGTTTCCCAGGTTACTATCCCAGAGCGTATCAACCTTGATACTCCTCAGGGTCTTATAAACTTCGTTCCTAATAGCTACTTCCAGATCTGGTCGTACCCACACCAGCTTCCTGATGGCTGGGTTACGTCTACTACAAACACGACTGTTGTTACAGGCCTTCAAGGACACAACGCCCTGCGCCTTGGTGTAGGTTCTTCCTCTACCAGTAGTGTTTACCAAGACATAAAGATGAGAACACGACCCGGCGAAAGCTGGGTTGCTTCTGTGTTCTACAAGATAGCTACTAACGTGCTTGTAAAACCAGCTAGCGGCTTCGGACTCAAGGTGACGGGTACGAGGTCAGACGGAGTAACTGAGAGCACAGAGGTGGTTTTTGAGGCTACTACAGTTAGTGAGTGGTATCGCGCAACACGTAGTGTGTCCTTTACACAAGAAGTAGTGTCTGTACGTATAGAAGTAATTATCAGCGATACAGGCAGCTTCCTCTTTGCTGGTAATACAGTAGACATAGATTGTTTCCAGCTTGAGGTAGGCACACAGGTGCGGCCGTGGAGACCACGAATAGACGACAGATATCCATATATGAGAAGTACGTCTAACTCTCCTGTGTTTGTTGGGGGTTCTGATAGCGCTGTTTATGTATCCGACGTACAAGACTTCTGGGAGGAAAGCTTTCCTAATCGTTCTTCATATGTAAATAGTGAACCAGCAGCTGTTTCTGCGCTCACTGCTGCTGGAGCATTTGAAGTTACAGACTTCTTCAAGCGGACCTACACCTTCGCGTACGAGATTGTTTCTGGGAAACTAAGGTTCCGGGACCAAGACCACCAGGACGACATACTAAGGGACTTCTACCTTGCGTTCAGGAACGCGGACGGTGATTACCAGATAAAGGACGGCTTTATTCTAGAGGGCATAACCTTCTTTGCAGGCTACCTTTGGGTTGTTGGAACCAACACAGACTTTGGGGGGAATACAATACGCGCAATGTATGTGGTAGAGCCTATGTTTCCCTGGCCTGCCCCTACGTATCTACAGGTTAAGGCTGGTGTATTGCTTCCAAGCACTCTGTCCCTAACAGATCCTATTATCCGAATAGAGTTTAGAAATGAAGACAGGCAACACCTATACCTGTTTACGGCTACACAACTACACGTTATTCGTCTTTACTATGACATCTACACCATCTCTGGTGGCAGCCGCCTCCTGTTTCTAAGAGAGAAGTACACATCTGTAGTTGTATCTTAGGAGGCATCAAATGCACTCGTTCACCGTTGATCCACCAAATACTACACAGCGTTCTCCTTTCGTAACATTGCGCGGCACCAAGACCGTAGACACTACTGCTGTTTTCGTAAATGCTACTTCTGGAACGTCTAGGTATCCCACCAATACTTCTTGGGAAGCAGACATACTCCTTACCAAAGGGGTAAACACAATCACCGTGTATGCGGAAGACACGAATAGCAATAGGACAAACGACACAGTTCTCTCTATAGATGCTGGTAGTAGTGAAGAGCGCACAAGAACCATGTTCAATACTTTTGATGAGTGGGGGCTGCTGCTAAACCTGAGGCGGCTTCCTGGGGAGAAGAATCTCTACTATAGAAATAGATTGATACACACAGAAGAGAAGCTCGGCGGAACCTCTTATGCATTTTTAATAGAAGCTGTTAGAAGAGAGCTATCCCTACTGGGAAAGGAAGATGTACTAACTGTTAGGGTAGTAGAAGAGATAGGACAACCCCTGGCAGTAGGCGTAAATCTAACAATAGAGACAACACGTCTGACAGTAGAAGCAAACGTTCTAAGAAAGGATAGTGAAGCTATCGTAGTTGATTCGGGCAGCGGAGAGTTTGTTTTATCAGAAGAGCTATCAGAGTTCGAAGAGCTGTCTCTGGTGACTCGTTCTGGACAGGAGATACCAAGCTCCACTTTTGAGGTATTATCTGACAGACGCACAGTACGTATCTTCTCTCCTCACAAGTACTTGTATGCTACTTACAAGTACGTAGCTGTGTTGCCGTGGTCGTCATACTTCGACCTTGCTTCCCTTGTAGTTGGCCTAAACGCACTGTCCTGCCCCAAGGGAAGGAAGTTCATTACGGCATCTACTACCAATGGGACAGTAGCCTGCTCTTTGTTAAAGAGGACTGGAAGGGAAACTATATCTTCTGAAGAGGATACCACCTTCGACTACTGCGAAGCCAGGCTCATAGAGATGTGGGACCAGGGCTACCAAGACAGTTTGCTAAACGTAAACGGTACGCACTTCGGCACTAAGCTGGAGGTTATAGCAAAGCAACTCAGGCAGAAGTCTAACCTCTTTGTTTTGGGGACCGTTCTGGATAGAGACAGAGTCGTGCGTACGCTCGACGCAAAGAGAACATTCTCTGTGCTCCCACATTTAGCTGATGCAGACCCTTCTTATTATTCTTGTACAAAGGCCAGTGACACGAACAGGTATAATCAATACGACTATCTTGCATACAACGGTGCTTGCCCAAACCACAGCAGTGAGTCCCTAGTTCTACAGGGACACCACGGAAGGGTCTTTGTGGCAGGTGTCGGCTCCTCTTTATGTGGTGTTGATGTGGTGGAAAGGTAACCATGGCCGACTACTTTCTACACCCAGAAGTGGATGTCTACAACACCCTTCTTATCTCTGGTTCCGCACAAACAGCGACAGAGGTCCTTACTCGCCCAGAACGATCACCTACAGCTACTGGTACCACCCCTAACCTGTACATAACAGGGGCCTCTGGTACTTGCATACTTGACGTAGTAGGGTTCTTCAAGGCTCCTGGAGTAACTATAAACACAGTCACTGCTTACTTTTACCGGCAGCTTCGGGCGGATGCCACAATTACTGCCTCTGTTCTGTTAGGTGGGTACACCAAGGCATCTGTTGTTGAGAGTGGTTTTGTAGAAGATTGGTCTTCGGTGACCTGGGCGTCAGGAGATATAACACAGCAGGATATACACGATCTACGTATACGGTTTGATGTTACTCGAGTAACTACTTCGCCTGTGCTGTACGCTGCTTACGTAGTCGTCAACACAACAGCCGCTTCTGTTACATTACCTGCCGTAGCCGACAGCTACACGCCATCTGTTCCCATCAAGTGGCGCCCAAGGATTAAACCAGGAGCTTTTTGGATCTAATGCCTTCTTCCTACTACTTCTACGCAGGAAAAGTAACAAAAACTCTCAACGAACTCAGAGTCTCTGTGTTCGATTTGAAGAAAGTCCCTGTTCCTAATTCGATAGTAGTCACGTACGCGGGATTGACCTATAGCAAGTGGCACATATTAGGTAACCAACTTCATTTCCACCACTCTAATCCTCTTGAGTGGGATGCTTTTTATCTGGCCAACTACTCCGATCTGGACGAGCGCGCCTGGATAGAGAGTGGATACCTCGGTAGTGTATCTCTTTCCATAGTAGTTACCTATGACTACTTGTCCTGGGATACGACTAACGAAGACTTTGACGTAGTTGGAGCGTCAGAAACCCTCACTGTTGGTACAAACGAGGCCTCTTTCTATTACCAGATAGTGGGCGACGACCCTACTTTTGAAAGAGAGATACACGAGTCTTCTCCTTGGTCAGGTCATACCCGCTACCAGGCTGCCGCACCTGCTAGTGGTCCTATAGTGGTCACAGACGACACGGTTGAGTATGTAAACACCATTCCCCTACCTTCTACTAACGAGGTGTCTGTTGACCCTATAGATGGGACAATAGAGTTCTACCCACCAGAGAACAGGGTGCTGAACCCGTCGTTTAGGGTAATCAACTCTGGAACAGGGTCCGCCCTTGGTTGGACAAAGCTAGACAGCCTTGGAGCAGGTGTTCCGCCTTCTACTAACATTCTTGGTGCGCCTAACCCCGTACACGGCAACAGAACAATAGGCCTACTACAGGAAGAGACTCTTTACCAGACAGTTCGTGTACGTACAACAGCCGTACATCACATATCTTTCTATGCATACGTAGACGACGCCAGCCCTGTTCGTCTAACTGTCAACCCTGTTGATGCTAGTGGATACTACAGGGACGGGAGCAACGCTGTTGTAGGCAGCTCCTACACGGATGCAATAGAGATCTTCCTCCACTTGTTTACCCCAAAGGTCGGTGAGTGGAACAGGTTTGAGGCGTATATCGGAGAGGATGGTAGCTTCTTCAACGGTGAGGGTGCGTACCTTGGGGCTATTCCTCCCAGCACCAACTCGTTGGAAGTTCGTATAGTAGCCCCAAGCACCAACTCTGTGACGTTAGATTGTGTACAAGTACACGCTGGTGGGGAACACGCTCCATATCTTGGTATGTACCCAGACACAACAATTGAATATGAGTGCAGCGATAACAATCTGTATATCCCATTGCCGTCAGACAACTCGTTCGCCTTCAACAACGTAGATATCAACCCGCTAACGTCAGAGAAACCAGATGGATTCCTTGCTATATACGACATAGGAGACATAGACGAGTTCCAACTAGGCAAGGGCGGGGACTCTATTTGTGATGCGGGCACAGCAGGGAATGCTGTAGTAGGCCGGTGGCACATGCCATACGCAGAGACCTTTGGTATAGGAAAGATTGTTGAGAGACAGACGTTCCACGGAAACGGATGGACCATAGAGAACACCAGCAGTAGTCCTGCTGTTCCTCTTGTTACTAGCTTTGCAGAGTTGATAACACCGGAGAATGCGTTCACTACTGACAATGGAGAGTTGCATTTCCTTACGCGAGCAGGGGAAGGCACTGTACTAGGTGCTCTTTTCTATGATCAGTTTGGGAATCCTGTTGTAGGCGAAACAGTTACAATCTCCCAGGTCGGGTCTGCTAATACGCTGAATAGCAGCACTACAACTAATCAAGGAGGCAAAGCCTACTTCAAGCACGTCCCCTTGGCTAGCCAAATAAGAGAGACAGTTACCTTCTCTATAGGTACTGTTTCCACCGATCTTATCTCGGACATAGCCCCATGACGGATAAAGATACAACCTCTGAGTACTATCTAAAAACCTCTGGGGACAACGCCTTCGTATTGATACCCGAGGCTGCTGATGGGTGGACGGCCTCTATGAATACAAACTGGACTACAGTAGATACTTCTTTGAAAGCACTAGAAGATTCTGCGGATGCGGCTTACGCACAGGCGCAGTTGTTGTCTACAGGAAGAAAGATAAACCACTTGGTAAACGGAGACTTCTCTGTGTGGCAGAGGGGTTCTTCTGTTGTTGTTAATACCGATATACCGTCTACTTTTGATGAGGGTAATTGGGTAGCCGATCAGTGGCGCGCTTTCGTTGCATACTCTGGGACAATAACAGCATCCGAACACGAGGATGGCATACTGCTTACGCCACCTGGCTTTCGGTCTACGTATCTAATACAGAAGATAGAACGCTTTGAGGCTTTTCGTGGGACCTCTGTTACCTTTTCTATAGATGCGCGCCTGGTGTCTGGAAGTAGTGCACCTATTGTTAGTATTACACTAGATGATGGCGTAACTGCAGTAACGTACGTCGATCAGACCCTTTCTGTTAGTACAGACTTTACAAGGATTACAAAGGTATTAGCGGTTGCTGCTAATGCTACCAAGTTGGCAGTTCGCGTGAATATCACACACAGTGATCCTGTGGTTCTCAGGAGAGCTATGTTGGCTAAGGGTTCTTTTGTTAGTGGAGCAAACTTTGTAGCTTCTCAGAGGTACAGATCTTTACGTCAGTGTCAGAGGTTCTACAGCAAGTGGGCTACCACATCATATGCAGCCATGTATCAATTTCCGCCCCACACAAGCAGTGATTTTCTTTATCACAGCATTAGTTACCCCCCTCTGTTTAGTACTGCTGTTGTGGAGGCTGCTTTGTTTGGTAACTATCAGTTTACGTTGTCTGTTACTTCTGGTGCTTACAACAACACTGCCAATCTTCTGATTGGTCCTCTAACGAATACTTATTTGTATCTTACTACGCTAACAGCTACTGCGGAGCTTTGGTAATGGCGATCACTTTTGTAACGGCCGTTAACAAGGATTCACGCTGATGGCAAGGACGCTATGGACGTTTGGGCGGAATAACGGCGGCCAACTTGGCACGGGGGATAGTAACAACCGTTCTTCCCCCGTCCAAGTAGGAGCCCTAACTAACTGGGCGAGCGCAACTGGTAATTTTTCTCATACAGCGGCTGTCAAGGCAGACGGAACGCTTTGGACGTTTGGGGAAAACGGCTACGGCGCACTTGGTTTAGGCGACATCACCAACCGTTATTCCCCCGTCCAAGTAGGAGCACTTACCAATTGGGACAGTGTGTCGGGTGGTTACTATCATACAGCGGCTGTCAAGACAAACGGAACGCTTTGGACGTTTGGGTATAACTACTACGGCGAACTTGGTTTAGGCGACACCACCAACCGTTCTTCCCCCGTCCAGGTCGGTGCGCTTACTAATTGGGACAGTGTGTCGTGTGGTTACTCTCATACAGCAGCTGTCAAGTCAAACGGAACGCTTTGGACGTTTGGGCGTAACGACTACGGCGGACTTGGTTTAGGTGACATCGCCCCCCGTTCTTCTCCCGTCCAGGTCGGTGCGCTTACTAATTGGGCGAGCGTAACGTGCGGCTACTTCTACACATCCGCCATCAAGACAGACGGCACGCTTTGGATATTTGGGCAGAACGGCAACGGTCAGCTCGGCCAGGGCAACATCACCCACCGATCATCTCCCGTTCAGGTCGGTGCGCTTACTGATTGGGCGAGTGTAACGTGCGGTGCTTACCACACATCCGCCATCAAGACAAACGGCACGCTTTGGACGTTTGGGAGTAACCTCTACGGTCAGCTCGGTCTGGGCAACATCACCCACCGTTCTTCCCC
>Ga0210043_1002676_pt1 | contig 11397 bp, 16 predicted proteins | sample CryGeymet201501t_FD_183990 | JGI IMG/M metagenome (GOLD analysis project Ga0210043, IMG submission 183990) | Groundwater microbial communities from Crystal Geyser aquifers in Utah, USA - Crystal Geyser metaG 2015-01t (SPAdes) (version 2) | ecosystem: Environmental > Aquatic > Deep subsurface >... | reverse complement strand
AGACCCTTGGAAATTGAGACCAGCAGCTTAATGGCGTTATCATATCGCTTTTGTCTCGCGTCTGGCAGATCGTCTGTTTTTCGGCAGTAGAGATGGTAGATGGCGATGTCCCGGCAGGCACTCTTCACTAAAGCCGGGACCGGATTCAGCGGCACGTCATAGCGTTCCTGCAGATAGCCGTCCACCTCGCCCTGGGCGGTGGCGATTGCGTCATCAACCTTGGCCTGGTCGATGGCGCCCAAGCGGTCATCATCGGTTAGCTCGATCAGCCGATCCTCACTTACCGCCAGTTTTAAATCGTCAATGGTGATGTACATGGCCTACTCCTTGGCCTGGCTGGCCTGGGCTTTTGCCCAGATCGCGTCACGCACGGCAGCGGTTACCGGTTTGCCCAACAGCTCTGACATGATCTCGGTGGTCGGCATACCGCTGCGGGTGGTGTTGCCATCGGCGACGGCTTTCAGGGCAGCGGCTATTTCCGGGTCCTGGTTTGGATCCGGGGCCCCATTGCCGCTGTTTTTGGCCGTTGATGTATCTGCCGGGGCAAGTGCCACGATGCGGCGTTGTACAAGGCGCGTGGCCTCACCCTCTGAGAGAGTGATTGTCTCGCCAGGCTGATGGGGCTTGCCGTCATTCACCTCATGACCGGGGAGGACGATGCAGTTGATTGTTATTTTTTCGGGCATTGTTGATCCTCGTTTTGTGGGGTTCAAACGCTCAAACTGGTTCAAGCGTTTAAGCGTTTGAACGTTTGAGCGTTTCATCGCTTGAGCGTTCGCCGCTGACGCTGCTGAACGTTTTGTTAAACAACCTGCGCCCAGACAACGCACTCCGGCTGAAAGAGCACCGGCAGCGGCCGTGACTCGCCCTTGACCCAGCGGCCGGCCGGGTCTTCCTTTGTCCAGCTTTTTGACGCGAAGACCTGCCCTGGTTGACCATTGCCAACCCCTCCGGGAGCCGTGCTATCTACAATCGGCGCATACAGTTCGGCGGCGTTTTGAGCGCCCAAGGCAATGAGGCAGAAGACGTTATCCGGGATCATCTCCTGGATGGCTCCGGCCGCGTCTTTGTAAGTGCCGAAATATTCCTCGATCTCCACGCCCGCCAGATGGGCGATGCGGCCCTCGTCGGCGATCTGCTTACCGGAGGAGTATTTGAGCAGTTCCAGGGCGGTGGGGTTACTGATCAGGGCGTCCATGGCGGCGGAGCCGCAGAAGGCGATAAAACCGCTGGCCTCGACGCGCTGGGCGATCCATTTTTTCCAGGCCCTGAGGTTGGCCACCGGATTGGAGGCTGCGTCGGTCCACAGTGCGGCCCCGGCCAGTACCGGCTTTTGAGCGCCCTGAAAGTTGTAGTCGACAATGACATTGCCTGCTTCATCGATCACCTGACCGGAGAGGGCCTTGACCCCCTGAAACTCACGGGTGCGGTCAATGTCGCCACGGATGTCGAACTGTTCATCGGCCAGCCGCTCCTTGATTAGCTCGGCGCCGGTCTGGTCACCAAATTTTCGCATGTCAACCAGGTCGGCGTCGGCAATAAAGCGTTTTTCGGCATAGCGTGGGGCCTCGCAGGTCACGGTCTTGCGGTTGACGCCGTCAGTCACCTGGGCAGGGGCCGAGACTCTGATATTTTTCAACAGCCGTTCGTTGGACGACTTGATGTCCCAGGCGAACTTGGCCGACGTCTGGCGTTTCTTGCGGCCGAACACTTTGTCCAGGACCGTGGTTTTGACCGGCTTCATCAGGTTGATGGCGGCGGTCAGCGCCCTGATACTATAGATTTTATCCATGGTGGATCTCCTTTTTTTTTAGTTTTTGTCTACAATTGTAGACATTTTTCCTAACGCGAACGATTAAACGAAATAGATGCCGCGCGCTTCCAGGGCCAGTTCGCCTGCCGCGTCCAGGCCGGTCACGTTGTCGGATCTGTACACCCCGGCAAAACCGACTACCGCCTCGACATCGGCTGCGGCGGCTGCCGCGTCTTCCATCAACACGCCAACCGGGGTTTCGCTGCCGTTGGCATTCCCTGCAGCGTAAGCAACTAATTTGCCGGAGGCGGTGATTCGGCCCACAACAGTGCCTGCCACGAGGTCCGCGGCTGTGCCGATTATTTTGGTCTTTAACACTGGACCGTAATTGTCATCTGCGACCAAGTCTTTACTTGGCCAAGCTGTTTCCTCTGTCATTGGTTCTCTCCGTTATTTATTTTAGTTGGTTCGTGGATTAGTTTATTGGCGGCCCGTTGCCCGGTCACTTTGCCGAATTAACCAGTGCGGCCATCTCGGCGCCCAAGGCGTCCTCTTCTGCAAACTCGGTGTTGGCGGCGGTCTCACCTTTGGGTTTGGTCATCTCTTTAAAGAGCGGATGCTCGGAAAAGTTGCTGATGAACTTTTTAAACCACTGCCCGGCATCAACCTGATCCTTCTTGTCGCCTTCAGCGAACTCCAGGACGGCCTCTTTAGTGGCAACGCCTTCCAGGTTTTCCATAAAGTCGATCAAGCCCATTGCTTTCCAGGCCGGGAGGATCTTTCCATCTTTCACGCCAGCCTCAACGAAATTGGCAATCTCTTTGCGTTTGGCGGTTGCCTGGCCTTCGGCAAACTCCATGGTCTGGCTGTCGAGTTTCTCTTTAAAATCGTTGGCTGTCTTTTCTGCCGTTTCACGAGCCTTTTTTTCAGCCGCCAGTTTTGCTTCCAGTTCTTCTACCGTTGGTTTCATGTCCGGTTCCTTTGTCTCCGAGAATTCATATGTGGTGCAGTCATCGGCCTCGGAAAAGCCAACATCCTGCAGTCCTTTAATGGCTGGCGGCTGAGCGCCCAGCCAACCTATATGCTTTAACGTGCCGTCCGGATAGACCGAGACCGAGCGTTTTTTGAAGAGCTTGCGCTCACGCATCTCGTTAAATTCAGGCACGGTGTCTTTTTCGCTGTAAAACAGCTTGTCGCCGACTCGCTTGAGCGCTTCCACCCAGCCCCAGGCCGGATGGTCGGCCTTTGGGTGGCCGATCACCACCGGCGCTTCATGCTTGGCCGGATCATAGCTTGTGGCGATCCGGTCCAGGTCGGCCTCGGTGAAGGTGTGCTCCCGGCCCTGCGAATCTCGGTGTGTTCCTGCTCGTAAAATCTCAATCCATCGCTTCATCAGGCCAACCTCCTCAATAGCGTTTAAAGTATGTTTAAAAATCCCTGTTTTTTGCAGCCTGTTTCTTTTCGGGGCTCTGGGCGACTTGGGTGGAAAATCGCTTAAATCGCGTTTTTCGCGTTTTTTTGTTTCGCTTGCCTCACTGGCCGAAAATAGCTATAATTTATTCACGGATGGAGACTTGGCCGCAGCCCCTTACGGCTCCATCCGGGCCCGCCCCTGCTGCGGAGGGGAGTGAGGGCATCTTTTCTCAATCCCTGCCGTAGAGCAGCACCCCTTTCCGTTGCCGGTTCACATAGCTTTTATCGCTGGACGGCATCATGGTCAGAGACTCGAACATCCCTTTCCGTGCTGTCATGATCGCCAGTATCGGCATCCCTTCCCCGGCATCGACCACCTTGACGTAGCGCATGCGTAACGACACCTGGCCGGTTTTTTTGTTCTTGGCAAAGGCCATCCAGACTTCGTACGGATCTTCAAGCGTCTCATGGAGGAATGGGATGTATTTTGTCCTCAGAATGTCCTTGATGATATGCCCGGCCAGCTGCCCGGCATCGATTACCGTTTCATGGGTGAATCCTGCCTGTGTGGTCACCGTGTACACTCGTTGGTCCCCGCCAATGGTCTGCCTGATCATGTCCTCGACCTCTGCCGTTGTCGCCGCCACCTTGCCCTTCTTAGCGGTAACCGTGTCAACCGGGACATTCCTCGGGCGACCAAGGCTTTCCCAGTTGCCTTTTGTCAGATCTTCCCATATGTCGCCTTTTATCGCCGGACGGGTGCCGAATGCCGATTTGCCGACGTTATAGTCCCAGCCGGTGTCAATGCCCTTCGGCACCCTCACCGTGACCTTCTCGCCGTTGGCCTTGATGGTCCGCTCTTCCATCTCCAGCGGCGGGGCCTGGTCGGGGCCGCTTTTTCCGGCCCGCCGTAGGTCGCCTTTGGTGCGGGGCCAGACCCGGCAGCGGCAGTTCCAGCCGTTGGGCGGATAGTGGGTGTCCCACCAGGGATCATTGGCAGGCAGGGTAATGCCGTCCCATTGTTTATGCTGGGGGCGGGTGCGGCCGTCGTTTCTGGCGCTGTACTCCCAGTAGGGGGCCACGTCGGTCATCTCCTGCAGCTGTTTATAGCGTCCGGCCTGGTAAGCGGTCTGGATGTTGGTGTTGTAGATCAAACGGCTGCGCCAGCCCCTCGCGCCGTTGTATGCCCAGCCATGTCGGGCTACGGTGTCGTCAAAGCGTTTTCTGAACTGCTCTAAGGTTTCGCCCTTGGCAATAGCTGCGGTGATTCCTTCGTAAAAATCGGCCAGCAGGGTGTCTTTGACGGCCCCGGCCACCGTAAAGGCCTTGGCATGGTACTGGCCGATCATCTCATGCCAGGCGGCGGTGGGCGCCTGGGCTTTATCGCGCAAGAAGGCAACCGCTTCTGTAAACGGCTTGCCGGTGACTTCCAGATTGATGAGTTCGGTCTTAGTCGCCACTCTCTACCTCTGCAGCTCCTGCGCGTCCATGCGCTCGCTGCATTAGGTCATCCCTGACCGTCATCCGTCCAGCCAGATCGGCGCCGCTCAGGGCCAGTTCCATCAGTTGGGACAGCTTTTCGGTGTGCATCTCTGGATAGAGGCCCAGCAGACCGTCGCGGATATCTTCCAGGCTGTCGGCGCTCATCACCAGCTCGCGTACCGTCTGCACCATGAGAGCAATCTCCGGATCCGCCTCGACAGCCATTTTAGCGGTGAGCAGCTCAGCGAGATCAGAGGTGTCTTCAGGCTCGGCGAATTCCTGAGGGGCGTTGGCCCCGGTTTTTGTCGGGTTGTCCCCCTGGCCCGCCGCAGTTGTCGAATTATCGAGCTCAAAGTCATCCTCCTGAAGGTCGTATTGGCGCTGATAGTAGTTCTTGGTGAATTTGACGCCGGTGTCGGACAGCGTCTTGTCGCGCTCGGCAAACTCTTTCTTGGCGTCTTCTTCCTCAAACCAGTCCATGGTCGGGGCGGCGACACCGGAGGCGTTTACGGCGGCATAGAGTTTGGCGATCCGTTCAAAGACGTTTTTGACCAACCGTTGGTCGGAATCCTGATAATCGGCCAACACGTCCGCATGGGTCTTGCTCTGGGCATAGGCCCCGCCTTTGTCGCTGGTTTCGGCGGTCAGGGTTTGGCCCATGATCACCTTGCTCATCTCTTTGTCCATCACCGACACCAGGCGGTCAAACAGGTCGCTGGAGCCCTTGGAGTTGCCCCCGGCCCCCAGCAGCTCCACGCTTGAGCCTTCCGGCAGCACGGCGACGGCGCTCTGCACCATGGCCGCCAGTTTATCGAGCATGGCCTGCTGATCGGCAGCGCCGGTGCCCTTGGGATAGCGGCCCATTAAAAAGGGGATGCCGAATTTTTCGGTGAAGGTCACCCAAAACTTCAAACCGCCGCGTTTAAAGGTCACCGGCCACAGACAGCGGGAGAGCAGGCGCAGGCCGTAGGGGTTATCGTAAGTCGGGAAATGCCGGGCGAGGACAAACTTGCCGTAGGGCAGCTCCTCACCGTCCCAAGGATTGGCCATGGAAATGAATTTCGGGGCGTTGGTCACTTCGTCAAAGCCAAACCAGCGGTGGGGCTTGGCGGTGATATTGGTGAGCCTGATGTGCCCGTCTTTGGCTTTCCAGGAGAGTTCAAAGGGCACAAATCCGTATAATGGCGCGTCAAGGATCTGAGAGACCAGGGTGTAGGTGTCGATTTCGACCAGATCGGCGACCAGGTTGTCGCGCAGCGCTTGGGCCTCTGGCGTTGGCTCTGCATCGCCCTCAGCACCCGCCTCCCATTTGATCTCGCGTTTCAGGGTCCCGAGTTTCCGGGTCTGGATCACCGAGCAGAGATGGGCGTCAGAGGTAAGGCCGTCCAGGATCTCGGCTGAGTCGCCGCGTTTGGCCAGGATCGGGTCTGGATCGGGCAACAGGCCCAGCATGCCGGAGTAATCCCACGCGGTTTGCCGGGAGGCGATCTCTTCACCCAAGCCGCGACGGGATGCCGTCTCGCTGAAATCGACAAAGGTATGCTCGTTTATCCAGATGCCGTTACTCATTAGTTAAAACCTCGAAATAGTGTAGCAGTCTGCCGTTTTGGCCCGGTGATGATGGTGGTGTCCATGATAGGTTCACTAGCGGCATGCACTGCCAGACCCAACCCCCAAAAGCGGTCAGAATGGCCGTCCGGTGTCCGTTCAGCTGTGAAGCGAATATTTCCCGCAGCAGTCGTTTGTTTGGTAACGGCCCGGAGGTCTGCCCTGATCTGTTTGTCGTATGGGATACGAAGGCCGCGATCTTCCATCCGGCTGCGGATCGGATAGGCCAGGGCCTCTTTAACGCGTGGGGTAAAGGTAACGGCCTCTACCCGATATTCTCCAAATTGATCTTGAGCATCATCTGCCCAGCCAATGCCAAGTCCTGTGGCATCAATGCAGGTGCGTTCTGTCTTGGCGATGATCGGCCAGAGGATCTTTTCCTGCTCACTTTTGCGCATATTCTGCAGGCAGATCACAGCTCGGGTGTAGAGTACCGAGCCAAGCTTTTCGAGGAGCCAGAGCACGGTCAGGTCTTTTTTCCTACCGATATCGATACCGGCGTACAGAGAGCCGTTTTCGGTGGTTTGCCAGTCAATGCCCCGGGCGTACTCAGCGTTGGCGATAAGGTCATATTCAAGAAAAGCCGAGTCATCGTCGGCAGGTTCACACATGTACTCCTGTTGGAACGACTCTTCATCGGCACAGCCTGATTTAACAAAATCAAAGTACGCTGCCTCATCCATGGCCTGACGTTCATCGTCAGCGGCCAGGCTCTGTTGCAGCTTATAGAGAAAGCCTTGCTCAAGGGCATCGGCCAGGGTAACCCGGTGCAGGCTGATTTTCTTGGGGTTGCCCTGCTCTTTAATCTCACGCACCAGGTCATTGAAAAAGTTCTTACTGCCCCGATGAGTGCTAATTACTTCCATCGAGCCGCCCCAGGTAATGCCCGGATAGGCTATCGACCAGAGCTTGCGTGGATCAGGATTCAGGGCGAACTCATCGAGCACTCGACCACCGCGTTTACCGGCCTGGGCGTCCGGGTTACTGCTCATTGAGTTGATCCGAAAGCCGTTGGCAAAACGCAGCACATACGCGGATATCTTCTGTTTGGTGTCAAGCACTACTTCACCGAGATCTTCGGCGGCAATGGAAAGAACCTCAGCCCACATCTTGCAATCTTCGATAAAGAGCCGGGCTTGAATGTCGTCACGGGATGATACCCACTGATCGTGCTTGTTGCCCTTCTTTGCCGTCCGTTCGTCGCAGGCCCAGGCGGTGCTCCAGGACAGACCTACCTGTCTGGACTTCTCCATGAGCTTTAAACGGCTGTTGTCCTTGATCCATCGGCCCTGGTAGGGCAAGAATATGCCGTCCGGAGCGGCTGGGACTATTTTGGCGTTGCCATTAGCCATAGGTTAGATCCCGAGTACCTTGCGGTGAATTTCGTCGATAGTCTCTTGAGTAACCCCGAGACTCTTTGCCGTTTTAACAGCGGTCTCCGCCGCCTCTTCACGGGCTTTCTTCTTCAGCTCCGCTTCGCGCTTAACGTTTTCGCTGCTGGCCTTCTCCATACGCACCGCAATCAGGGAGAGGTGACGCAGCTGGCTGATGATCTCGGGGGCAGTCTCTTCCGAGAGGTCGCTTGAGCTGATCTGCTCGGCCAGGTCAAAAGCAATTGATTGGATCATCTGGGTGATCAAATTGCCCATGTCGCCTTGTGGGGCAGCTCCGAGTTTATCGATCCAGACCTTGGCAACTTCCCGGGCCCGCATAATTCGCTCACCGGCTTTCTTCATCTTCTGGTCATAGCGGTTCATGGCGCTCTTGCTGACCCGCTCTTCGCGACCTGATTCTTCCAGCAGGGCGTTAATCCGGGCGGTGGTTTCCAACTGACTGACCCGCTTATCACGTAAGAGGGCGTGGAGCTGGTCGAGGATATCCTCCGGCAGGCGTTCGATGGTGGAGACCGTGCCCATTAAAAGCCCTCCGGGGTAGGACGAGCGACACCTGGCGCGTTGATGCGTCCATAGGCCGCGTCATTGCCTCGGCTTGTTAGTTTGGCGACCTGCAGACGCTCGGCAACCATCCTGACAGTGACCAGCCCCTGTTCTGCCAGCCAGGCCAAATGGGTGCGCAGGCCGTCTTTTGAGAGTTCATAGCCGAACTCGTTGACCAGCTTGCCAAGGATTGTCTCGTTTAAGTCATAGCCGGGATCTTGGGCCAGTAGCTGCACGATCGTTAGCCGTATTTCTGCGTTTTTCAAATCCTGATAGCTCATTCTGATCCTCTCAAATGGTGTTGATTCAACAGGTCAACCGCTCGGTTGATGCCACCCAGACGGCCGTCGACGGTGGCCAGCTTTTCAGAGAGCCGGTCGATTTTGTTCGTCAGATTGCAGATCTCCGGTTTGCTGGGCAACTGGTTGATATCGATTTCGAGCCTGGCTGTACGATCGTGATGTTTGGAGCATTTCTCAGCCAAGGCGTTCTCTAACTTGGTGATCCGGTCATTGGTGACCCGGTTTTTGTTCAATAGATAGCCCCAGATGCCGATTGAAGCGTTGATAATCAGTTGCGCGACCGAGATCCAGAACCACAGTGTCGGGTAATTAAGGTTGAGGCCCACGTTATCTCCCTAAGTTTTCAAATTCGTGCTGGCAATCAAGGCACAGGGTGCAGCCTGGGATTGCCTCACGCCTGGCGGTTGGGATCGCTGCGCCGCACTCCAGGCACTCATCCCGGGACGGCAGCAGGCGGCTTTTCTCTATTTTGCTACGCAAGGCCGACAGCGACTGGTTGCGGTAGTTGGCGTCGGCTTCCTGGGCCTGATCAAAGATGTCCATTGGAGCTACTCGCAGGCCTCGCAGCATTCAGTCAGGTCGATCAGCGCCTCATTGCCTAGCAGCCAGCCGGCAAACGGCGCCGGTTCTCCGGCCGTCAGCGGCACTGTCTTACTGCTTCCCTGGACGTACACGGTTTTTAGCGCGCAGCCGGTCAACAGCGGCAGAGACCATGCCAGCATCACCATCAGCAACAGCCTGGCGCATTGTTTGTAGTTGTTCATTGCGTTTTTTCTCCTTACGCGCCGGGGACCTGGCAAGATAATGAGTTAACAGTGCCCCGATGATGCCCAGCAGGGCAGTGACGGCGCCTTCCACTTCTCTTTATTCCCAAACTACCGGTTCTTTGGTGACTAGGCGCAGCACGACATTGACCACCGCCAGGATGGAGACCTGGGTCTCCGGCTCGATGGCGACGCCGTAGCTGTTCTGGGCGAACATGGCCAAGACGGCGATAAGGTTGGCCCATAAGGTTTTGGATTTGAAGATCGACTTGCCGGTTGTGCTTTCTGTCATTGGTTTGCTCCTTTGTTAAGGTTGCCGTTTAGTAACTCCAGATCCGTGGCCTGGGAATGGCCGTGCCGGGGATGGTGCAGTTGTCCAGATGTATAAAGCGGGAGGCGTGCGGGCCGCTCTGCCTGATGCCGATGCCGGAGAAACCCACCAGGCTGGCGGCACGGAGCAGATCGTAGGCCTCCGAGCCCGAGACGGCGATATCCGCCGCGCCGATGGTGTGGGGGCCGTCAAAACCGCTGCCGGAGACCTGCTGGTTATGTTTGGGGCAGCGGTAGCCGCTGGTGATGATGATGGGTTTGGCATACATGACCCGCAGCATCTCAAGCATGTCCAGGAACACCTGGCTCATTTCCATGCGGCCACAGCCGCATTTGCATTGCAGTTCGGCGCGCCTAAAGTGTGGTGATATTTGTTTGGTCATTTGGCCCCCGGTGCATGCCAGTCAAGCCGCTTGGGGGGCTGGATTAGCCCCCGTTGCAGCAACAAAGGAGAAAGTATGTCAATACGGGGGTAGAATGTAGTGGAGATTGGGGGAGGGGTAAAGCTGAGGTGGTTCAGTGGTTGGGGTGCAGTGGGTGGGGCGTTCCAGCGTTTAAGCGTTTAAGCGTTCAAACGCTGGAATGTTGTTGGTTGGTTAGAGTTTTGATTCGGCCAGTTTAATAGTGTTCTCCAGGTTCTGCAGGATCATGGTGAAGCCGAAGACGCCGTCATCGCTCAAGCCGGTCTCCGCGACCCGGCCGCCCATGCCGATCGCCACCTCGGAGAGGAAGCAGGTGACGGCGGCGGCGTTGCTAAGCAGATCAGCGGCCTGGTCTTCAAATTGCCCGAATACCGGTTTTGATATAGCGCTCAAGCAGCACCCCCTTTGCCGCTGATCATGCGGAGTTCTGGCGGCAATCGTTTAAACTCTGTTGTGCCATCCGCATACTCAAGCCGCTGGTATTTTGGCACCCCGGCCAAAAACTCATCAAGCCCTTCAGAGCATTTATCGCTAAAAGACTGGTCAGTCTTAAGAAGATGGTGGAACCAGGCCGAGGCAATCTCCCACAGCGGCATGGCTATCTGGCATGGCCCGATAAATTCGGCCTTGTCGCGATATTCACCATGGTTGGCAAAGATCATCGTGTAAAGCCTGGTGTCTTCGCCTTTTCCGCAAAGCCGGTTGCGGAGATGCTGTTCACTGACGCCAAGCACATGGGCCTTCTCTCTGAAGGTCAGCATCTGGTCTGCCAGGGAGCACATCTCCATGAGATTGGGGCCGAAGCAGACCAATTCAGCATGGTTTTCCCGGCGGATTTCGCTGATCCTGGTTATCTCCGTACTGATTCCGGCCAAACGGGCCTGGTCAAAGGGGCTGTTCTGCCCTTGTAAGGTGCGTTTCTGGCGGCGAAGCAGTAAATAGTCGTTCCGCCACTCGGCGTCACAGCGCACGATCGATCTCGCGATGCGCCGCAGACGAACAAAGGCGAGGAAGAGCTCGGCCTTGGTAATGGGTTCGGGTTGCAGGGCAACCACCTTTTTGGCGTTCTTCCCCATGATTTACGCCTCCAGAGCCTGGCGCGCCATCTGTTGACGCTCGTTGACGGTGTGGCGCTTGATGGTGCTTCTGGTGCGTCCGTGCTTCTGGGCGGTGGCGGCGGTGCCAAGCCCGGCCAGGATATCGGCCTTAAAGAGCTGGGCCTCCTCTTTACTGACTGGCAGTGGGGCCTTGCGGGGCGGGGTGAAAGCGGCCAGCTCTTCACGGATAATCTGGCGCAGGTTGTTGCTTAACACCAGATCGTGTTGCTGATTCCCTCTGGGGTTAATGGCCAGGCCAGTGGTCCAGTAGTTCCACAGCACCTCATCA
>Ga0210043_1002675_pt1 | contig 11399 bp, 16 predicted proteins | sample CryGeymet201501t_FD_183990 | JGI IMG/M metagenome (GOLD analysis project Ga0210043, IMG submission 183990) | Groundwater microbial communities from Crystal Geyser aquifers in Utah, USA - Crystal Geyser metaG 2015-01t (SPAdes) (version 2) | ecosystem: Environmental > Aquatic > Deep subsurface >... | reverse complement strand
CTCCGCACGCTAGATGTTCGTGGTATCTTGAACATCCCACCACGCTAGGCGGCCGCCGAGTTTTGTTTTTTTTTAGCCTTTTAGGCTAAAAAATTTTTTAGAAAAAAAAGGGGGGGGAAATAAAAATCGCCCGTTTTAGGGCGCTTCCTTTCGTTAGCATTACATTGAATGTATAATAGCTGTATGGCGAGAGTGTCTACTATTGACATAGTTCCCGGACTTGAAGCCGGATATTGGCGGCGACTTGCTCCTGGCGATCGTTTTACTTTTTCTCGTGTACGCCGGAAAATTGATTTGCTTTCTGTCCAACGTAAAAAAGGAATAACACAAAGATCCTTGCTTCCGCAAGTTGCCGAGGCTTGGAACGCTTTGAGCGATAGCGTCAAAACAGATTGGTCTAACGCCGGCGCTGAAATGAATTTAAATGGTTATCGTCTTTTTGTCGCGGATAAATGCGCGCGGATTGTCAACGAAATTGGTGGCAATGCTACGCCGTCACTTCTACATCAGTCGTGGATTGGTCAGCTGCACATTGAAGCACCGGCTACTGAACTTCAGATAATCCAGCTACATCCTAAATTTTATTATATCTCGCAAAAAGTTTATGGAAAAAAAGGAATGTATCAACCTGTGCAGATCAATGAATCTTTTTCTTTGCCACTTACAATTTCTCTAAATTATAAATCTGATCTAGTCTCTGCCGGCCCTGCTCCTTCCGCAAAATTTTACGCTGAAGTGTGGTCGCTTTATCAAGGCCGTGATATTTTTACACTGCTTGAAATTGATCTTGATTTGCAATCGGATTGGCAAAATGCCGAGGTCATAATTTCATCCGTCATTGGTCAAGTCGTTAGCTATGATCTTTATTTTCATTTGTACGATTTGACTGGCGATTTGTTTGTTGATAATATTAAAGCTACGCATAACGGACAAAATTGGGTTAGGGATCCTTTTTGCAAAGATATCAATGCAGGATTTACGCGCGCTTTTTATCAAATACCAAAACATTGGTCTGGTGTTACTGTGCCTAACGGTGCTTGGTATGAGTCTGTATATATTGGCTAACAACATGTCTGTTGAAATTTGGGGACAATTAGATAAAAGCCAAGATGACTCTGAAAAAATAGAGGCGGCTATCGCTCGGCTTATCGCTGAACATGAAGCAGATCCCGATTCACACCTTGGCACCGGCGAAAGTCTTGAAGCTCATCGTGCTAGTGAGATAATAGATCATCGTGCGGGGTCAGTTTTATCTGATAAAACAACCATGACAGAGCATGAGATATATGATTCTTTTACTTCTATTGACGCATGGGATGTCGTTTCGGGAACTAAACAACAGGCGGGCTACGCAATGCAGCTTGATAAAGTTATAAATGTTGGTACTGAAGCTGAAGCTGAAGCTGCCATGTTTTTTTATTCCTCCATTGATTTCCTCATCAAAGAAAAAATTGCGCAGTTTTCGGCGAATTTTTATGGGACAGATCCAAATCGTTTTTATGCCATTAGCTTTGGCACCTACTATTTATCGGAAAACGATGGTTTTGGATTGAAGGTTGTCCCCGATGGAGTTTATCTGTTTGTTGATTCTGGCGGAGTTAGAACAATGTCTTCTAAATATTCTACGAATCCTCTTACGCGACATCTTTGGCGGATTCATTTTTTTCCTTCGGAATCTGTTGTCCGTGTGTATATGGATGGGGTGTTAATAATTGAGATGAGTATTCCCACTAATGTGCCTGTAGAAGGCGATACCCCTATGAATCTTTATATTTCTACGGCGCTTAATTATAGTGCTGCTATCAGAATTACTAATTTATTTTTTTCACAAGAAGTTTAAAAAATATGCAAATTATAATCGGCAAAGAATTTCCCAAAAAAGTGATCCCATTGGTTGATAGCGCCAAAAGCTCTATCAAGATTATCGTGTTTGACTGGCGTTGGTACCCGAATGATCCGGGCAATCCTTGCCAGCTATTTAATCAATCGATTGTCCGCGCGAAAAATCGTGGTGTGGATGTTAAGGTTATTTCTAATATTCCCGACATTGTTGGCCGGCTTAAAGGCCTTGGCATTGAAGCAAAAAAACTCTTGACGCCTAACCTCGTTCACGTTAAGCTTATGGTAATTGACGAAAATATCATGATTATCGGTTCCCACAATTACACACAAAACGCTTTCACAATGAACTATGAGCTTTCGGTGATTTTACAAAACAAAGAAAAAGCAAAGGAGCTTGTCGGCTTTTTCAATAACTTATTTTTCTAAAAAATATGGCAGACTATCCAGCCGCAATTTATGCCCCACGCGCTAAAGCTAATCGCTCTGGTGTTGTGTATGACGCGGCCAAAGAAACCGTGCTTTTTGCGGAAGATGTTGTAAATGATGACGACGAAATTGTTGCCATTGAAACTGAACTTGGGACCAATCCAAAAGGCGCCAAGGCCGATGTGAAAACTCGGCTTGATGATGTAGATACCGCGCTTGGCGCGATTCCGGTCAAAGCCACCGGTGCGGAAATAAACACCGGTACAAATGACGCAAAGTTTGCAACACCGCTAGCGATAGCGGGTAGCAATATTGCTTTTATTGCCGACATTCCTGTCAAGGCTTCCGGCGCGGAAATTGACACCGGCACCGACGACGCAAAATTTGCCACGCCAAAAGCGATAGCGGATAGCAAAGTTGTGTCCGAGGATCAGACCGTTACGCTAACGAACAAAAGAATTACTGCTCGCATTACGACTATCACATCTCACGCCACGCCGACGATCAATACTGATATTTGCGACGCTGTAACTATTACAGCTCAAGCCGAGGCGATCACTTCCATGACAACGAACTTATCCGGAACTCCGACTAATTTCCAAAAATTGATTATAAGAATCAAAGACAACGCAACGGCTAGGGCGATCACTTGGGGGGCTTCGTTTATCGCGTTAGGGGTGGCGTTGCCAACAACGACCGTGATTTCAAAAGTTTTGACTGTTGGCTTAATTTACGATAGCGTTTCGGCAAAATGGGGCTGTGTAGCCAGCGCGCAAGAAGAGTAAAAATAATAAAACTAATTTATGGCACTTATAACTAACTTAGTTTCATATTGGAAACTTGACGAAAGCAGTGGTAACGCCGCAGATGCTCACGGTTCTAATACGATGGTCAATGTTGGGACGATGGCTTATTCTGCTGGTAAAATAAATAATGCTGCTGACACTGTCAATACAGGGAAATATCTTACCATAAGCAATGCTTCTCAAGTGGGGTTAGATATTATTACAGATGTGTCTTTTTCGTTATGGGTAAAAACTTCTGAAAATTCTAAAACAATTCTTGGCTTCTTTGGAGCAGGGGCTGATGGTTATGGTCTTGGTATGGGAACTATAGCGGATAAACCAATTGGAGTAGCTGCCGCTAGATTGGGAGATGGTTGGATTGCTGGCACGAGCAGGATTGATGATGGAATTTGGCATCATATCGTATGCACTCTGAATGGAACAACTGCCAAAATATATGTTGATGGTGTGTTGGAAAATACGATAACAGTTGGGGCTGCTATTTCCTATACAGGAGATAGAGATATAGGACGACGCCTAACTACTTATCTTTCCGCTCAAATTGACGAGGTTGGTATATGGTCTAGGGCTTTGTCTGCGAGTGAGGTTACGGAATTGTATAATTCAGGGGCTGGGTTTCAATATCCGTTTTTGCTTGGCAATCCAAATTTTTTAATGTTTATGTAAAATCAAGTAGTATGACCAAGATCACCGGTCCTCTTTTTTCTGAAAACGCCTCCGGCACGATAGCCGAGTTTTTGACTTTTTCAAAAAGGCGCACCGGGCAACAAGTCCGGTGGCAAAAAAAACAAAAAGACGCGGGGTCTGTCGGACAAGTGGCGCAACGGGCGGATTTTTCTACCGCTTCCGTTGCTTGCCGATTTTTTGAGTATGGTGTTTTATCTTTTGGCGCCGGAATCTTTGGGGCCGAAAAAAGCATTTTTGATTTGGCTGCTGCCGGTAAATCGGTCTCGGGGTATAATCTATGTATTGAGGAATTTTTAGCGCTTTAATTTTTTAACTTAAAAACCATGGCAGAAGTCCAAGGATTAGATAAACTTTTTTCTGTAATGCCAACAAAACGCTTTGGTGTTTTTTCTAAATTCGGTACTTCTCAATGCGGCTTTACAAATTATGGCGACGATGACATTGTTTTCAATGAGCAGGGCTATGGTGTGGCCACTTTCGGCAATACAATCTATGCAAACATTAAGATTCTTTCGGGAATATATCGCCGCTATAGTTTGACCGGCAAACAAAAAATCATACGCAATCGCTATTTTATAACAGGCAACCCGAGAACAGCACTTCAGCAAGCGAACCGGCAAAAATATGCTGCTGCCGTATTGGCATGGCAAAGCTTGACAGATGAGCAAAAAGCAGTTTATAATGCGAGGTGTAGGTTTCTAAGATTATCTGGGTATAATCTTTTTATTAAAAACTACCTGCTTTCTCCATAAAAAGTCGAGTGGGTCTAACAACAAAAATTTTTGCAAAAAAATGGCTAAAGTAACAGGTCCCTTAATGTCTATTGACGCAAGGGGTAAAATTGGCGACGCTATCGTCTTTTCCGTTTGGAAAGGTCAGAACTACGTTCGTCAATGGTTAAAGCCTGCTAACCCGCAATCTGTTGCCCAAGGTGATCAAAGGATCATTCTCGGTGGCACTGGACGTGCGGTTGGTAAGGTTACGGTAGCTGGTGTAATTGCCTCAAAGTTAACCACTTTGGGAGTTATGCCGTCCACTCAATCTAAGCAATCCTACTTTGTTAAGTACATTTTGTCGCACTATCTTGATAGTGTTACGAATTACGAAACTCAGTTAGCTGCTTTGATCGGGCATATCGCGTATACAGCTTTTCAAGCTGGAGCCGATACGCTTGGTATCACCGACTTTGATTTGGCTTATGCGACTACTGCCGCGTTTGATCGCGGTCTTGGCGTTTTCCTTTTGGCAAAGACGTGTCAAGCTCTCGGGTTTACCGGTGAGCCTTACACTTCAGCTTTGACCGCTTGGACAGGCGCCGACATCGATCTTTTCGTTGCCGACTTCTAGTCTTGGACTAACTAAATATTGACTTGTGAAAAACCCGCTGCTTTTTAGCAGCGGGTTTTTGTTTTTGTATTTTTTGCGCGTTAGCGTTGGTATAGTTTTTTTGACTTTTTGAAACGCTTGACTCTTAAATCTTAAAGGTCTATAATATAACAAATGCAAAAACCAGACTACATAGAGCTTAAATTTCCGGCCGATCTTAAAGATTTTCGGTCTCTCTCAAAAAAATACATGATTGCCTTAGAGGGGCAAGATATTTGTATTCGTTTTTCGCAAGAACGGTACCGGAAAGAATTTAAATATCGTGTCATTTCAGCGAAAGCTGAAGAGTGGATAATAGCAAGGACAGGCGAAAAATTTTATGATTTTAAGGTCAAATTATTAAAAATAAATACAAAAAAATGAAAGAAAAAATAGGTATTTGGGGATATGGTGAGGTCGGTAAAGCTATCGCTCAATTCTACAAAAATCCTGAGGTTGAGGATTTGGCTTCCAACCATGTTTTTGGCGAGCTGACAATTCTGCATGTTTGTATACCATACGGTTCCAACTTCGTCCAACTTGTTAAAAACAAGATGAAGCGAACAAAAGCTAAAATAACTTTTATTCATTCTAGCGTGCCGGTAGGCACGACTAAAAAAATAGGCGGGGATATAGTGCATAGTCCGATCCGTGGCGTTCATCCTCATCTACACCAAGGAATAAAAACTTTTGTTAAATATGTTGGTTTTGACGATCCTGTAGTTGGCTCTTATGCCGCTAAACATCTTCGTAAAATAAAATTAAATGTGCGTGCCGTCTCCGGCACGCAAAATACTGAGGCGCTGAAACTTTGGGACACGACACAATACGGCGTGATGATCATGCTAAATAAAGAAATAAAGAAATTTTGCGACAAGTACGGTTTAGATTTTAGTATTGTGTATACCGACGCAAACAAGACTTACAACCGAGGCTATATTAAGCTTGGCCGTTCGGAGGTAGTGCGGCCATTTCTAAAATATATGCCTGGACCTATTGGCGGCCATTGTGTTTTGCCAAACTGCAAACTTCTTGATGACGAAATCGCAAAATTGATTCTTTCTAAAAAATATTAAAAAAAACTCTCATGCAAAAAAATAAAAAATATTACGACGATTTTTATACCAAGTACCCCACTAATGTACATAACAGTCCCGGCCGCTTTAAGGCGGTTGCTGATCTCTTGTCCGGCGCTGTGCTTGATGTTGCATGCGGCACCGGAACGCTTGCGGATTATTATGCCGGCCAATATGTTGGCGTGGACATCTCTGATGTCGCGATTAAAAAAGCTTACGCCGCGAGGCGCAAAGACGCCAAGTTTATGGTGGCTGATTTTACCAAGCCGGGCGTAACGGCGGCGGGGCAGTTTGATTGCATATATTTCGGCGAGTTTTTAGAACACATAGAAAACGATGATGTCGCTTTTCAAAATGCAATCAAACTGCTTAAGCCGGACGGTAAAATTATTGTTAGCGTGCCTAATTATGACCGCGTGCCGGATGAGAGCCACTGTCGGATTTTTACCGTTCCGCAAATTCGGCGCGAATATTCTAAATACGGAAAAGTTATTTTTCATGTTTGGCCGGGCTTCCAGCAACGCATTATGTTTAGTATTGATCTATCTGCTAAGCCCCACAATGACGTTACATTGGTTATGATTGCCAAAGACGAGGAAAAGGGCATTGAGAGGGCTATAATCTCTGCCTTGTCTGTAGTAGACCGTGTGGTGGTGTCTGTGGATACCGCAACGACTGACCGGACTGCTGAAATTGCCCGCCTATATGCTGATGAGCTTAAAAGTCATATCTGGGACAATGATTTTTCAAAAGCGCGCAATGAGGCGCAGGCCGGCGTTAAAAGTAAATGGATCTTATTCTTGGACGGACACGAGTACCTAGAGAGCTTGGGTGATGTTGCGGCTAAGCTGCGAGATGACGTTGACGGTGTTTTCATTACGATCCGCATGGAGTCCGGCCTTGAGTTTCTCTATCCACGTTTTTTTCGCTCACATATTCAATTTAAAAATAAAGTTCACAATGTGAACGAGTGCAAGACTAGGCGCAGCGCTCCGTCCTGTGTTATTATTCACGATCGTCTGCACGGACAAAGTGAAGAATCTACAAAAAACCGGAACGAACAGCGCGACAAAATGATGCCGGCTGAACTTAGAGAGGCGCTTCAAAAAAATCCTAAAAATTCCCGCGCGCATTTTCACCTTGCAAATTATTGCATGATGAGGCAAGATCCAAAAAAAGCGATAAGACATTACAAAGCCGTCATTAAGTATGGAAAATCTCCGGATGAAAAATATCTTTCTCTCTTACATCTCGGCGCTTTGCACGCTTCTCTTGGTCGCTACTTCCGCGCACTTTTAGCTTTCAACCGGGCGGATAAACTTCTCCCGGGCCGGTGGGAAAGCGCCCGCGCTATCGGAGGTCTTTATTTCATGACGGAACGATATAAAAAGGCGCTTCCGTGGCTCGTGCAAGCTCTTACGCCTAATACTCGGCGTTATGCGTATCAGCCTATGGAGCAAAAGATGTACGAGATATGGGACATGATCGGTAATTGCTTTGCTCGATTGAATCAGAACGCTCAAGCTGTCACGGCTTGGGAACGTGCCAGCGAACTTGCCACATCCGATACGCAAAAAAAGTTTTTCGGCGAAAAGATCAAACTTGTGAAAATGCTTTTGAAGCCTTGACTTTTTGAAAGTCAAGGCAAGGAGATAACCCACGCCCCCCCGTCCAAATAAATAACCGCCAGAGTGGCGGTTATTTATGTAGTGAGGCTCATTTCACGGTACAGTATTATTATAAAGGTACAAACAATTTTGTCAAGTGCCTCTACTGTGTTTGAATATCTACCGGTATAGCGTTCACGTCCGTGGTAAATTGGTTTATCACCAATTTGATATTTTCTTTCTCCTCGTCTGTCGCGGCTGAAGTAGCTACACCCTCGGCGATTAGACCGATTTTTTCGTTTAACATCTCTTTGTCTTTTGTCGTCATTTTTTTGATTATGTTACGATTGCGACCTTTCTTATATTATAGACCTTTAAGCTTGCCGTTGCAAGCTTTGCGCCTGTGGATAACTTTTTTACATGACTTTGTAAAGCTGCAAAGCTTTTAAGAGCTTTTGGATGAGTGACAGCTCATCTTTGAGCGCGGCAATAGCCGCGAATTTGTCGGTAACATTGTGTCCGGGGCAAAGTGTATCAGAGAAAGCTCTATGCGGGTAGATTGCCGTTATAGGGATGTTTGACTTTTTCATCAAGATATTGCACCAGTGGCCGAGTGCTTTCTCTTGTTCCGGCGTTGGATATTCTTTTTCAAAATTTCCTGCCAGACCTATACCATAAGCTTGATCATTTTGCCCGCGGGTGTGCGCGCCTATTTCGTTGAGTCTTCGCGCTATGATTGCCTTACCGGTACGTTCAATAAAAATATGGTATCCACAATAATAACCGTATTTGCTCATGGGGAATTGCTGTATTTTATGCCACTGGTCCACTTTTGAAAATTGCGGCGTTTGTTGGCCGTCTGCCGTGTGGTGGAATATGATTTTATGAGGTTGAAATGTCATCTTTTCTCCTATCTTTTCCCTGCGACATGAGTGTCGTAAGGATAGATGTGCCGGCGTAGCCGGACATAAAGGCTGTTATCACACTATGATCTACTAAGTAGCCGACGAACCCCCCAACGATGATGCCACCCAGTGATCCAAGAATGATTTTTCCCTCCGATATTTTGGGCATGACTAAGGTGTTATCCATAGTGATGTCTTTGATCAAGGCGCCGAGTAATCCGGCGCCGAATAGATATAAAAATGTGTCTGGCATGTTTTTTGTTGCTTTTTTGCCACTACTTGGATTTTGTTCGTTTCACGACTTATCCACAGGTTATCCACAGGTTATCCACAGTTTATCCACAGTTGGCTTTGTAATTAAAATGGCTCTATTTAGCCCTATTTTGCTTTTTTTTGCTTTTTTGTCGCCTTTTTTGCGACTTATCCACAGGGTATAAAAATATTCCTCTTGAAGAGCAGGCTCCCCCAACGGCAGATTTTTAAAAAATCACCGTTGGGTGCCTGTTGCTTTATTCCTCTGCCGGCTTCTTAGCCGCCGGCAAGCAAGCATGGCTCTTCACAACTTAACACGCCACTTTGTAAAAAGTAGCGCGGGCAGGTACCGTCTCGAGCCTCTCCCCGCTCTTTAACGTCGCAAGTGAAGGATTACCCCCCAACGACGATGATGATTTAGTAAATATCATGACACTATTATACTTGCTGTTTTTTAATATGCAACGAGTCAAGGGTGTGGATAACTTTTGGACTGCTACGAGGCGCAGCATACTTGCTGTTTTAAAGCAGATTTTTATTTTGCTGCAGGTTAATTTTCGCTGGCTCACTTTCTATTTTTTGCCGTGCGCTTTGCTGTGCGGATCCGGTGCCTGCAGTTTTTGCAGGCACCTGCTAAAAATAATACACATTTTTTTTCAAAAAAAGGTCAGTTCGCTAGGGGGTGACTAAAACACACAGCGCCAGGGGACTTTGCCAAAGCCATCAGAGGAGGCGACTGAAAGGAGCCCATGCCTGCAATTCGTGTGCGTGATGTATTATCTGTTTTAGTAATTTCTTTCGTGTATGCGGTGATAATTTTTTAAAGGTACGGCAGGCATGAAACAGAATATTTTTATTCCACCGTTCGCGGGTAAGGGGGGGGTGCTGGGAGAACCGATGCAAGGGGTGGGTAAAAACTTTATCGCCGAATTTTCTTTGTGAAGAAGATAAACCCAGCACTGGGGGAAGGGTGCGCCCTTCCCCCTAAAATATTTTTTGACACATCTTTTTGCTTTTCCTATTTATTTTTTACAAAAAAAAAGCAAAAAGATCTTAGTGGCGAAAAACTCCTTTCTGCGCTGTGAGCCCTAGCGAACTGACCTTTTTTTGATAAAAAAGGTGCACATATATTAAAACGGACTTCGCCATGTAAATTCCCAATGTAATATTTTTTTTTAACTGACCTTTTTTTTATTTTAAATCTCTTCCTTTTTTTTATTTCCCCCCCCTTTTTTTTCTAAAAAATTTTTTAGCCTAAAAGGCTAAAAAAAAACAAAACTCGGCGGCCGCCTAGCGTGGTGGGATGTTCAAGATACCACGAACATCTAGCGTGCGGAGTGGTTGGACGTTATTGAGCGGCCGGCCGAGCCTTGAGGGTCCGCTAAATGTTGAGCGTGGTGGTAGGGTCAAGTTACAACGAATATTGAGCGTAGCGGGGTCATTACCACTGCCCGCCTAGCGTGGCGGGAGGGCGGAGTTATCACGAACGCCGAGCGTGTTGGGTCCGTTGCGGTTATTGGTGGTGTCGGTGGTGGTTACGGTGAGAGGTTGGGGCGGTTATTGCTGTTGTTGGTGGTGGTTACGGTGCCAGCAGTTCGGCCGGCTTAAAGGTCTTTAGCAGAGAGAGCCACGGCGGTCATCGCCAGGGCGGCGGGGTGTTATCGCCGGGGGCGGGGTACCCGCCACATAATAAGATTGGTATAAGATTGGTGTATAAAATTGGTGTTGGGCAATATTAAGTCTGTTTTAGTTCAACTTATTTTTTTATTTGTTTTGCGGTTTTTTTGCGATTCTGAAAAAAAAGAAAGCCCTAGAATCGCCTGCAAGCCACTTGGAATTTAGCCAATGATATATGTGCCATTGTCTAAGGCATAATATCCAGCAATCGCCACAGCGCCGAAAAAAAACAGATCATCCGGTACCGGTTGCCGGTGCTTTTTTGGCAGTAACATCGTTCTACATTTTTTCAGAAAAAACAAAGAAAAAAGCAAAAAAAAAAAAGAAGCACGTAGTGCCTCCCTTTCCGCCAGCGTCAGCTGGCGGAAAATTATTCCCGCCCGAAGGGCGGGAATGTGCGAAAAAAATCCCGCCCGAAGGGCGGGATTGACAAAATTTCTAAAATAATGTGTCGCCAATTCCCCCGCGAGTTATCCACAAGTTATACACAAGTTATACACAACCTTGCCAAAAAAAAAGGCCATTGAGAAAAAGGTTTGATGATAATTTTTTTTAAATTGTTTTTTCTATGTTTTATCTTTTGGGCTTTTTAGGGCCCAAAAGATAAAACATAAAGGATTTTTTTATTTTTAAGCTTCTCAAATTTTTTTTTTTTGATAAAAAAAAAATTCTCGTTGCGCTTTAAAAATAAAAAAAAAACTTCTGGTTGGCCTTTTTTTTTGGCAAGGTTGTGTATAACTTGTGTATAACTTGAGG
>Ga0210043_1002669_pt1 | contig 11421 bp, 7 predicted proteins | sample CryGeymet201501t_FD_183990 | JGI IMG/M metagenome (GOLD analysis project Ga0210043, IMG submission 183990) | Groundwater microbial communities from Crystal Geyser aquifers in Utah, USA - Crystal Geyser metaG 2015-01t (SPAdes) (version 2) | ecosystem: Environmental > Aquatic > Deep subsurface >... | reverse complement strand
AGGTTTCAAGTTTAGTATCAATGTTCCCTGTCATACCAACTGGATAGTAAGTTGTTTTATTTGGACGAAATGACTTCCAAAATTGTAATTTAACTTTTGATGTTAAGTTTAAATTGGATGAAAATAGTTTACCCTTTAGTATTGATTCCAATTGATTTTCTTGGATATTTGTCTCCCATTTATCCCAAGATAAATCAAATTGACTATCCTTCCATAATCCTTTCTCCCAGCTACTTTTACCATTTACAAGAAACCAATTGTTTCGGGTACCAGATTCTTTCCATTCAAAGTTTCCTTTGTATGAGCCTTGAATCAAAATATTATTCCAACCAGGAAGTGAGGATTTTATCTCAGCCATTTCCGGGAAATTCCATGTGAGCTTAGATGAATCCAATTCATTTTCATTTATTACTGAATAATTCCACTCGCCCCAATCATTCAAATAATTACGATCGGTGCTAATTATCTTAGTTGCTAAATCTTTTTGATATTTAAAACTATTCTTAAAAGATACATCTTCCCAATTTGCTTTATCCCAGAAAATGAAATTGCCTTTCATATTATTCCATTCTGCATCCGATTGAAAAACTTGTTGAAACTCGGATTGTTGAAAGCTAAAAGTTCCACTTGTAATCCCTTCATTTGCATCAAATAAATGTATCCATGAGGCTAGACCCTTAACTTCATTAGTGTCTAAATTTTTCAATCGAGTGTTCATTTCTATACTAGATGGTTTTCCATCCTTAAGTAAAATACTTCCATTGCCTTGGATGCGTGTTACAAAAGGTAACCAAAACCAACCATTTGAATAACGAAATTCAATACGATCTTCTGATTTATAAAATAGCCAATCTGTTCTTTGTTTAATATTTAAAATTTGGTTTTCACTTTCAAATACATCTATTTGTAAACCCGAAAATTCTACCTCTTGGATATTGGCTCTTAATAGATAATCAACCAATGACGAAAAGAAGTCATCTCCTGTATCGATTTGGATTTTTGGATTGATGATTTTAATTTTCTTGATATAAGGATTCTTAGAAAATAAAGACGAAAGCTTAAGCCCTATCTTTTTAGATTGAAGTAATTTACGATTATAGGTAAAGTCTTCTTCTTGAGAAATCATTAAATCCTCAATTAGTATACCTTCCCAAATTGAAAATTCTATTATCCCCAAATCTACAGCTTTGGATAGATCTTTATTGATTACCTGAGTAATGAAATTACGAATATCATTAACTTGGATCCTTGATTCAAAAATTGTATATTCTAAATAACGAATTGTTCCAAAGTAGGAAGTAATTAAAAAAGCACTTCCAATCAATAGATATTTAATGAATGGCAATTGAATAAAGAAAAGGATTTTGTCGATCGAGAGGGAGCTGAACCATTTCTCGATCGGAAGAGATTTCATTTTAAAAATTGGAAATTAAAAAATATTAGTTGGAACCTAGAATCTGAGCGCAGTCATTTTTAATACTAGAAAGACTTACAGAATTTGGATATTCTTTAAGACCTAATTCCGCAACCTGCATACTTTTTTTATAAAAGTCTAGACTCTTATTAGTATAACCCATTTTATAATAAGTTTTAGCTGCAGTCTCATAGTAGAAATGATCTTTGTGGATTTCAGGTCCTTTATATGCTCTACTTAAAGCAGCTAAGGCTGGGTAGTATTCTTTCTCTTCGTATAAAGAGCGAGCAACCATTTTCTTTCTTTCATGATCATTGTAATTACGATCTAACTTTTCAGAGGTACTAAGATAACCGATTGCCTGACTGTAATCAGATTTACCGTAATATGCTTTGCCTAAGTATAGATTCACTTCGGAAGGATTCACTGCCTTAGTATTAGCCTGCAAAACTTCCTTTAGCAAAGAAGCAGCTTGGTCATAATTTCCGTGGTCTACAAGTATTTTAGCTTTATCAAGTTTTAGTTGTTGCTTTCGGTCTTCGGGGATGGAAATCAAGGATAACTCAGAATTGATTGATGTAATCTTTTCTTGAGTTGATTTCTCCATATTTTCTGATAAATCTGAATTCTCTTTCTCTTGGCCTGAGGAACATCCTGTTCCAGCTAGTCCTAAAAGTAAAAGCATCACTATTATTAATCTCATCTTAAATATTTAACCGACCTTCAATTTTTCTAATTCTTTCAAAAAGTCAACTCCTGCATCAGGAGAAGCATCCTCCAACTTTTGGAGGTTGATTGTATCTGCATCGATTTCCTCAAGAAACCTCGAGGGACTTGTATCCATGCTCTCCCCATACTTTCTACGGGTCTTCGCTGATGTCAAGAATAATTTCCTTTTGGCACGAGTCATAGCGACATAAAACAATCTTCGTTCTTCATCTACAGAATTCCCCTCTTCTACTACTCTAGAATTAGGGATAACTCCTTCCTCTATACCTACGACAAATACGGACTCAAACTCAAGTCCTTTTGATTGATGAATTGTAAGAAGTTGCACTCTCTGGTCTTCCTTCTCTTCATCTTGGGGTTCATCTTCCATGAGCAGAGCAAGGCGTGCAAGGAAATCAAATAGACTTGGTTTTTCTTCTCTATCCTCATCATCTTCAAAAAAGGAGAGCATATTCACAAGTTCGGACATATTGTACAGTCTTGCCTTGACTACCTTCTCATCGGTCTCATCTAATTGAATTTCCCGCTCCATTCCGCTTTCTTGGATAAATTCTCTAAGAATGGGAGCAAGCTTAGTGGATTGTGCAAATTTCTTTCTATACTTATCTAATAATTCAGAATAATTGTACATCTCCTCCCTAACCTTAGCTTTAATTTCGGTAAGGTAATCAGGAGAGGCTATAATCTTATCCATGATATCATGTAAAGAAGTTCCTTCGTGTATAGAAGCATTGTGCATAACAGCCATGCTTTTCTCACCTATTTTACGTTTAGGAGTATTGATTGTTCTCATCATAGCAAGTTCATCTTTGGGATTGGCTATGATACGAAGATAGGCTATGATATCACGGACTTCCTTTCTATCGAAAAAATTATATCCACCGACCACTTTGTACGGAATATTTCGCATTCTCAATTCTTCTTCGAAGGGTCTTGCTTGGAAATTTGTTCGAAATAAAATAGCAAGATCTTTCAGCTTAGCACCTTTTCTTTGTGCTTCTTCAATTTTGCTCACAACAAAAATTGCCTCTTCCCTTTCATCCTGGGTTTCAAAATATTCAATTTTCTCATCCGAGTAAAGACTGCTGAATAATTCTTTGGCTCTTCGGTCTAAATTTTTTTGGATAAGGCTATTCGCTGCTTTGATAATCATAGAGGTTGATCTATAGTTTTCAAGAAGTCTCACGACTTTGGAATCAGGGAAATCATTTTCAAAGTTTAAAATCAATTGTATATTAGATCCCCGAAATGCATAGATGCTTTGGTCGTCATCTCCCACCACACAGAGATTGCGGTGTGGGCCTCGGAGCAGTGTTAAAAATTCATATTGCAATTCGTTGGTATCTTGGAATTCATCCACCATGAAAAAATTGAATTTCTTATGATAGCCCTCGGCAACTTCGGGAAACTTTGTAAAGAGTGAAGATGGTAGTAAAATTAAATCGTCAAAATCTAATGAGTTTGTATCCTTAAGAGAATCTATATAATTCGGGTAAATTTCTCTAGCTACAATATCTAATTCATTGCTGGAATCATATAGTCTATCCAGGTAAGTATTTTTCGTATTTTTAACAAGAGATATACGGCGAATGATTTCTTTAGGTGGAAAATCTTTTGGATTCCACTTTTTAGCCTTCATCAACTGAATGAGAAGTGCCTCTTGGTCATTGGAATTGAGTAAAAGAAAATGATTGCTATAACCTAGTTTATCTATATGTTCTTTAAGAATTTTCAAACCTAAGGAATGAAATGTTGAAAGTATAATCCCTCTAAGTGAGGTTCTTGGAACCATCTTCCTCAGTCTGGATTCCATCTCTCTTGCACTCTTGTTGGTAAAAGAAAGAGCAACTATTTTGGAAGCTTGGATTTTCTCATTTTGAATCATGTGGGCAATACGATTTGTGATCACACGAGTTTTCCCAGAGCCAGCGCCTGCAAAAACAAGAAGTGGACCCTCGACTTTCCGAACAGCTTCCAATTGATTGGGATTTAATTCCATAGTATAGGAGACATAATAAAAAAACGAGAAGCAGGAGCAAGAAAAAACAGATTTCGTCTTGGAAGGAATCAATTCTTCAGAATGATGGGATAATATGGAATTCGGAAATCCTACTGACAATCTCTGGCCTAGGAAGAATCGAAAAGTTCTCCAAGACACACCCATTTTCAAATTGGTCTCTCACGACGTTACCCCCTTTGGAAAGTATTTTACAAAACCATTCTACGTCCTAGAATCAAAATCTTGGGTCAATACTATCGCGATTACTGACAAAGATGAAATTCTATTAATACGCCAATACAGACATGGACTTCATGAATACTGTATTGAAATTCCTGGTGGAATTGTTGATGAAGATGGCGAGGATGCTCCGCTTATATCTGCCAAAAGGGAACTTGTAGAAGAAACTGGCTACACTGCTCCTGAATGGAAGTTCATAGGAAAGGTATCTGGAAACCCAGCTATTTTCAATAATTACTCCTATACCTTTTTAGCATTAGGTGCTACAAAAACGACTAAAGTAGATTTCGATGAAGCAGAGGATATAGAAATAGTGCTGGTTCCTAAGGATCGCATAATTGAACTTATTCGAAATGGAACCATACACCATTCCATGATGGTAGCAGCACTGAGCATGTATTTGATTCATGAAAAATTCTAATTCCAAGTGGATAGATAATTACGCAATCTTTCGAATTAGAGACTTTCGCTTTTATATACTTTCCAGACTTCCCTTTGTTCTATCTATTCAAATGCAAGCTGTCATAGTTGGCTGGCAGATTTATGATATCACCAAAGATCCATTAGCTCTAGGTCTGATAGGACTTGCTGAAGCTATTCCTTCCATACTTGTAGCATTGTATGCAGGACATCTAGCTGATCGTTTTGAAAGAAAACGAATTGCAATTTATTCAAATTTCGTATTGATCCTTTGTTCTTTTTTACTTTTTCTTTTTACCTTGGATGGCCAGAAGTTCATTACAAACTACGGAGCTAGTCCCATTTACTATGTTATTATTTTATCTGGGATAGCTCGTGGATTTATAGGCCCAAGTATTTTTGCATTTATGACCCAGATTGTTCCCAAAGATCTCTATCCAGAATCTGCTGCTTGGTCTGGTACTAGCTTTCAGATTGGATCAGTCCTCGGGCCTGCACTGGGTGGTTTGATCTATGGATTCTATGGAGTGAGCGTTGCTTATTTTGTTGATTTTTTCTTTGTTACTTTATCCTTTCTTTTCTTGATGCAAATTCCAAGCAGATCCTTACCAGAGATTCCCTCCAAGGAAAGTTTATATGCCTCCCTTTCTGCTGGAATACGCTTCGTATTAAAAAATGAATACGTATTAGGTGCTATGTCATTGGATATGTTTGCTGTGCTTTTCGGTGGAGCGGTTGCGCTTCTTCCTATTTTTGCAGCAGAGATTCTTCATGTGGGTTCAGAAGGATTAGGCTTCTTACGAGCTGCTCCATCAGTTGGTGCAGTTCTTGTTGCAGTCTATCTTGCCCATCGTCCTCCACTCAATCATTCTGGAAAAATACTTCTCGGTTCCGTAGCAGGTTTTGGACTTTCCATGCTGCTCTTTGCAGTTTCAAGTAATTTCTTACTTTCTCTATTTGCCTTATTTTTAAGTGGAGCCTTTGATTCTGTAAGCGTTATTATACGGTCAACTATAATGCAGATCATGACACCTGATTCTATGCGTGGTAGAGTGAGTTCAGTCAATAAAATGTTTATAGGTTCCTCCAATGAAATTGGTGCCTTTGAATCAGGAGTAACTGCAAGATTTATGGGAACAGTTCCTTCCGTTCTATTTGGTGGAGCTATGACTTTGGGAATTGTTGCTCTTAGTACCAAAGTTTTTCCCAAATTAATTGGATTAGAATTAAAAGACTTCATAACTAAAAAAGAAAAAATCTAAAAATCAATTAAAAAAATGATTTCCCTACTTCTATTTTGGGAAGATAAAGGATCATTATGAAACTCTTCATCTTCCTTTTTCAAATAATGCAAACTGGATTATTTCAGGTTAAAAATTTTCTAAGAGGCACTAAGTATTCCTACTTATTGATACTTCCTCTTATTCTTCCTTTCTTCTCTTTAGCTGCTCAATACAAATCATTGGATTGGAATTCCATTCAAGTTGAGGCGACATTAAAAAATAATGGAAATTTAAAAATTGCAGAAACTCAATCCATTCTATTCACGGGAGATTGGAATGGTGCCTATCGTAAATTCGATTTAGGATTGGGACAAAAATTAAAATTTCATTCCATGGAAATTCTTAGAAATAATGGGGAATGGGAAACTCTTTCCGATGATTCTATCGATATCAAAGATTCTTATCTCTACTATCCATCTGAGTCTACTGTAAAATGGAGATCACGGTATCCTCATGATCCAATTTTTGAAGGAGAAACAATAATATACCGTTTGAATTATGAATATGAAAATATCTTAGATAATAAATCAGCAAACGTATTCCAATTAAACCATGACTTTGGATTTGAAGATCGAAATGGAGAGATACGAAAATTTAAAGTAAATTTATCTTGGGAGGACAAGTGGAAATTGGTTTCTCAGAATAATTTGCAAGTTCTTTCCTCAGAAACAGAAGAGAAAAAACTTTCATTCACTGCACCTACTGCCTTACAACCTGGTCAAAAAATGATAGTTACCTCTGATTTTGATTACAACGGTGATATATCTACTCTAAATCAAATTTCAGTTCTAGCCGTATATGGAATTCGGATTTCTCATTTTATACTCTTACTATCATTTGCTGGAATGGTAAGCTTTTTCATTTACCTGTATTGTAAGCAAAAAGGTTTTTTTAAAGAACCAAAAAAAATAAAATCTTGGGAAGAATTTCGAGAATTTCTAGGTGACCTTTTACCAGAAGAAATAGCCATACTCTCCGAAAAAGGTTTAGTGGCATCCTGGATGGCTCGAATGATACTCGAGAAAAAAATTCAGTTTTTTCCAAGCGAGAAACAAGAATCAAGATTAAAATTACTTGTAGATCGCTCTTCTTTATCAGAAAGTGATGCAAAAATTATTGAAAGCCTTTTTGTGGAAGGAGTAACATCAATTAGCATTTCTGAGCTAAAGAAATTCTATAAGAGGAAAAAAACATCCTATTCTCTTGCAGAAAGCATTCGAAGTAAAACAAATCAGAATTTAATTGCGAAAGGAATCCTTCCAGAACATCAATCCTTCTTTGGTAAAATCATAGAAGTATTTTTAGATAAAATAGTAATGAACGTATTTTTCTTTTTCCTTTTAGTGATTGGAGTATTTTTTATTTTTAAATTTTTTATAGAACCAATCTTAGAAGTAAATTTCATATCAGGAGGGAGATTCTTCTTTTTCATTTTCCTATTTTTCTTCTCAAGACTTATGATGAGTCTATTCAATGATGATCACTACGGATTTTATGATTTAAAATACAATAGAGTAAGATACTTTCTAATTAGATATTTACTCTCAATGATTCCCAGTTTGTTGATTTTTGCGTTTTATTTTTGGAGCCTAGATCTAAGTGTTGAATTGTATTCGATTCTGCTTGGTTTAGCTGGACTAAGCATATTAGAATATTTATGGAATACGAATCCGTTAAAACATATGAAACAAATTGAAATTAGCCTATGCGCACTTTCCATGAAAAACTTCTTAGATGCCAAACTCATCTCAGATGAACCCTGCGATATTCCTCAAGAATATGCGAGTTATATTCCTGCCTTTGATCTTGAATTTGATGTGAAGTATAGAATCGAAGACCTTAGGAAACCGGATTGTCTTTATTTACTTCCGCAATATTTCGATAATTGGCAAGAAGTAATGAACCAATACCAAAAGAATCAGACATCCCAATCGAATCGACATTCTTCAAATACAAACTTTACTTCTGCAGAAAATTCTTCCTCTTCCGACTCTGGAATTTCTTATGGAGTAGCAACAGGACTCGCTTTGGGAGGCTTATTTGGAGGAGCTGGTGCATCCGCTTCTTGGTCAGAAATGAGTGAGTTTTCTTCCTCTGCTCAGTATTCTCCTCCCTCTAGTTCTTCTTCCTCTTCTGGTTCAAGCAGTTCAGGTGGTGGTGGAGGTGGAGGATGGTAGAAATAATTATATGAAAGATTCTAAAATCATTGCAGAAGAAATAGGCAGGTATTTCTTCGATCATCTACAAGCAGAATTACAAAAAGATCCAAGTATCATTGATGCGATAGGATTTGATTATAAAACACCTAGAGAAATTCATAAATCAGTTTTAAAAGATTTATTAGAAATCTTTCCAAATTTAATAAACCTTCCGAGGCCAAATTATAATTTATTCGAGAGATGGGTAAAATGGAATAACTTTCCAATTGCTTATAAAGATTTTACTTTTGATGCCTATAATATTATATTTCTTTATAGAATCATAGCAATACGAAATTTTTCCAAAGAAAGCAGCCAGTATTTCAAAAAGGTCACCTTAGAAGTATTCGATAAATTTGATTATAAAAGACCAGGATTTTCCGTATCAGGTTTTCTTGATTTTGAAAATAATATGCGAGAATTGCTTCGCAAAATACTATTAGAAATTCCAAACATTGACCAAGAAGAAGCATGGAATTTACTCTTTGAACAAAGTAAGGAATACCAGGCTGTGGTTAATGAATTTTTTGAAAGTATATTAAAGAAAGCCTTAGATGATTCAGAACGCCTTTTGAAAAATATCTTACCAGAAAAAATAGCAGATGAACTTAAATCTTCAAACAAAGTTATACCAAAACACATACCTGAAACCTCAGTTGTATTTACAGATTTTAAAGGCTTCACTCAGCTAACAGAAAAAATGGCACCAGAGTCACTGATCCAAGAACTGGACAATTGCTTTTCTGTCTTTGATCAAATCATAGACTCACATAAAATTGAAAAAATTAAAACGATTGGAGATTCCTATATGTGTGCCTCAGGGGTTCCTGAGCCAAGTCATACTCATGCAATAGATGCCTGTCTTGCAACACTAGAAATGCGTGATGCAATGCGTGAACTTTACATTCAAAGAAGTAAAAATGGGGAATTGTATTGGAAGGTTCGTATTGGAATTCATACAGGTGAACTCACAGCTGGAGTAATTGGCCAGAAAAAATTCTCTTACGATATCTGGGGCGACACAGTGAACACTGCTAGTCGAATGGAAAGTTCAGGTATAGAAGGTGAAATCAATGTTTCAAAATCTGTATACGATAAGGTTCATTTTTTCTTTGATATGGAATCTAGAGGTTTTATTGAAGCCAAGAATAAAGGAAAAATAGAAATGTATTTACTCAAAGGACTCAAGAAAAAATACCAGAATCATTTAGATAATTCAAAACCAAATGAAGAATTTACCTCGATCTACGATAGAATTTCTAAAGGTGCAAGAATTAAAAGCAATCAACATCTTTAAGCTAGCATTATCTTAATTTAGTAAAACCTGATATTATTTAATGCTGAATTTAAATGATATAAATCACTATAAGTTCAGAATACAATATGTAAATTGGCTAAGGTTCACATTAATCTAGCAAAATTGTTGTTAAATTAAATTCCAGTGAACTATTCTAAACTATAGTATGAGCTCTATAACTTTAGAATAATTAAATTGAAGCATTAATCGTATAGCATTCCTTATATATAGATGTTCCCATTTTCATACGACCAGCTTCGACAAAGCCTGTTAATAATTTATCAATAGACTTCATAAGATCCAGTTCCCCAGAAATTTGGAAAGGTCCTTTATCGCGTATACTCTGCACTCCATGGGCTTTGATATTTCCCGTAACGATTCCTGAAAATACTTTCCGCAAATTTGCAGCCAAAATATTTTTTGGTAAGGAGCGCTTCAACTCCAATGAAGCCATATTCTCATGATTAGGAACAAAGGGTATTTGAAAATCTAGAGGGATCTTAATGTTCCAATTGAAATAGAATGATTCATTGTTTTTTATTCGTGATTCTTTAACTTTTTCTATTTCTTCAGACATAAATTTAGAAACTGCTATTGGATCATCAATTATTATCGTGTATTTATTTGCGGCTTCATCTCCTAAAGTAAATCGAATGAATTGATGGATTTCTTGGAAATATTTTTCAGCCGACTTGGGACCAGTAAATACTAAAGGTAATTTTATATTTTGATTTTCAGGCTGAAGAAGTAATCCTAGAATATAAAGAATTTCCTCAGCTGTTCCCGCACCTCCCGGAAAAACGATTATACCATGTGCGATTCTTACAAATGCCTCCAAACGCTTTTCAATATCGGGAAGTATTACCAATTGATTCACAATTGGATTGGGAGATTCCGCAGCAATAATTCCAGGCTCTGTAACACCTATGTAACGACCTGGTAATGTTCTTTGCTTAGCATGACCAAAGGTTGCACCTTTCATTGGTCCCTTCATGGCTCCTGGACCACAACCTGTACATATATCTAAACCTCGAAGTCCCAATTGGTATCCAACTGTTTTAGTATATTGGTATTCAGGTCTTGCGATAGAATGTCCTCCCCAGCATACTACTAAATTTGGTTCTAAACTGGGATTCAAAATCATCGCATTTCGTAAAAGTTCATAGACAGAATTTGTTAGGAATATTGGATTCGTTTCATCATAATCATTTTCATTTTTAATCTCAGAGTGGTAGTATGTAATATCTCGAATAACAGCTGATAGCAATTCTCGAATACCGCGAATCATCTTTCCATCAACAAAAGCAGCTAGTGGAGCATTCGCCAGATCTAAGCGAATTCCTCGATTCACTTCATGAATTTCTATTTGAAAATCTTTATATTTTTCAAACATGGATTCAGCATCATCGCCCTGCTCTCCAGAATTTAATACAGCTAGCGCACAATCTCGTAAAATACTTGCGGCTAGTCCACTTGCTTTGGTAATTCGTTCCATTTCTTTTTTTGAAAGAGTATTGAGTGTTCCTGTTGGATAGATCTGGGTGCTTGGCATAGTCGTCATCTGGTTCATTGGATTCAGTTTTTCTAAGTAATAAGATTAATACCAACTAGAAACTATATAAATTTAAAAAAAGAATGAGTAATGAGTAAGATTGAGATTGTCCCAAAAACCGTTAGGAATCAATTAGGCGGATATAGATATATTCATCTCTGTAAAGTTTTCTTCAATTACTTTTTTATTGGCTATATAATTGGATAGAAATTTTTCTATTTCTTTGTATCCTTTTATTTTTCTAAAATGAAGCTCTTGTGCATATAGGAGAGCTGCTGTCCATCGTGTT
>Ga0210043_1002666_pt1 | contig 11428 bp, 22 predicted proteins | sample CryGeymet201501t_FD_183990 | JGI IMG/M metagenome (GOLD analysis project Ga0210043, IMG submission 183990) | Groundwater microbial communities from Crystal Geyser aquifers in Utah, USA - Crystal Geyser metaG 2015-01t (SPAdes) (version 2) | ecosystem: Environmental > Aquatic > Deep subsurface >... | reverse complement strand
TGGGAACATCAGCGGGCTTACTGGGAATGCAACAAACATATCGGGAAATCTTGACGATTGCGAAATCACCGAGGAAGACAGAAAATCGGGAGTAAATATTGAGGATTTGATTAAATAATTCTATATGAAAAAACCAAACAAACTCGATGAATTAATACCCCTCAACACCCTCATCAAACGCTGGCAAAACAATGAACTGAAAAAGACAGCACGCCGAAAAAGATGTTCTATGGGGGCAGAAGTCCGACATATTTTAGAGAATTGGTTTACGGACGACAGGACATTAAAAGGTAAAAAGAAAAAATAATTATGATTGGCTACAAAGGATTCGACAAGGACTGGAAATGTCGTGACATGCAGTATGAAGTTGGGAAGGAGTATACACACGAGGGTAAAAGCGTGTTGTGTAAAGAGGGACTTCATTTCTGTGAAAATCCATTAGATTTGTTTGATTACTATCCACCCAGCGACAGTAAATTTGCAGAAGTTGAAGCAAGTGGTGTGGACGAAAAAACTGACTCCGACTCCAAGCGGGTGGCTAAAACATTGAAGATAAAAGCAGAGTTAGGACTAGGTGCACTTATAGGACTCGGTATTAAGTTTATCTTCGATAAGATTGAATGGACAAAAGAAAATAGTGCCACGGGCGACCAAGCAGGCGCACAAGCCACGGGCAACCGAGCAGGCGCACAAGCCACGGGCAACCGAGCAGGCGCACAAGCCACGGGCAACCGAGCAGGCGCACAAGCCACGGGCAACCAAGCAGGCGCACAAGCCACGGGCAACCGAGCAGGCGCACAAGCCACGGGCAACCGAGCAGGCGCACAAGCCACGGGCGAACAAGCAGGCGCACAAGCCACGGGCAACCGAGCAGGCGCACAAGCCACGGGCAACCGAGCAGGCGCACAAGCCACGGGCAACTGGGCTGTAGCTACGTCAGTAGGGAACGAAAGCTCGGCGACAATAAGCAAAGGAGAAAAACTAGCAGAAGGCTGTGCAGGTGCCTTTGGGATAAACGGAAAAGCAAAAGGAGATAAAGGGTGCTGGCTCACTCTTTCTGAATGGAAAAAAGACGAGAACAAAGACTGGCACAGAATTGATGTGAAAACAAAAAGGGTGGACGGGAAAAAGATCAAAGAGGACACTTTTTATCAACTAATTGCCGGCAAATTTACCGAGGCAAAATAATTATGGAACTCAAATACGAACATATCCACACCATAGACGCATTACTTCACCAGATAAATAAATGTGAGGGACGCCACTCACAACAGGTCGCATTTAGCACTTTTCATCACTCTCTAACACAGGTGTGCTGGGGGTGTATGATGGTCAGAAGCAATCTATTAGTTAAGAGTAGGAAATAACCATATCGAGTAATTATGATAACAACAATAAAAGCAGGAGCAGACTACCCCTCAGACGAAAAAGCAAGCATCATTATCTCGGACGAAGGGCTTGATAACGATAACTTTGTTTCTCTTGAAGCACGAGCAGACGGTAAAACTGTATTCGCTACCACCATATCCATAGACGAACTCCAGTCTGCCCTTGCAGGGTTTGATTGCCTGAGAGCACTGCGGGTAGAGAGGGATTATATGAGTAACATGAAAGAAGAATACACTAACGAAATAATGTCGAGAGCATTAAAATATGGCTTAAGTTGGGTTGCTTCTGAAAAAGACGCAGATATGTTCTGGATAAACTCTTACCGTGAAGGTAGAAAAGACGCAACTGTGTCGTTTTGGGAGTTAAAAAAAGAGAAACCAAATAGTCCAAAGATACGATATTACCCTGCTTATTCAAAGGAGTACTTTATAGAGAAGATACTACCTCAACTATTTGTAACCCCCAAACACCAATTGATAGAGAAAAAATGCCAAACCTAATCCCCTACAACCTCATCATCTTTCTCGTTACACTCATTAAAGTGTTTCTGGTGGTGCTCTTGGTTGGGGGTGTGGCGAGCTGGATTATTAGTAGGAGGGATAAGGAAGAATAAAGCCATGAAAGAATACAACAAAATATATTCACCATTTGTGCGCGACAATGTAACGAACCGCTTAAAGAAAGGCGAGTGGTCGCGCCCAGAGTTTGAGTATATTAAAGACCAAGTGTGGTACGGGACGGAGAAAATTGATGGCACAAACATACGCGTCATATGGGATGGAGAAAATGTAATAATTGGAGGAAAAACCGATAATGCACAATTGCCAATGGATCTCGTTACGACGCTACAGAGTCAATTCGATACAACGCCACAGCGTAGACTTTTTGCAGAGAAGTTTGGCGAGAATAAGGTATGTTTTTATGGCGAAGGATATGGAGCCGGAATACAAAAAGGAGGCGTATACCGACCCGATAAAGGGTTCATATTGTTCGATATAATGATTAACTACCAATGGCTGGGACATGGAGCTGTCGTGGGGCTTGCAGAGGCTTTCGGATGTAGTTTGGTTCCAACGGTTGTTACGGGAACACTAGAAGAGTGCATCGATTTTGTTGAAACGAACCCACAGAGCACTTTCGGAGATTTCACAATGGAGGGTATAGTGGCGCGGCCTGCCCACGTTCTCCTTACTGGAAGGGGTGAAAGAATTATGACCAAGATTAAGGTACGAGATTTTGTTATTAAATAAACACCATGAAAGAAAAACACAAAAACGAAAGCCACTACGTCTACAACTTTAAGGTAGCTGGCGACTACGAAACGTTGGATATTGTTCAGGAAGAAAATATTATTGACAGGAACGCGATCAAAGTTTCCTTTTTCGAGGAGAGGTGGAGGACGCCAGAGGACACGATCGAGCTACTGAAAAAGATTATTGCTATTGTAGAGAAAGATTTTCAGGGGAAGGAATAAAAGACACTATGAGATTTTCACTACAAGAACTACGAGACCTATTGCCGGAGTTTATAGAAGAAAGCTATCCAAAGGGGAAAAATAATCGAGGTATCGCAACGGTTGCAATCGCACTGTATACGGCATGGCTAGAAAAGAGGGATTATGGTGTGGACTGCGAGCACAAGAAGACCATGCGAGAAAATGGCATGAGCTACAACAAAGGTTGGGTGTGTAGAGTTTGTTACCCGAGTGAGGTAGAATAGAGAAAGACTGTACTTTTATCGTTTTCACAGCACAGATTCGCAAAATAGCAACTATCACCGAAACACCTCCAAGTCACTGGGGGTGTTTCGTTTTTAACATGCTCAAATCTATACATGGGGTGTATAATATATAAGTAGGTTCTTTTACAAAACAAAAAAAGGAGGTGAAAGAGAAATGATGAATCAGTGTTTTCTTTGTCGGGAAAAGGCTTCGCATCAACACAGCATTAGCGTTGTGTTTGATGGTGTTCAACAGTGGGTTGGGGTCATTTTGACCTGCCACTTTCATTCAAGAATCATCAACATGCGTCTTGAAAAGACGCGAAAGGAGTACATGCCGTTATGAAGAAAAGGTTACGCAACCTGTCTGTGTTTCTTATCGCCGCGTGTTTCCGTGTCGAGCTGGCGTTTTGGTATGTCATCTTCGGCAAGGATTTCGTGGACGATATTATTGACCGCATTAAGGAGGTCAAAGATGAGATACGTCGTATCGAAGATACATGACGCACTAGCATGGGTTCTGTTCATATCCATAGTGATATGCTACTTGTTCCTGTGCTGGCTCGAAGAAAAGGGGAAGAAGAAATGAATCAAGATTACACAATGCGTGCGCAACCTACAAAGGTTCGCGGACACAACCTCGTGGGTCTTCTCTACGATGAGTACGAATACGCAAGCAAGCTCGAAGCTTCGTTTGCACATCTGCTCATCAAACATCGCATTCCGTTCACTCCGCATGTGAAGTTTCCTTGTATCGGGCCAACTGGTAAGGTGTTTGCCTTTGTGGTGGACTTCTTGTTCCATAGGCCGGTTAAATTGCAAGGTTGCGCACAACACGTTATGGCCGTTGAGGTCAAAGGGGTTCTGAAACCGCACGATTTTACTCGCGCGGAAGCATTGAAATACTGCCACGGTTTGCGGTGTTTCATCGTGACAGAACCGCTCATCGCCTATTACAACGCGTATGGTCTCGACCCAATCGTAGTCCATAAAGAGGAGGAATAGAATGTCAAAACAACTAGCGTGGGTTCGCTCATGCAAAGGAGGGAAAGAACCAAAGTGTGAACACTGCCTTTTGGGTAGTGGCCACCTCGAGGTGTATCAACTCCTTGATTATTCAAGGTCGTTCGATAGACACGACTACAGGACGAACCTCAGTTTTCAGGTGTTGGTATGCAAGTTGTGTCACGACACCTACGAAGCGCCGGAAGGTTACTATGCCATCAAGTATAATGTGCGAACTATGTAACGGTGCGCAGTCAGTATTCCGCATTCAATTACTCATTACTCACACAAAGCGCGGTACGGTGGAAATTGTGTATACAATCTTCATCTGCCCGCTTTGTCGTGACCGATTTTTGAGGAGAGGATAAATGTACGTTACGCCGGAAGTTTTCTTCGAGGTAATAAAGCGCGACAAGTATAAGTGCGTGTTTTGTGGAGATACAACCAATTCGGTTGCCGTTCGTCCCAATCCGGGCACGCCTCGTGTAGGCCACCGTCCATTTCGGGCGGATGAAGTATCAACTCAATGCATTTTTTGCTTCTTCAAAAAGTGAGGTCAGGATGTCTACAATCAGGAGAAATAAACCATTCAAGAAAGGAGAAACGTTGTGGGGAAAGGTAATCGAAGTGCTCGTCCTCCAAGACGAAAACGACCTAAACACTGGCATCGTGATTCACAGACTTGTGCACGATTGCCTAATCACGGTAACAGGAATCGAAGACGACGGTGAAAACCAGAGTGTTTCGTTCCGTGTCGAACGAATGGAAAAGCCGGAGGGTGAATCGTGAGTAAAACAGGCCGTAAAATCTTTCACGAGCTTGAGAAACTAGACCTTGAGGTTGGGTGGATAGACAAAGATACTGTCGGCATGTTGGATTTAAAAGATGATACTATCAAAGTGAATGTAGCAACTGCACTAGCAACTATCGTTATACACGAAGTTCTGCACTCGATATATCCCAACAAAGACGAAGACTGGATTCTCATACAAGAAGAAAAACACCGACAGCGGATGAATCGCCGCGAATTGGAATATCTCGCCTCCTATGTTTTGTCCCAAATGGCTAAATAGCCACCCCCCCCACTCTTTTGTGGGGGTTTTTGTCTGATACCTGTATACTATTTAAAGAAAAGGAGGTACGTAATGAGGTATCTTGCACTGTTCTTTGTCTTGTGTGGGGCTTGTTTCGCCCACACTCCCCAGTTCGTAGAGGATTTTCGTAAGGAGGTAAGACAATACTCCTATCGTCATCCACAGCCTTCGCTGAAGGTACTTCGCGAAAAGCACTACGGCAACTGCGTTAGTTTCGCCAATCTCGGAGCGTGGTGGGCAATCAAACATGGCTTTACGGCCAAACTGGTTGTCCTCACCTCCGAAAACGAAGAGTTCGCGCATATGGTCTGTGTCGTTTGGGAACCCAAAGACTCATACCATAACAAAAGACTGTGGATATTCGACAACGAAGAGGCCTATGTCGCCAGCGGAAACGACATTGCCGGAAGCATTGGAGGTAACTGGCCTTGGACAATTATATCTATTGAAGATGTTTATGCACCTGAATAGAAAAAGTTGTCTTTTATCATTCCGACCCGTCTACAAGAATGGCGGGTTTTTTTATCCACAATCAATTTGTCCAAAAAGGCGGTATGCTATTGACATGGAATACATCGAAAAACCCCACAAATACCTCCCTGTTGTTTTACTTATACCAAAAAACGAATACCCTGCGTTTATACCAAAAAACGAATACCCTGCGTTTATACCAAAAAACGAATACCGCGCAGACCTCCCAAAGCCGAGCCGCCCTCCTAAAAAAGATGATAAGGAGTACGCCTTTTACTTGCGAAGATGCCATATGTTGCTGGAGGGTATTGAGTTAAAGTTCCTATGCGCGTTGTGTACCAGACAAAAGCAATACAAAGTCCTTAATGCTTGCTCACTCAAACACTACGATTGGTATAAAGAGTTGCTCGACAAGAAATCAACACCGGAAGATGTTGCACAGAGATTGGTTCGAGGGGTATAATTAGGTATATGGACAGTCAATTAAAAAAGCGTTTCAAAAGTTTAGCGTGGCGTTTGGGAGGTACGGTTTTTGTTTCCGTTCTTGCTATCGGGCTTGAGCCGGATAATCTTGCGTTGCTTCGTGAGGCGGGGCTGACAGTTCCGGTTGCACTTGTCGCATTTCTATCTCTGGCCGTAGGAGAAATTACGAAATGGATAAATTCACCGAAGAATGAAAGTTAGAGTAACCATCCTTTCTCGTGATGATAAGACCGAGGTCTTTGATTGCGATAGTTTTCCTAACATTCAATCCGACTTTACCACTCTTTATTTTTCAAATAGGAGGACGACCATCCCTAGTGAGGCAATAGCAAGAATTGAGCAAGAAGTTCTTGAATGGTAAACTAAATACGCAGACATGATACGAAGAATCGCCTTGAGGGGCGGTTTTTTGTATAGTATGGTATTAAGGGGTCTATAGTCGCACAACCTAGACGGGCTGATAAAAGTATATTTTAAGACCTCCCATCTCTCGATAGCGTTCGATCCACGTTTTTAGAGTGTAGTAATCATCCCACAGACCTGTTCTGCTATTGTTTGAGTAGATAACTTCATTTTCTCCAACAACCCCCGTGTGGCCAACAAACTGATCCGGGACCGTAGGACTTACAATTATGCACCCGGGTTGGTACGCTAGAACCTGTCTATATTTTTTACTCATATCAAGATACTCTTTTAACTTCGGAGTATAAGTGATTGTCGGGAAAGAGGGGTCAAAACTGCCAATGACCGTGGACAATGCCTCAACGCATCCAAGGTCTTGCGGTGCAAGCTTCTGTGGCCGCGCGTCTTTTCCCAACCACTCTTTTGCCTTTTCGTGTAGGCGTTCACGCGCCACAGTTTTTTTTTCTTGCTGTTTAAGAAAGAGCGCAACCACCTGCTTATAGAGATTTACAATTGATGTGAGGATGGAAACAGTAACACTGATACGATCTACTGGCAAGATATCGCCACTCACATATACGCGGTATCCGTATTCAAAGTACCGATAATCTGAGGCCAATTTTTTTACCCACTCACGTTTGTCTGACGATGTTTCGGGGTAATTATCAAAAATATATGTTTCAGGAAGACCGAAAGCCATAACCGCGTGCGTGAATGGGTACTCAACCCTTGGGTATTCGCCATTCACTACGGAGGGCCACGCAAAAACACCTACGGTTGCCATATCGCGTTTCAAGAGAGTATTAAGATCGTCGATTGGTACTTTCTCGTAATTTATGGGAAAACGCTCAAGAAACTCGTCGCCGAGCTTCTTCATATCTTCTGTTATGCTTAATGGATTATGATACTCATCCCATGTCATGTTACCTTTGGGAAGTAGACTCTTGGGAATTAAACCATACTCATGTATCGCATGTGCTGGGGCTTTTAAACTGTTACCTGTCCGTGTTGTGCCGCTTAAAATAGCAATAAACCTGTCGGAAAGCTCAACATAGGGAATAGTATCTCTAATGGTGACGTACCCATTTTCAAGTAACCAATCTCGGTTTTCTTTTTTGATGAATCCAATCCTGTAATTGTAGGATAGTTTCGTCTCAAGGATGTTTAAATATGCCCGCGTAACACAGTCCTGAAAATCCTCTTTGCCTCTTTGTAATTCCCCTTGGGGCAACGCAAGACTTCTCTTTTCAAAGTCAACAGCAAAAACACAGTCGGGAGATGCCGCACCAAACTCCCACTCAGTTCCGTCAGTCTCCAGCTTCTCGCGCTCAAGGTTAAGTCCAGTGTTCATAATCATTTCAATACTAAATTAGCAAGACTCGCCACCAATGCGCCCACAGAAGCTGTCATCAACATCCAATGATACCGCAATAACCACGACTGATTAGTCTTCAATTCTGCTAAATCAATCGAAATATGTACAAGGTGATTGTCCTTAATTTCGTTTACCACTTTTTCTAATTGTTCAAAGCGCTTTTCCATATGTGTACATCAAAAAAAACAATCCGAGAATAAGGAGGACACCCAAAGAAACAACCACGACCGAAAGAGATACCGTAAACTTTTTCAGGTCTTGTGCTTTCTTTTCGTCTAGGTTGTCCATACTTTTTATTTTATCACACGCTCAAGCTCGATAATACGTTTTTCAAAGTCTTTAGCTATCCTTGTGTTGTTGTCCTTGAGATACTCTGCCGAATCAATCGTTACGCGCATACCAAAACCGAGAAAAACGACCGCGGTAAAAAGAAGAATGGTGATGAGGGCGAGGAATAGGGTATTGAGGTTCATGTTACTTGATGCAATTTGTACGCAACGACACGAACAAACTTCTTACTTTCTAATATTACTTTTACATTACCAAACCGTTCTTTTACTTTCTCATATCCACCTGTGTTTTTGCGAACATCAAGAACGATAGCACCGCCAGCCACCAATTTATTATACGCTTTGCCTAAATAGGTATCGACAGGGTAATGAAATCCGCACGATTGGAGTGACAAGATGAGGTCATATCTATCATCAGGCAGATTACCGTCTGCCTCATAGGTTGTAACAACATTATTACTATGGCTACGGACAAACTTTTGGGCAAGGTCTAATGAATTGTAAAACGCCCCGCGGTCTTTAAAGTGGTAGTATATCTTGTCTTCTGTTGTGGTTTTGTCCAACAAGCAAATATCCGCATTAAAGAATACGTTTATACCACCAATCCCAGACCCAATATCAAGAACAGAAGTTGGTGCGCCAACGTGTTCCGCTATCAGCTCATACTCCTTCCGCATATCCTCTATATATCTTCGTACGACCTGCCTGCTGAACAATAAAGCGGCGAGCGATACTCCTAATTTGTAAGGCAGATACAACGCCCATTTCGGCAGGTACTCGGTTCTTTGGAATAATATGTATTTTGCTGTCTGCATTTTTTATTCAAACCATATTACGTTGGGGGATTGAGTGGGGGCAGGGACGGCCACACCGGTATGCTCCACTACGAGCTTGGGGTCTTGGGTGGTACCAGCAGTATCGGCGGCACTAATATCTATAAAATTAACACCCGCAGGCGCTGTCCCTGCTATGTCTTCGGCAGCACGATGCCCTAAATAAGTAATGCCAGTTACATCAATCCACCCTAAGCCCGTAGCGTTAAGAGTGAAAACATTATACGCACCAATCGTCATGTCAGAGTCAAGAATATCTGTAGCACCCTTAGTTGTCCCAAAAGCGTCATAGTCCGCCGTTGTTATATTATTTGTCGCGGCAATAGAGCTTTGAACAAGGGAGTTGGATTGAGCGTCGGGGCTACCAAAATTAACAACATAAAAATTATATGTTGCAGAATCTTTTGTGTCGGTATCAGGAATGGACGAGGTGTCAAAAAGTATCGACGCACGTACTATGTGGTAGGTAGAACCAGTTTTATAATGTTGCACAGCATAATTTACACCATCAACATTAGCATCAGCGCCAGTAGCGGCATCGCGAACAGTGCTATAAACCGCTCCACTATTGTGTACATAACCATCGACTGGAGTATTTGCCCCAGCCGCAGGGTATACCGTTGTCGTCGTATTACCCCTTTTTTCTTGCCTTATTTTTGCACTATCATGAATGTTTTTCATGACTGACAGGTTGTGTTCCAGTACCTGCAACACCGCCTCCTTTGTGTCTTCTCTAAACTTATGCACTCCTGTTATCCCACCCGTCCTAATGTCGCGTATCTCGCGTACATAATCCCCATTCACATCATCACGCACCATGACGGGGGGATTAATAATAATAAACCGCTCAATATCAACACTCCCGTCCCTACCAAAACCTATCTGTGTACCGTCTTTATTCCACGCGCGCGCAAAAACCTCAACGCCTTTATCGATAGGGTTGATGTCTACAATCTCAATATCAACTGTCTGCCGTGCCGTTCGTGCTTGGGGGCCGAGTTTGGCTATCTCTTGGCCTTTGAACGTAGCACGGTCGCTGGCAGGTATCGGGCAATCCTTTATTCGGGCATGCACCTTCTTCGTTTCGTCGTCTTTGCAGGGTACAGTTGCGCCTACTGATAAATCGATAACGTCAGGTGTTTCGTTCCTAAGCCCCAAAAAACCTACAAAAAAAAGAGCCAGGATAGATAAAAGTATTGTACCTTGTCTAGTCCGCGTCATAACGATATCCAAGAGTACAGCTTACTTGTGTTATCCCTGCCGAGGCACTCCAATCGCCTATATCAATATATCTGCGTTCTCCCTTATTGAACGCATTATTGCTTGAAAGTGTGGTGAACACCGTTGTCGGTCCCGTGGCCGAGAGAACATAGGTTGAAGTTGCCGAACCGTCGCCTAACGCAAGATTAACAGTTCCGCCGATAGAATCACAACCCATTTTTGTATACGTCATGTTCCGTATTGGGCCGGAAAAGCTCAAGGTTGTGGAAGCGGTGGTGGCGGTGGTGGTTGAATATGAGAATGAGGTATTTATCTCGTCGTGTAATGCCCGCTCTGCCGTGCCGTCATGGAAACGAATAGACGATGAGGCGGCGGTGGTGTTTATGGCAATCTGGTCAGCTATGAGGGTTGGATTTGCCGCGCTTGGGATAGTGAGAAAGGTGGCAACAGTGAGGTTTGTGGTACTGGCGTTATTGATAGTCTGCAATGCCGTCCATGTGTTTGCATTGCCGAGGTTGAGGCCGATAGTACGAGCGGTAGAACCGTTATAAGTGCCTGAGAATGTGAGGGTAGTATCAGTGGCCGTGAGGTTGGCGAGAGAAACATCACCAGCACCAACCGTGGCACAGGTAAGAGAATCACCAATAGTGCGAACGAATTGATTGGTACACCCTGTGGGGTAATTATTAAGCGAAGCCCACTCAACGGTTCCACCGGTAATAGTAAGCGCGTCAGTTACGTTGCCGTCAGGAAGTGTACCCGTAACATCGGCGGCGAGGTCAATGGCATTGCGGGTCAGTTCTTGCCCCGAGATAGTGATGTAATCGAGAGCACCTGCAAGGGTTACCGCGTCATGCAACTCAGTGTCGCGCGCAATCTTGGCATCTATAAGGAACTCTGAGAGGGTTGAGGACGATACTACATTACCCCCTTCACGAGTGAGAACGGTGTCGTTAGAAAGTACAGACACATCTGCAAGGTCGGCGATATTCTCACCCGTAATATCAGAGATATAGGCGGCACTCGTATTCTCCGCCTCAGTCCACACATCGAAACATCCTTCTACTGCTCCCGAATCGTCTACACCTAGCGGTGCGTTACCTGAAGAACAGTTAGCACCGTTTGCGGCGAGTGCGGTTGCGGTAT
>Ga0210043_1002657_pt1 | contig 11446 bp, 19 predicted proteins | sample CryGeymet201501t_FD_183990 | JGI IMG/M metagenome (GOLD analysis project Ga0210043, IMG submission 183990) | Groundwater microbial communities from Crystal Geyser aquifers in Utah, USA - Crystal Geyser metaG 2015-01t (SPAdes) (version 2) | ecosystem: Environmental > Aquatic > Deep subsurface >... | reverse complement strand
CCGTGCCCCTCCCCGTGCCCCTCCCCGTGCCCCTCCCCGGACGACGGAGCCTCGCCCCGCAGGATCACCGCGCCCACGGGTCACGCTCCCACGCCGTCACGGCTTCCGGAGCGCACTCCATGACGCAGGTGATCCCGCGGAGGTCCACGACGCCTACAGGGCGCGTGATCTTGCACGACTGGTTCGGCCCGTGGCTCGCGAGTCCCATGACGCCTCGCGTGTCCGCGCTCCAGTAGACGCACATCCGGCACTCGCGGAGCCGGATCGTATCGCCGTCCGTGTCGCGCGCGTAGCCGAAGAACACGCCGCGCTTGTCGGTACACACGACCACCGGGCGCCCACGCTTGGATGTCTCCTCGGCGCGGATCACGGCTTCACCTTCCGAGCTCTCGGCTTGCGGGGCAGGAGCGCGACCCACGCCTTGCGGTCCGCTATCGCTTGGCGGATCAGGCCGTTGATCTCCTCCCGCTTCTCGCGCAGGGCCTGGATGTACTCGTCGTTCGCGACGATGGCCTCGCGTGCGCGCCCGTGGATCTCGACGATGCTCGCCGGGCGCGGGGCAGCCGTCTGCTCGCTAGGTGCGCGGATCGCGGTCAGTGCGGTCGGGATGTCGCTCATGTCTCGTCTCCTGTCCGTGGGTTGCGTGTGGTCGGGTTGGCGCGGCTCGACGGCGATCCTCCGTCGATGTTTCGGCGAGGAGTGGGAAAGGTGGGGGCCACCGTGAAACTCCAACACCGCGCCCGCAGCTGCGAATGATCTCTGGTGCCCCGCTTTCAGCCGCCCCGGGGGTAAGTTTCGTGGGTGCCGGACGCCCGTGCGCGCCCGGCGTGGAGCGAGGAAGGGTGGTGACCCGGGCACGGCCGGGATGGGTGTCAGCCCATGTTCCGGTCGAACCGCGCCTCGATCTCCTCGAGTGTCAGTTCCGGCGCGCGGTCCTCCGGAACGAACGTCGTGAACTGGTGCGTCGTGATGGGCTCGACCAGCCCGTCCTCGATCTCGGGCGGCATCCGCAGCGCCTTGAGCACGCGACGCACGCGCGAAGCGTAGTGGTTGCGCGCGACGAAGCGGAACTCCTCGATCTCCGTCTCGGGCTTCATCCCGAGTTGCCGCAGCCGGGCAAGCGTCCGGTCGTAGTCCATCACGACCTCGTAGCCCGGCACCGGCTTCATCCCGAGGACGGTTCCGTGCGCATCCCCGAGGTCGATCGGTTGCCACTCACTCGCCTCGGCGTGGCCCTTGACGTGGCGCTCCAGCCGGGACGCCAACGCCTTGGCCGCGAGCCAGACCCGAGCGGCCTCCCCGATCGGGAGCGCCATGTGGACCTCGGCGCCCATCTCGGCCGCGGCCCGGATCGCCTCGCATCGCATCATCACCGGGCAGTAGTGGCACCACGGGCCGGGCTGCTCGGGGAACTCGTCGGCCGCGAGTATCCGCTCGCGCTCCTCACGCACCGCGCGGATGCGCCGGGCGACCCCGGTCTCCCACGGGTCTCCGCGGGCGAGCGTCGCCGCAGCACGGTAGCCGTGGCGCAGCAGCACGAACCCGACATCCACCGAGTCGGCCTTCGGAAACCGACGCAGGGCGGCGAACGCGTAGAGCCGAAGCTGCCACGCCTCGTACGCGTCCTCGGGCGATGGGTGCGAGAGGACGGTCTTGTAGTCGTCGATCCGCACAATCCGCCCGTTCTGGTTGTGCTGGATCAGGTCCATCGTTCCCGCGGCGTCGCACGGCTCGATCGGATCGTGGACGTAGCGGAAGTCGTCACCGTCATAGACGAGCCCCCACCGGGACTCGCTCTCGCCGGTCCACCCCATGTCGGGCCAGAGCGACAAGCGCGACTCGGGCGCCAGCACGCGCTCCAGGATCTCGATTGCCTCGAGGACCGACCCCGGAGCCATCCCGGACTCGCGAGCGTAGTGCAGGAGCGCGGCCGTCCCGACCTCGATCGCGTTGCACATCGGTTCCGTCTCGCGCATCGCCGTGATCTCGGCCGCGGCGTGGTGGACAGCCGATCCGATCTTGGCCGGCTCGCCGCTCGTGTCCGCGCCGAGCACGAGCACGGCGTGGAACCGTCGCGCGCACCCATCCACGTCCGAAGCGTGGACCTCCATCGGGTCGTGTCGCCCGGCGCTCATCCGTACAGTTTCCCGGTGATCGCCTGCCGACGACTCGTGATCGCAGCGTCCATCGCTGCGACCTCGGCGGACGTGTGGGGCGCGTCAGGCTCGCCCGCGACGGCCTGCATGTCGGCGACGAAGTGCTCAGCCTTGTCGAGCGCGTCGGAGTCCGCTGCCGCGATGCGGGCGATGACTGCGGCGGCGCGCTCCCCGATCGGTTCGGCTTTCGGGTTCGGCGCCGCCTTGGGCGGGGCCTTGGCCGGCGGGCTCGATGACTTGGGTGGCGCGCGGCCTTGCGTGCGACGCTGCGGGCCGCTGCGGGGCTGCAGCGCGCCCGCCTGCCCCGACTCGCTCTCGTCCTTGCGGCGCTCCAAGAGGAGCAGGTCGCGGATGTGGTATCCGAGCGCGGTCGTCCGCACCCCGCGCATCGCGTTCGCAGCCGCCATCCCGCCACCGCGCACGTCTACCGGCCAGTCGGCGTAGGACGCCTTGGTGAAGCCGCGCACATGGCGCGTCCCGTAGTGGCAGCGCAGGAACGGCTGCCCTCCGACGAGCAGAACCTCGGCGTCCCCGGGCTCGATCGTGAGGCCGTACTCGGCCAGGGCCTCGCGGGCGATTTGGATCAGCTGCTCGGTGTCGGCCACCATGTAGCGGTCCCCGACGGCCTTGTCCTTGAACGCGGCGCGCGCCTCACGTTGCGCGTCGTGGATCGCCTGAGAGTAGGCGGCCTCACGGGCCACGATCTCGCCGGATGTCGCGGCCGCGCTCTCCAGGGAGTGCAGTGCGTCCATCGCATCGAGCGCGCCTTCGGCTCGCGCGTTCGCGCGTAGGAAGTCGCGGATGGTCTTCGCGGCGCTCGCCACGTCGATCGTGTCGTCGTTCGTCATGTTCTCTCCCTCTCCTCCGGCCCGGAGCACTCCGGACACGGCACTTCCGCGCACGGGCACGCGCCGCCGAGGCACCCCACGGCGTGACGCTTGACCTCGCGTCGCCCGCCGCACGTCTCGCACCACCCGTGCTCCTCGGCGGTCGCGACAAGCCCGTCCTCCGCGATGCCCCGCAGGATCGTCTCGACGAGGGTGATGTCGCGAGAGTCCTCGATCCGGTGGGCGAGCCACGCGGCTGCGCGCAGGTCGACGGATGCGCTCACGACGTCACCGTCCCGTCCGCCGTCTTCGGCGTTGCCGCTTCGCACGCCTCGATCAGGGCGTCACGGAGCGCGCGGGCCGTGGCGAGGTCGAGGCGGATCGTCTGGGACGCGCTCCACGGCCGTTCGTAGGTGTCAGAGCAGACATGTAGGCGGCCATCCTCTGGCCAGTAGTAGACGGCGAGCGACTGGTTCGGGGCTCCAGTCTCGTTCGCGACATCGATCCGGGTCGGTCGGTTCATCTCCGCACTCCTCCCCCGGTCGCAACCGGGACTTGCTCGGCCAGCACGCGCGCTGCGCACCGCCGGCAGATACCGTGACTGATGACGACCTCGCCGCGGGCCTCGCGGGCCCGCAGTTCGACCCGCTCTCGCGTCGGTGCGCACCACGCGCAGACGGTGACGATCTCGGGGCTCATCGGCCGGGCGCCTTCCCGAGCTCGCGTCGGACGGCTTCCCGGATGCTGTACCTGAACGAGATGTGGAGTTTGCAGACGCGATCCGCGACCCGATCTGCCAGCGCGTCCACGTCGATCGACCGGCACGGGCACGCCTCGGCCGGCTTGGCGTCGAGCGCTGCGTTTCGGGCCTCGGCAACCTCGGTGGCGAGTGCGACGGCGGGCGACCCCGTGGATATCTCGCACCACCGCACCGATCCCCCGTACTTGGCGGCCAGGCGTGCCTCCTCCCACACCGCCTCGGCCGTCCACCGGGCCGGGTGGGCAGCGCGCCACTCGTCGCGCATCTCCGACAGCGCGTCGGCGAGCGGAAGGTGGGCGGCGTCGCCCTCGGTCTCCCGGTTGACGCACCCGGCGTGCTCGTCGCAGCCGTACCACGTCAAGTCCGCGGTGAGCGCCCAGAGCAGGATCTCTTCGTTGCTGGGCTCGACGGTCGGCGGCGTCGGGGCGCTCACGATGCCACCGCCCACGCGAGGAGCATCGCGACGACGAAAAGCGTCACCGCCCACGTGAAGCCCTTGGCGTCGGCTTCGAGCGCCTCGGGCTCGCGGCCTTGTCCGCCGCGGATGATGTCCCTCATGCTGTCCTCCCGTCAAGCCTCTCGCGGAGCGCCGCAAGTCCGGCTACGAGCCGGGCCTGTACGACCGTTCGCGGTCTGCGCTTCCACGCGCTGATCGTCCGTTCGGTGCATCCGACGATGCGGGCGATCTCGACGTTCGGGATGTCTGCCCGCCTCGCGGCGGCTACCAGTTTCGCGGCGTCCTTGGCTGTCATGGATGCGACGGTAGCGACCTCGCCGAGAAACGCAACTAGAAAAACTCGCGAAGTTTACAGTGGCGTTCTCCGGCCCGGGTCGCTACGGTTTCCGGCGCGGTGAGAGTGCCGCAGATCGGAGGACGCGATGACCGACCACGACATCACCGAACTCAAGCGGATACTGACGGCGTGCAACGTGTACCCGCGCACGCTCTGGATGGGGACGCACGGTGCGAAGATCCACAACGCCCTCCCGTCCCTGATCGCCGCCGCCGAGGAGCAGGACGATCTGCGCGACGAGATGTTCCTGCGCCTCAGGGAGCGCGATGACGCGAACGCGGAGCGGGACCGGCTGCGGGAGCGGGTGGAGGAACTCACCGCGCAGCGTGACGCGCTGCTCGCCCGCGCCGAGACCGCCGAGGGACGGCTCGCGAAGGCGGCCGGGGCGATCAAGCCGCTGACCGCCCGCATGGAGCGGTGCCTCGCGGACGACTACTGCGACTGCCCCGACGTCCACATCTGCGGACGGGATGCGGCACGCGAGGAGTGCGCGGATGCCCGCGCCGTCCTCGCCGAGATCGAGGAGCGCGATGAGGCGAACGCTCTGCTGGCCGACGCCCTGACCGACGGCGCAGCGCTGCGCGGAGTACTGCGCGAGATGCTGGCCCGCTTCGCGCCCCTGCACCGGAGAGACGAGGGGCTCAGCGAGGCGGAGATCGCGGTGGCCCGCCGCGCCCGGGCGCGGCGGGGAGGCCAAGCCATGAGCGCGAACAGCAAGATCGAGTGGACGGACCACACGTTCAACATCGCGTGGGGCTGCACGAAGGTCTCGGCGGGGTGCGCCCACTGCTACGCCGACAAGTTCTCGCACCGCTACGGCTTCGACGTGTGGGGCGCCGGGAAGTCGCGCCGCATATTCGGCGAGACGCACTGGCGCGAGCCGCTCAAGTGGGACCGCGCGGCCCGTGCGGCCGGGCGCGTCGATCGAGTCTTCTGCTCGTCGATGTGCGACGTGTTCGAGGACCATCCGACCATCGACGAGGAGCGCGAGAAGCTCTGGCCGCTGATCCAGGCGACGCCGAACCTCGTCTGGCAACTCCTGACGAAGCGGCCGGAGCGGATCGCGGCGAACCTGCCCGCGTGCTGGGACGAGATCCGCGGGCGCGTCTGGCTCGGCACGAGCGCCGAGGACCAGCCGACGTTCGTTGCGCGCTGGCCGCACCTGCGTGACACGCCCGCGGCTGTGCGATTCCTCTCCGTGGAGCCGTTGCTCGGACCTGTGGACACCTCTCCCGCGCTCTCCGGGTTTGAGGCGTCCGGGACCGAGTACGGCCGTGGGTTCAATCACACGCGCGTCGGGCGCGCGGTGCCGAAGGTGGACCTCGTCATCGTCGGCGGAGAGTCCGGGCCCGGCGCCAGGCCGTGCGACGTCGCGTGGATCCGGTCGATCGTCAAGCAGTGCCGGGACGCGAATGTGCCGGCATTTGTGAAGCAGGTTGGGGCGCACTACGTCGATGCCGCGAACGGCGTCGGTGGCGTGCTCGCGCGTCCCGACCCGACCCTTGTTCCGCCGATCCGTCGGCTCCGCGACCGCAAAGGCGGCGACCCTTCCGAGTGGCCGCAGGACCTGCGCGTCCGTGAGATGCCGGAGGCCCCCGATGCCGATGAGTGACCGAACCCTCAGCGAGATCATCAACGCAGTGCGCGACGGCAAGGACGCGACGCGCGACGAGATGCGCTACGCGATCTGCGCGCTCGACGCTCTTGGCACGTTCGACCGCATGGCGATCGAGAAGGCGGCGAAGGACTCGCCGGCCGCTTGGGCTAGGTTCGAGGATTGTTTCAACCGCACCAAGCGGGCGCTCTCGACGCCGCCGAAGGAGTATGTCGGGTGGAACAACGATCCCGACAACCCGGAGTTCGTGAGGCGGCGTCAGATGGGTAAGCGTCTCGTGGGCAAGCTGTTCATGGGGGTTCCTGATGTCGAGTGACTTCGACCCCGAGGCGCGTGCGGGCTTCCGAACCGAGCAGATCCTGTGGAACTTCGTGCGCGAGGGCGACGCAGACGATGGCGCTGTCTCGTACAACCACACGATCCAGATGCACGACGCGCGCTCGCCGTATGAGCAACTCGAAGACATGCTCCGGTCCCACATCGCCGACGCCCTCCGCGACGCCCACGCAGCCGGGCAGCGGGCGATGCGGGAGCGGGTCGCTTCGCACGTCGAGCGCGTGTTCCTCCACCATCGCTTTCGGCAGGACGGTGGCGACCGCGCCGCTGACATTCTTCACGACGTCCTGATCCGCACGATCGCGACGTCGGTGCGGGAGATGCCGGAGCGTGGGAAGTGAGTGACATGGACTACGGCGCGTTCCTGGCGACCAAGACGATACGACCCGTCTCGTGCGGCATCACGGTCGGTGACGACGCGATCCACGAGAGCCTGTTCCCGTTCCAGCGCGCCCTTGTTCAGTGGGCGACGCGACGGGGCCGCGCGGCGCTGTTCTGCGGCACCGGGCTCGGCAAGACCCGCATGCAGTTGGAGTGGGCGCGACTCGTCATCGGCGACGGGCGCGCGATCATCCTCGCGCCCCTCGCTGTTGGTGCGCAGACGATCCGTGAGGCGCGGTCCATCGGCATCGACGCCCACGACCTACGCGACGACTGGACGCCCCGGCGCGGGATCAACGTCGTCAACTACGACTCGCTCCACAAGATCGACCCGCGCGGCTTCGACGCGGCCGTCCTTGACGAGTCGAGCATCCTCAAGAACTTCACCGGCAAGACCCGCGGCGCACTGATCGCGGCGTTCGCGGACACGCCCTACCGGCTATGCTGCACCGCGACGCCCGCCCCGAACGACGTCGTCGAACTTGGCAACCACGCGGAGTTCCTCGGCATCGTTCGCGAGATCGAGATGCGCGCAACGTGGTTCGTCCACGACGAGCGATCATGGCGCCTCAAGGGGCACGCTGCCGACGACTTCCACCGCTGGCTCGCGTCGTGGGGGATGTTCGTCACGATGCCGTCGGACATCGGTTTCGACGACGACGGATACGACCTTCCACGACTGACGATCGACTCGGTCATGGTCCCGACGAACGTGATCACGCCCGGCAGCCTCTTCTTCACGGGGCTCGGCGGCGTGAAGGACCGCGCGGCGATCCGCAAGGGCACCGTCGATGACCGCGTGGCCGCCGCCGCGGCGATGGTCAACGCGAGCGACCGGCCGTGGATCGTGTGGTGCGGACTGAACGCGGAGAGTGCGGCGTGTGCGGCGGCGATCGACGGTGCAATCGAGGTCACCGGGTCGCAGTCGCCGGAAGAGAAGGAGCGGCGCATCCTCGCGTTCATCGACGGGTCCGCCCGCGTGCTCGTCACGAAGCCCGAGATCGCCGGCTTCGGGATGAACTTTCAGCACTGCGCGGACATGGCATTCGTGGGGCTCTCGGACAGTTACGAGACGTACTTCCAAGCGATCCGGCGCTGTTGGCGGTTCGGGCAGACGCGTCCGGTGCGCGCGGTCGTCGTCGTGGCCGACGTCGAGGCCGAGATCCCCGCGAACGTCCGACGCAAGGAGCGCGAGCATGAGAAGTTGTCGGCCGCGATGGTCGGCGCGATGCAAGCGCACGAACGGGAGGAGATCGGGATGGCCGAGCGGAAAGTGGATACGTATGAGGCCGGGGTCACGCGAGGCGACGGGTGGACGCTCTACCAAGGCGACTGCGTCGATACGCTGCGCGAGCGGCTACCGGATGCGTCGATAGACTTCTCGGTCTTCTCGCCGCCGTTCTCGTCGCTCTACACGTACTCGAACTCGCCGCGCGACATGGGCAACGCGCGCAGCGACGACGAGTTCATGGCGCACTTCGGCTTTCTCGTCGCGGACCTGCTGCGCGTGACGAAGCCGGGCAGGCTGGCCGCCGTCCACGTCCAGAACGTCGCGGCGATGCTCTCGCGTGACGGCTTCATCGGCGTGAAGGATCTGCGCGGCGACATCATTCGCGCGTTCCAGGGGCACGGGTGGATCTTTCACGGTGAGGTCACGATCGACAAGTGCCCACAGGCACAGGCGATCCGGACCAAGGCGAAGTCGCTTCTGTTCGTCCAGAAGGAGCGCGACTCGTCATGGCTGCGCCCGGCGCTGGCCGACTACATCATCGTCTTCCGCGCGCCCGGCGAGAACGCGGTCCCGATCCAGAACGACGACGTGACGCGCGAGGACTGGATCGAGTGGGCGCGGCCTGTGTGGTACGGCATCCGTGAGGCCGAGACACTTCAGGTGCGTGAAGCGCGCGAGGAGAAGGACGAACGCCACATCTGCCCTTTGCAGCTCGGCACGATCGAGCGGTGTATCCGACTGTGGAGCAACCGCGGCGACGTCGTCCTGTCCCCGTTCGCAGGGATCGGTTCCGAGGGGTACGTGGCACTGTCGCACGAGCGCGAGTTCATCGGCGTCGAACTCAAGGCGTCCTACGCGGCCGTGGCCGCTCGCAACCTCGACACAGCGGTTCGCAAGGCCCGCGAAGGGCTGCTGTTCACATGACACACCCGATCCGCCGCGTCGTCTACCACCGAGCCCTGCGTCGCGCGCTCTGCCGCCTCGGCGTGCACCGCTGGCAGGTCCTCTACGAGCCTCCGCACCTCACGACGACCGGCGCGTACCGCAAGGCGCTGTTCTGCGTCCACTGCGGGCGCGAGGCGCCGTGGGGTCCGGGGCAGGTCCACGGGCCGGGCGGTCCGTCATGAGGTTCACCCCGCGCACCTGGTGGGCGATCGCCTTTCGCTCCTGCGCGATCTGCCTCGACCCGCTCACGGCGGAGGACGGCGCGGTGATCGTGACGGTGCGAAACGTCCCCAAGTTCCACGTGTGCTCCGCGTGCTTCGACGACGCGCCGCCCCCGAGGCTCGAACTCCTCGAGCTGCGGATCTCGGGGATGCTGCGGCTCGACCCGGAGGCGCGGGCGTCGGGGCGGGTGACGTGACCCCCACCGACCCGCCCGGCAGCCCGATCCCGGGCTCGCGCTACGTCCGCGACTACTGCACGCGATGCGGGGAGGCGATCCGCGTCCCGTGGTCACCGGCCGGCGCGTACGGAGCGACGCCGTGCGACGACTGCACGGGGCGGTCGTCACGGCGCGTCCGCGCGCAGGGCGACGCGAACGACCGACGGCTGACCTACCTGCCCGAACACGGGCGCAAGGATGCACGATGAGGAACCTCAGTTTCGCGCTCACGACGAAACAGATCCGCGAGCGCACGAAGACCGTCACGCGCCGCAAGGGCGGTTGGTGGGAGAGAGTGCTCAAGCCCGGGATGAAGCTCTGCGCCGTCGAGAGGTCGCGGGGGATCAAGGCGGGCGGCCTCGTCCGGCTGTGCGTCATCCGCGTCGTGGACGTGCGCGTCGAGCGGCTGGGCGCAATCCGAGACGACTACGAAGGGGGTGGCGTGGAGGAGGCGGAGCGCGAGGGGTTCCCGGGGTTCACCGGGTGGTTCTTCATTGGCTACTTCATGAGCCACATGGGCGGAGATGCGGATCAACTGGTCACGCGGATCGAGTTCGAGTACGTCGAGCAGCTCCGCGTGCCGTGCGAGATGCTCGTCTGCATGACGGCGTCCGACGAGTTCCACAGTCGCGCGCTCTGCCGCTGCCACTGCCACGGCGAGGAGGCGTTCCGGTGAGCTACCTTCGCTTCTCGACACCGCTGCGCGACGGCTGCGGCGAGTGCTTCCCGGACCCCGAGATGGCGACGTTCACCGACGAGCTTCCCGGCTTGAAGCCGGCCCGCTACGTCGCCGACCCCGAGGGCTACAGGGGGCGATCGCTCTGCCCCCGCTGCTCGTCGTGCTGGTACGTGTGGGACGACATCACCGACTGCGTCCGCGCGATGCACCACGGGTGCGCCGCGGACCCCGTAAATCTCACGCTCTCATACGAAGAGGCCGCGCAGTGGTCCGCGCCCGCCGCGTGCCAGTTCGCGGCCGAGGCGACCAAAGCGGTTTGCGCGGCGGGGCGTGAAGCCGTCCGCGAGACGCTCCTCGACGCCGAGTGCTACTGCTGCGGCGACGAGTTCGAGATCGGGGTCCACGACGGCGACGAGGCCGACTGCCACGGCTGCGGCCGGCGGTGGATGACGAGCGTGAACGAGGACGCGCCGTCGTCGCTGATCGCCGTGGACGAGGACGCGCCCTGCCGGTGCTCACCGTGCCTCGGGTGCGAGCGCCGATCGGACCGGACCGACGAGCACACGTGCGTCCGGAGCGAGCCGTGAGCGGGCCGTTGACGCCGGCCGGCCGGGGGCTTAGGATCGGCAACGCTGCACTCGACATGGACGCCACACGCCCTCCGTCGCCTCCTCGGATCTCTTCGCCCTTTCGGGCCGTCGAGTGTAGCAACCGGGTCGAGGCGGCGGGGATCGTGGGGCGGAGGACAGGCTGATGGCGCGAGGCGACATCGACACGTCCACCTGTAAGCTCTGCCGCGATGTGGTGGCCCGGGAGTGTGACGCCCTGGCGGACCTGGCAGTGACGATGCACGGCGACCGCGACTCGGTCCGCATCCTCGTCCACTCCCACACCCACAGGATGCGTCTCGGCCTGATGGGATGCGACGCGCACAGGGCGCAGATGACGGCGGGCGACCGCTCGCCGGGGAAGGGTGGACATCATGGCCGGGCGTGACGACTACGGCATCCTACGGGCGTCCCTGGTGACCGACCTGCGGACCCGCAGGGCCGCCGCCGCGATGGTCGAAAAGGGGCTCGCGGTGTCCGCGACAAGTGTCCAGACAGTGTGCGGAGTATGCACGTTGTTAGGATTGTGGTTTTCGCGCGAAACTGACGACGGAACCGTCCTCGGCGACTGCGTCCTGGAAATGGCCCTGGCAACCGCGTCCGTCGGATGTCCACCGGACGTCCACCGGACAGTTATCGACATCCTTGTCGATGCCGGGTTGCTCGCCCGTGGAG
>Ga0210043_1002655_pt1 | contig 11449 bp, 21 predicted proteins | sample CryGeymet201501t_FD_183990 | JGI IMG/M metagenome (GOLD analysis project Ga0210043, IMG submission 183990) | Groundwater microbial communities from Crystal Geyser aquifers in Utah, USA - Crystal Geyser metaG 2015-01t (SPAdes) (version 2) | ecosystem: Environmental > Aquatic > Deep subsurface >... | reverse complement strand
GCGGTCACAGTGGCGTATGGTGGCGCGGTGACTATCCGGCTTGCGGCGATCGGCGGCACTTTCAGCGGCGGGCGGGTGCGGGTGCGCGCATCGTGGACGCCCCTTACACTCCCGGAGGCGTGACATGATTGGACTCGGCACCGGCGTATGGCTCAATACAGGGGCCGGAGCGCCGCCGCCTGCGGCCCCTGCCGCGCCGTCTGGCTTGACCGTCTCCATCGCGGAGACTTCGCTCGCCGTTGGCGACACCGCGACTGCGAGCGTCAGCGTCAGCGGCACCCCTGCGCCGACGCTTGCCTACCAGTGGGCGATCGACGGGGTTGACATCTCCGGCGCGACTGGCGCGACGTATGCCACAGCGGCGGCGGGCGCGCTGCGGGTGCGCGTGACGGCGACCAACAGCGAAGGCGTGGTGGGTCCGGTCACGTCTGCGCCGGTCACGGTCACGGTCACGGCGCAGGCGCCGGGCGCGTTCTCGGCGGGGATGTGGTCGCTCGCCGACAGCCCCAGCGCGGGCGGCGACACGCTCGCGCTCACCATCGCCAGCCTCCCGGGTGACGGCGGCTCCACGATCACGACGCTTGAGTATCGGGTGGACAGCGGCTCGGGCTACGGCACGGCGACGGCGCTGGCCGGGACCGGAACCGGCGCGCGTAATATCACCGTGCTTGCCTCGACAACCGCCAGCGTCCAAATCCGCGCGGTCAACTCTGTCGGGGACGGCGCTTGGTCCGACGTCAAGACCGCAACCCCGACAGGGCTCCTCGCGTCTGAGCCTCTTGCCGCGACACAGGGGACATGGGTCGAGTTTGACCTGTTCGACATTGCGCCAGCAAAGGGCGTGGTGGACTACACGCTCACGAGCGGGGCGCTTCCCGGCGGCACCGGCCTGACATTCTTCTCTGTGGTCGGCCAGATTCACGGCGCGCCAACCGCCGCCGATGTAGCTGCTTCGCCTATCGCGCTGACATTCCAGCGCACTGTGGATGGCGGCGCGGCGACTGATATCCCGGTTTCTATCACCGTCACGGCGGCGTCGGTGCTCCCCTACGCCAATAGCAACGGGGCTACCGTCTACTCTAACGCTGCTGCCGGGGCGTCGAACTCGACCACTGGCGACACGTCCGGCAACACGACCGATCTGAGCGTTTTCATCGACGCGGAGTTTCCTGCTACCCTCGCGGCGGATATGTGCTTTTTCCAGGTCGCCGCGCGCCATTTCTTTCGCGTCCTCGCCAACGGCAATGTGCAGATCAACCTGGACGACACGGCATCGACGCTGATCGTCAACCTGACTGCGGCGGTTGACGTGCGCGGCGGGCGTCACCGCATCGGGATCACCGCGAACGCTGGCGACGGCGTGTCGGTTTTCCCGAGCGCGACGATCACCGTCGATGGCGTTGTCGCGGCGTCCACCACATCTGCGACGCTTGGCGTCGGCGCGTTCCACATGAGCCGAAAGCCTTACACGGTTCTTGGGGAGACGGTTGCCGGCAACTTCGGAAAGATCGTGCCTGCCGACGTGGACATCTACCAGGTCGCCGTCTGGAACGGGACAATCGGCGCGGGCACAAGCGCGCAGAACGCCGCGCATGACTGGAACGCGCTGGACGAAACAGACCTCGATGTCAGCGCCATCGCAACGCCGATGCTCTACCTTGGCGACGACTTCACGACCACGACGCTGGAGGCCGGATACGCAGGCGCGCTTGGCTTTGCCCTTTACGACGACGGCGTGGCTGCGGCGGCTGGGAGTGGCACGGCGCTCACAGTTACGCAGTCAGCATCCGCCACGCCGCTGGCCAAAAAAGGCGCGGTCGGCTTCGGGAAGTTTGCGACTGGCGGGCGCGGCAAGACGATCTATCGCGTCACGAGCAACAGCACGAACCCCGCCACCAGCGGTTCATTTCCATGGGCCATGACGCAGGCATCGAGTGGCGGCGGCTACATCCTTATTGAAAGCGAGCGCACTATTGAGCTTCCATCGCTGACGCTTTACTCGCTGACCGACGTGACCATCGACGGACGCCGCGCGCCGGGGTTCGGCTTTACGCTAATGGGCGCCGCGCTGGTGCTCGACGACAGCAACAACTGCATCGTGCGCGGCGTCAATTGCCTCCCCGGCTCAAACTTCGTCGGCCAGCCATTCAGCGCGCGCGACGCATTCGAGATACGGCGCACGGCGGTGGGCACGTCCGAAAACTTCTATATCGACGAGATCGGTGTAGGGGCGTCTACCGATGAGGGCCTTGGGTGCTTCGCGCGCGGGGTCGGGAGGCTGGTCCAGAACGTCACCTTTGATCGCGTGATAATGGCGGAGGCTTGTCACGCAGGAATGCACTACGACTCGCCTGGCACGCTCACCTACGATCTGCACTCGAAGGGGATGCTATTTTCCGCGCAGAACTCGGGCACGGAGGGTTCGTCAACCCGCATCACGCTGCATCGCTGCGCGTTGATCTCCAGCCATGAGCGCAACCCGCGCGCCAGTGCGCAACTCGAAATGATCAACTGCGTCGTCGCGAACATCCGCAACGCGGTCGGCGTTCAGGCGTTCTCAGGGGCCGAGTGGAGCCTGATAAACAACGCATGGCTCGCCGGTCCGTCTGGTCCGACAACCGCGACACGCCAGAATACCGGCAGTCTCATATGGGAGAGCGGTTCCTATTACGGGCCGTTCGGTGGGCGGACGTTCCCATCGGCATGGTCTACGCCGGGCGATGTTACCGCCGGGCTTCGCGACGCGGCTGACGTATCGCAACAGAATTGGGACGGGCTGGTCGCCGGTGCTGATGTCGTGAGCAATCTCGAAACATGGTTCGAGGGCGTTAAGCATCCGTTTTTCCGGAGGGTGATCGGTTACATGACTGAGGATACGCCGTTCTCTACGGGCTGGAACGGCGCGGCGTATGAGGGCAACTACGTGCCAGACGAAGCGCGAGCCATTGGTGCAGTCGTCACGACGCCAAGCGCGGGCGCTCTGCGCGTCGCGCTGCCTGTGGCGACTACGGCGCTACCGCTTCCCTCTGGCTCGTCGTGGGCGAGTTGCAGCATATCTATCATGCGCGCCTATAACGCCGGTGTGACCACTGGGCTTACAACGCTGGTCTCGCCTGTCGCTGGTCTGGTTGACGGCGCGACGTGGGTCGGCGACGCAGGCCGCCCGCTTGTAACCGAGGCGGGCGATTTGGCCGGGGGCAACGTGGACTTCACGGGGTTGACCGCTGGTTGGTATGCCATCAGGGCCGACTACACAACAGCGTCCGGGCGGGGGGCCGTGTTCTACACCGGACGCCCTGTCCAGGTCACATAGGATACAGGTAAACACCCATGACTGACGACAGGCTCCACGAGGCGCTGGACGCGCTCAAGAACGGCGCGTGGACGCAGGCGGGAGTGACGATATGATAAACCAGCAAGAAATCAGCGCCGCTGCTCAAGCCGCGCTTGGCGACCTGCCGATTGAGGTCCCCGTCTTGATGGCGGCGATTGAGGTCGAAAGCGGGGGGCATGTGTTCACCGAGATCGACGGCGAGCAGATGCCGCTGATTTTATTCGAATATCATGTGTTCTACCGCAACTTGCAGCAGGAGGACCGGGCGGCGGCGGTGGCGTCGCGCCTTGCTGCGCCCCGCTGGGGGGACATTCCCTACCCCAAGACGCAGCGGGAGCGGTATGAGCTGCTGGCGAAGGCGTCAATGATCAGCGCAGAGGCAGCTCATGCGGCCTGTTCCTGGGGCGTGGGGCAGGTGCTGGGCGAGAACGCAAAGTGGCTCGGCTATGAGAGCGCGGTTGCGATGGCGCAGGTCGCTCAGTCAGGCTTGGCGGGGCAAGTCGAGATCATGCTGCGGTTCATCGAGAAGCGCGGGCTGGTCGAGGCTCTGGTGCAGCGCGATTGGGCGACGTTCGCCCATGGCTACAACGGCCCGCTTCACGCGCGCCACGACTACGCCGGTAGGATGGCGCGGGCGTATGAACGGATCAGCGGCAAAGTGCCGCCGAACGTGCTCAAGCTGGGCGACAGCGGTCCGGCAGTGGCCGAACTTCAGGAGTTGCTGGGCGAAAAGCAAGACGGGATTTTCGGTAGCTCGACAGATGCTGCGGTGCGCTACCATCAGCGGCGGGAAGGGCTGAAAGTTGATGGTGTTGTCGGGGCCAAGACATGGGCGTCGTTGAAGGCGATTACCGGACAGCGCCCTCCCGCAGCGCCGACGCGCACCGGCGGCACCGGCACGGCGGATAAGATCGGCGGCGGCATCACTGCTGTCGCTGCGGTCGGCGGGGTTGTGCGCAGCGAACTGACGGCGCTGGCCGAGGCGGCGGACATTGCCCCGATCTGGGTTTTCGGCCCGGTGATTGCGCTGGGGGTCATCGCCCTCGGGGTCTTCGCATGGCCGCGCATCCTGAACATGATCGACGGATGGAGGCGCGCGACGTGACTGAGCACGAAGTAGGGATGCTGCACGCTGATATTCAGCGGCTGCGGGAACAGATAGAAAGTAGGGCCCGGTGGGCTTTGGGGCTTATCTTTGTCGTCGTAGTTACTGGACTGGTCAGCATCGGCGGTATGTATGAGCGCGTTGAACAAAACGCGGCGAAGGTTGCCGCAGCGTCTGCGCGGTCGGAGCAAGTTGAAGGGCGAGTCGCAAAACTGGAAGGGGATCGCGACCTTCTAGGCGAGCGCATGTCAACGCTGCGCGACGCGATCTTGATGCTTTCCGCCGATGTGCGAGAAATGCATGCAAGAGAGCGCGAACGCGGCGCGGGATGGCGCGGCGGAAAGCAAGAATGACCACGACAATCTCCGCCCGCCGCACCGGAACCGTGGTGCGCATCGAGGTCGAGACAACGCGCGACGACGTGCGCCCGATGTATCTCACGCTGGCCCTCGCCGACGCTGCACGGCTGGGCGCTCAGATCATCAACGCGGCAAAGGAGGCCGACCGATGATGAAAATTGCAGCCGCGATGATCCTGGCGGCGGGCATTGCGCAGGCGCAGTCAGCCCCCTGCGCCCCGCGCGGCGACATGGTTGCGGAACTTGGCGCCAAGTATGGCGAGACGCGGCACGGCGCAGGCATCGCCGGGCGAACCGCCGTTGTTGAGGTTTTTGTCTCCGACGAAACGGGGACATGGACGATCATTCTCACGCGGCCTGATGGCGTGTCGTGCGCTATGGCTGCGGGCGAGGCGTGGCTGGACGAGCGCCCGCCGGTTGGTGATCCATCGTGACGCCTTTGGGCGATCCGCGCATCGGGGATGCGTTCTGGATCGTGTTTTTCGTTGCCATCGCATCTGCTATCGCAATTGACGCATGGGAGAGGTTGACATGACCGCGCCCGCGTGGTTCGCGCTCGCCATGGCGCCGATGCTTGGCGCGGCGGTCGCAGCGCAGTGGTGGGGTGATGCCCACCTTCGCGCCATGATCGGGCGGGGCTTCCCGTGATCGCGCTGCTGGCGTCGCCTCTCGCCCGGTGGCTGTTGGTGGCCGGGGCGTTCGCGGCGCTGGCATTGGGGGCGTATGTCCAGACGCTGCGGCTCGACGCGGCGCGTCTCGAACTGGCGGCGGCGCAGCGTGAGGTGGCGGCGCAGGCGGCGCACATAGACGCCCAGCGCGCCGCCCTTGCGGGATACGCCACAAGCGCGGCTCAGGCGCGCGCGCAGGCGCAGGAGGCTGCGCGGCGATACCAAGGCGCTGTTGCGCGTATCGCCCGCGCGCGGGCCTCTGGCGGGCCGCAGGCGGCGGCGCAGGAGGCGGCGGACTATCTCCGGGGCGCGCCATGATCCGCGTCGCACTGGCGCTGCTGCTGCTGTCAGGATGCGCCGCGCAGACATTCACGGCGGATCGCATCGCACCGGCGCAAATCCCGGAGCCATCCGCGCCGCCGTCATGGCCGGAGATCGAGCCGCGCGCCACTGCTGACGGCGTTGTGCTGACGCCCGAGGACGCGGCAGCGATTGGCGGATACCGCGACGCCGTTGGCGCATGGGTCGCGGAAGCGCTCGCCTGGGGCGGCTATTGGCGCACGATTGCAGGGGGTGCAGATGGTGACGGATCGACAACGCGAAATCGCTGAGGCGGTCGCGCAACACGGGTCGCACCGGCGCGCGGCTGAGGCGCTGGGCGTATGGCATTCGACGGTCGATAAGGCGATGGCTCGCCTCCGAAAAAATGACCCGGCATGGGCCGAACAGGCGGCGGCGCGCGGGTTTGACGCCGGTCATGCGGGCTGGATAAAATGGCCTGCGCAAGACGGCGCTCCCGGCGCGAGCGTCTATGTCGGCAAGGAGCGTGGCGGGGGCGCGCTCGAGGGCGTGATCGCCGCGCTGGACGCCTATACGACGCGACACATACCAAGCCCAGCGCCGCAATTTGCAGACGCCGACTTGCTTAACCTTGTCGCGGTCCCCGATTGGCACGCCGGAATGATGGCTTGGCGGCGCTCGACCGGCGCGGATTACGACCTGCGGATCGCGGCGGATTGTCTCGCGCAGACGCTAGGGCGCGTGATTCCAAGGCTCCCGCCCGCTGGCGCTGGCATCTTGCTTGCGTTGGGCGACACGACTCACACCAACGACGCGCGCAACGTCACGCCAAGGAGCGCGCATCAGCTAGATGTCGATGGGAGATACCTAAAAATTATGGAGGTTGCGTCCACCGCGTTGATCGGCGGGATTGACGTGATGCTTGACCACCACGCGACAGTCGAGGCTGTTGTGATTCCCGGCAATCACGATCCCGAAGCGGCGCAGATGTTGGCGCTGGTGCTGCGAGCGTGGTTTCGCAACGATCCGCGCGTCACAGTATGGGATGGCGGCGGCGATTGGTGGAGACGCCAGCACGGCAAGGTAATGATCGCGGCGACGCATGGTCATAAAATCCGACAGCAGCAAATCCCCGGATATGCGGCGGCGGAATGGCCGGAGATGTGGGGCGCGACGCGGGCGCGGTTTGCGTTCTCCGGCCATGTCCATCACGAGCGAACGCTTGACACGCCGGGGATGCTTTGCGAGGCTATGCGCCCCGTCACTGATCGTGACGCATACGCGGCGGGGGCGTGGCATTCTCAGCGGGAAATTTCAGGCATGACGTTTTCGGCTGACGGATTCCGCGTGTCGCGCGTTTATGAGGTGGTGCGTTGAGCCGCGACGCGCGCGAGGCATGGGCGAACGCCATTGTCGGGCTTGTCATTTCAACCGGGCTGATCCGGCTCCTGCGCGCCGCAGGGGCTTGGGACGCGCCAGAGGTGATCTTGTCAGCGGGGTTCTTCGTCGTTAGCGTCGCACGATCCTACGCGATCCGGCGCGTATTCAGGCGGGGTGAGTGATGGCGATCAAGGCCCCGTTCCCATGGTTCGGCGGCAAGAGCCGCGTGGCGCCTGCTGTATGGGCGCGGTTTGGCAATGTACGAAATTACGTCGAGCCATTCTTTGGTTCTGGCGCGGTTCTGCTAGCAAGGCCTGAGCCATTCATCGGCACCGAGACAATCAACGACGCTTGCGGCTTTGTCTCAAATTTCTGGCGCGCGATTCAGGCCGATCCTGATGCCGTGGCGCGCTTGGTTGACTGGCCGGTGAACGAGTCCGACTTGGAGGCGCGGCATTATTGGCTGGTGACTGAAGGCCGGGCGCGGCTGGACGCGGTTCTCGGCGACCCTACCGGCTTTGATGCGCAGGTCGCGGGCTGGTGGTGCTGGGGCTTGTGCGCTTGGATCGGCTCAGGCTGGTGCGCGGGTAGCGGGCCGTGGCGCTGGGCCGACGGCGCTTGGGGAAAAGGGGGCGGCGCGGGCGTCAACCGAAAGTTGCCGCATTTAGGGGGCCGAGGCGACGCTGGACGCGGAGTTCATAGGTCCAACGTTGACCTGCATGAATGGTTCGCCGCGCTTGCCAAACGTCTCCGTCGCGTTCGCGTTGCGCATGGCGACTGGTCCCGCGTAACAGGCGGGTCAGTTACATGGCTCCAAGGCATCACGGCAGTTTTTCTCGACCCGCCATATTCCGGCGCTGAACGCACGGCAAACGTTTATGCAACCGATAGCGGGACGGTCGCGGCAAAGGCGCGGGCATGGGCGATTGAGGCGGGCGCGCGCCCTGATATGCGGGTTGCGTTGTGCGGATACGCGGGCGAGCATGATATGCCGGGTTGGTCGGAGTTCGCGTGGAAAGCGCATGGCGGGTATGGGGCGCAAGGTGCGGGCCGGGGCAAGGACAACGCGGCGCGTGAACGGATATGGTTCTCGCCCGCGTGTCTGTCCGAAGCGGAGGCCGGGCTGATATGATCCGATACGAAACGCCGGTTGGGACGCTTGAGACAGCCGCGCCCATGACGCCAGCAGGATGGTGGGCGCTCATGCTCTGGGTTCTAGGCGGCCCGCTAGGCGATGATCCGGCGGGCTGGGCTGCGTTGCAGCAGGCGGCGGCGAGGCTGCGGGGATAAATACCGCCGGGGATCGGGGGTGGGGAATGTCAATCCTTGTCCAGGTTAGCTTGATCGTCAACCGCATGACCGGAGGCCCGCGCGGGGAGATGTTCTGCGCGCGGGCGCATCGTCGCGGCTGGCGAAGGCTGGAGCGCGTGATAGACGCCGTGTTCCTGCGGCTGCGTGGCGAGCGGGGACATTGCCGCTCGATCTGGGCTTGGCACTACGATGATTAGCGCTGCGCCTACTCACGATTGCGCGCGCCCAACTTGCTGACTGTGCACGGTGCATCTCGGCGCGCTGTTCTGGCGTCATTGCCTTATAGGTGTCAGCGGCCTTGGTGAGCAGTTCTTCGAGCGTATCGTTTCCTCGCCCCGCTCGGCGGCGTCAAGGCGCTCGCACTCGACCTGCATTCGCGCCGCAAGCAAATACCAAATCTCCGCGACCTCGGGCGGCGCCCAGACGCGCGCCCAGAGGTAGCCCACCCACGCACAGTTTCGCGCGTGATGTGTGGGTGTGCCGCCAGCTTGCATGGCGAGGGTGATGAAATCGGTCATGGCCTCCACTCCAAATCCGTCCATGGCCGGGCAAGGTCTGCCCATGCCGTGCGATAGTCGTCTCGCGTGGACGCCATGCGCCGCTCGGCGAGATCGACGTTTCGCCGCGCCCCAGGCTCATCGCCGAACAATTCCATGCGAGCGTAGGCGATGGTGATATACGCCTCCGCGTCGGCGCGGGCTTCGCAGCCTTCGTCGAGAGCCCAGCGCGCGCCGCCGTAGCTGATGAAAACGAGCGACACCGAGTCAGATGTCGCCGGGACCATGCAAGAGCGGCCCCCGATAGCCGTGCTGGAAGACGGGGCGATTGCATCGGGCGTCGTGGCGACGCCGCTGACGCGGCTTCCTCCGCCGCCACCAGCCCCGCCCGCGATGGCGATTGCCTGCGCTCCGGCGGCTGAAACGGCCTCCTGCGCCTGGGCAGCGGCGGGGATTGCCATAGCGGCGGCGAGCGCGATAATATGCTTCATAGCGTGTTCCTTTGGGTGGGGCATCGTTAGCCGGGGCGGCGAGTGCAGCGCTGCCACGCAGTTTCGTCAGAAGCGGCTGCGGCCGATGCGAGCGCGCGCTCCGTAGGCGCCGTCGGCGATCCCGTTGACGGGGCCGAACCGCAGCGACCGAACAGTGGCCGCGCCAGTGCTTTCAGTGACACCCCGTCCGGCGTAGCTCTTGCCATAGGCGCGGGACTCAAAGCGTCCTGCGGCGAAATTCCCCGCGCCGGTATCCGTCAGCGACGCGATCCCGTTGGCGCTGCTGCGCAGATCGGCGGAGTTACGCACGGGCGGAGTTGCGAGCGCGGCGCTGGCGATCAGCGCGGCGGCGAGGGTGGCGGTGGTGAAAAGCTTCATCTTAGTCTCCGTTTCGGGCAGGATCACCCGTCGCTGCGCCGCGATTAAACGGCGCAGAAAGAGAGGATCAGCAAAGAACCAGCGCCGCGATTGCGATCACAATCGCCGCAGACGCGGCAATCAGCGACGCGCCCAGCCACGCGGCATTCGGCGGGATGTCCCCTTCAAACCATTCCGCGTCGCGCGCGCGGGCCTCGTCAATCACGTCTGCGTCGAAATCGTCGTTGCTTAGCCGCGTCATTGTCGTTTCCCCTTTTCCCAAGCCGCAGCCGGGACAACCCCGCCTGTCAGCGTCTCAATGCGCGCTCGCGTGTATGGCGACGGCGTATGTCCACCGCTCAGCCATCGCGAAAGCGTCACCGGCGTTACCTGCAAGTGGCGCGCCGCCCATGTGTGCTTGATGCCGTGATCGGCGAGCCAAGCCCTGAATTTGCCACCTGCGTTGTTCATGGCGCCTATCATACGTTACGCTCCCGTATAGTCAACGCCGGACAAGCGTTCCGTCCAGCTTTTTTTTCCAGGGGCTGCGCTTGCTTCCTGGGATGGTCGCGCGCGATGGAGCTTTGGCGCCTAGGTGCTTAGCCTCCAGCCGCTTGGCGCGGGCGATTGCTGGCGCGTCATGCTGCGCCGTATGCGCCTGATGGCAGACCTCATGAGCTGGGACCCAGTTTGAGAGATCATCCGCGCCGCCGAGCGCAAGCGGCGTCTCGTGGTGGACATGCCACCGATCGCTTACTGTGATCTTGCCGCCGCAGAAATAACAGACGCCATCGCGGCGGGCGAAAACAGCAACGCGGTCGCGCGTGCTTAGACGCTTGCGGGCGGTCATGGTTGCGCTTCCTTAGTCTTGCGAGCCACGGCGAGCTTGCGCGCATGGTCCTTTATCGCGTCCTCATCGCCGGGGTGCGCCCATACCTCGACGCGCTTTAACCCGGATGCTTTGCGGGCGGCGCGAACCGCCCGCTGATGTTCGGCGTTTGTCGGGGCGCGCATCAGATATTCAACGCGCGTATCACTCGCGTCCAAAATTCTGGTCTGTATCGCGACCCGCCACAAAACATGTCGAAAGCGCTGGAACACGATAGCAGACCGGTCTTTCCGGTCTTGCCGCTCATCCTCATGAACTCGCGGCATTGGTGACGCGTGTATTCGTGTTTAATTTTAATCGCCTTACGGTTCCTGCATGTTGTGCATGTCAGGGGCACGCCATCATCGGGCGTCACCGCGCCGCCTCTTTCCAGCCATCGTCCCAGGCGTTCGCCGCGATTGTATCCCACCTGTAGTTATATGGGTTGGAGTGCATCGGTTGGCCCTCACGGTGCGCCTTGCGGCCCTGCTCAAGCAGGGCTTCGTATGCTTCGGCGTTCTTGTTGGCGTTCATTTCCGTCTCTCCCCTGTTGATACGTTCATTATATCCAATGACCGGTCATTGTAAAGGCTAAAACGCGGGTCGCAGAAAAATATTTGCGCGCATCAAGCGCCCCGCTCATAGCCGCAAGCTAGGCAATGTCCATCGCCGTTCGTGCGCACGGTTGCCTTTCGCATCCCCGTCGCTGGATCGGGCGGCGACAAATCAGCAGTGGGATACCATCCTTGCGCGTCATCGCATCTTGGGCACCGTGCCGCG
>Ga0210043_1002654_pt1 | contig 11453 bp, 11 predicted proteins | sample CryGeymet201501t_FD_183990 | JGI IMG/M metagenome (GOLD analysis project Ga0210043, IMG submission 183990) | Groundwater microbial communities from Crystal Geyser aquifers in Utah, USA - Crystal Geyser metaG 2015-01t (SPAdes) (version 2) | ecosystem: Environmental > Aquatic > Deep subsurface >... | reverse complement strand
AACACGATGGACAGCAGCTCTCCTATATGCACAAGAGCTTCATTTTAGAAAAATAAAAGGATACAAAGAAATAGAAAAATTTCTATCCAATTATATAGCCAATAAAAAAGTAATTGAAGAAAACTTTACAGAGATGAATATATCTATATCCGCCTAATTGATTCCTAACGGTTTTTGGGACAATCTCATTTTTGATGCTTTTCTTTACAGGTCTGATAAATCCATTGCAAGTTCCTTAATGGATGATACTGAATCTAAGTCAGGATTAGAATTTACAACAGAAGTCCAGCCAGGATCACTCAATGCAAATGGAAATTTTGAACAAAATAATATATATAAAATAGAATATAGATGGAGATTTTAAATGAAATCCTTAAAATTATTAATAATGACGTGTGTTATTCCATTTCTTACAATTGGATGCTTAGTCAATCAAAATCCAGAAGGTAATCCATTAGATCCTAATAATTTAGATGGTTTATTTCTAATAAATCAATTGTACTCTCAATTTCGGTCGACAGTTCAAGTCCAATCGACACCTACAGATACAGCTTCAGCTCAATTAAATTTGACCGCTTTTAATCATGGTTTGCAGATAAAATCTGTAACCAAAAATGGGAGCAGTATTTATGGACTTGTGGATATAATTTCTACAACTCTCAGCTACCAAATTTTTAGATCTACAGATGGGATAAGTTTTTCGGCGATTGGAGTCCCATTTGTTTCAAGTAGCAGCAGTTTAAACCGCATAGTAAGTATAGATAATAAAATAATTGTTTTTACTTCGGGTTCGAGATCTTCTTATTTCTACTCTGATAATCTAGGAGCGTCGTGGAGCACAGTGAATTCAACATATACACCTTTTCCTTTTTCTTCAGAAAGCTGGAATTGTTTACTTGCTAATAATACAACTTTATTTTCAATGTTTCAAAGCCAATACTATACTTCCCTTGACAATGGAGCTAACTTTACGAATCCTACACCTATCTCAGGTGTTTCAAATCGAACCAGTACCTATTGTGCTCGCGAAAATGATATCTACTATTTAGTGGGTGGAAGGGTTTCAGGCTCTAGCACCTCAGATATACTCGTTTCCTCAACAACAACTCCCACTACCTGGACGAATGCTAATAACGGTAACTTGGGAACAATTGCTTCTACTACTGCTTCCAGCTCGACTAGCTGCAATTCATCGGTTTCAGAATTAGCATTTACAGCGATAAATGCTTCAACTTGGGTTGTAGCAAATAGTTTTAGGATTTCTCATACTACAGATTCTGGATCTACTTGGGAATGTCGATCATTACTATGGGATGACAATTCTAACACGGCTTTTCGCGCTGGATTCCTAACAAATATAGGCAATCGCGTATTTGGCTATGGATCACCGAACAATAATCCTACGAAAGGTTACTATTTCGATTTGTAGGATGAAAGTTAAATAAATTTGAATACACTCGATATTATTTCCCAACACATTGTTTGGTTAGGAAATTCAATCTTTCACCGAATATTCTTTTATCGAAATATTTATTTACGAATAATTTAAGATATGAATTAAAGGATTTGTCCTTCGAACTCGAAAAATCATAAGGGATATCGTAATCCTGGAAGAATCCAGCATATTCATATAATTCGGAATTAGATTTATTTTCCAGGCAAGAATGCAATATCCTTACCTTGGATTTATAGGATTCTTTTAAATAGGGGTTAGAATTGATTTGCTTAGCCACTGAGGAATACCATTTTTTATTTGGAAGTATACCTTTTACTCCTATGGGCAGATTACTTGCATATAGAAATTGTTTATTATATGCTTCTTCTAGTAAATTTAATTTCAAACTAAATTCACTTAATTTATTTTTTAACTCAAGTGTAGAAAGTAAGGGATCGTGAATTGAAGAAAGCAATTCCTTAAATTCATCTTGGATATACATATTTCTTAGAAAGATAATATAGACTGAAAATTCATTTGGTTGAGTTTCAAATTTTAATCCGTTTGACTTTTCAATTCTAAAATCAATGTAATTTTGAATCATACTCCTAATTTCTCTAGATAGTGTGGATTTATCGACCACGGACTCTATGAATAGCGGATCTGGAAGTTGAACCTTTTCTATTAATTCCTTTTTCCAATATGTAAGATGTAAGTTTAGGTCATGTTTTTTTCTTTTCGAACCTAGTTTAGGGTTTACATTGATGCTAATACAATAATCTAGAAATGAATTAGAGATTTCATTTCCGAGTACTGTTACAAAAAAATTAGATGCGAGAGCATAATCATGTCTTGCACAAACCTTTTGTCGATTCGAAAGCGATTCGTAATCAACTTTTCTTATAGAATCAGGATGCAAAGTTAAAATAAATAAAAAGAAAATTAAGTGTATCATCCGAAACATATTTAATCCAAATTTCCATCATCGTCGCTTAAATATCAAACGGAATTCTGACTTTTTTTTACTTTGAAAAGAAAAGACTTTCTTAATATTTTCAAAAATAGAAAAGAATCTACCCGAAATCTTACTAATAAATGGATGGGGCAAAAGAATTATCAAATCAGCTTAACTAATTGATGCGTTTATCTATCCTTGAATAAATAGGAATCTCTAATTCAAATAAATCAAATTCTAGAATAAAATCTATTTGCAGGAAATTATTGAATAATTTTATTTAAATGAGGCCTCCATTTAAGACTCAAATATGTTTTTAGATAACAACTTCCACACAATCAGAATAGTGACTCAATCTTCGGAACTTAGAGACAACATTCCGGAAAAATATGTAGAGGTTTCTTGGTCATTAAACCATTCAAATGAGTTGACGCATAAATTTCTAGCTAGCTATGCGATAGAATTAAAAAAATCTTGGGAAAATTTTATTTTGGTCAGCTACCAAAATTCTCAATCAAAAAAAAATCATAATCAAGATGAGCATTGGAATAAAATTCTCGAATATTCGAGGACATGGGAATCTTTACTTTTTGGTGGAAAAACTTGGATTAAACAAAAGTATAAAAATATTCAATTCATTACTGATCCCGAATGGAATAATATACCTTTTGAAATTCTACCAGATGCAGCAAAAAAAATCGACAAGAACCCAATGTTTATTTCCGAGTCTAAGGAAATTTTTAGATCTATTCGAAGTAACTCCGAACCGATCCAGGGAAAATACAATTCGAATCGTAAATTTTTACTATGGGTTCCTAAACAAAAAGATCCTAATTTAGAATATTCTATATCTAGAGAGAAAGAAATAATTGAAAATAACTTAGATCAACAAAATGTAGATTTTGATTCAATCACCCACGTTGGAACATCTAGCTCCCTTTTCTTCTCAAAGTTATCCAATTATGAGTTATTGCATTTTGCTGGACATACAGAAGCAGATTACATACCTTTATTCACCGGAAAAAAGATATTTTTTAAAGATATAACAACTCTGGATCTATCTAATCTAAAAGTAGTCTTTTGGAATAGTTGTTACTCTGCTACGCAGAATAACGATATCGATGGATTAAGTAGGAAATTCTTACAATCAGGAGTTCAACATTTTATAGGCTTTTTAGGACCAATTTTAACGGGACAAGCTGAAGAAGCTGGAATAGTATTTTGGGATACTTACTTCAAAACAAGAGATCCAGTAAAAAGTGTAAAAATAGTTAGAAATAAACTCAGAGAAAAATTTGGGAAATCTGATTTAACACCATTTTTGATCGCGATCTACTCTACAAATATATCTGAATCTCAGAGTTTCAATTCATCTGCTTCGAATATTCTAAAATTCAGATATCACCAATCTCCAAAACTTAAAAGGAAAATTATTTACCTAATTTTTAGCCTTATTTCTGTTCTCGGGCTTCTAATTCTCAGTCTTATTATAGATTTTAATAATTTTTTCCATCATGAATTAATTTCTGAAGGAGATTATAAAAATATTTCTACAACAAACTTTAATAAAATTCCTGAGCCAAAATCTAATATTAATAAGGAAAAGGTTAAAAGCCAAGGCAATAAAAACACTCCAGCCAGAACTAAGGAAGATAAAAATACAAACCATCTTATCGATCCTCTAATAGATTATAAGTTAGCTTCGACTTCCAATACCCATCTGCAATCGATGGTCGAAAAAATTAAAAATCCTATATTCAAAAACGAAGTTCAAATTTTTCTGCTACAGGATCATCCAATCTATAACAGTAAAGAAAGAAAAGAATTGATTCAAGAAATTCTTAACAGAATGCACGAGAGTGAAGAAATTAAATTCTGGCGTTTTCAACAAAAATCTGGATTATAAATTATATAATTTGCTTAAATACTGACAAGACCTTCTATTATTTGAGCATGTTAAATTAATATAAAAAAAAATTTCCAATTAACATTTTTTTATATTAATTTAACAAATGTAATAAGTAATGACAAAAAGTTATGCTATCCTCGGATGAAATTAAAAATTTGTTGGTTAAACTACCAAATGGGGACCAAAAAGCATGGAAAATATTTATCAATAAGTTCCATCCGCTCATCCAAGGTACAATCCTTAAGTACGTTGAGAAGCAAGAACTGGATGATGTTATTCAGCAAGTTTACCTTACCTTGATGGAGAAGGATTTCTATTTAATTCGAAAATTTGAATCAAATAGTTTCCCTGCCTTGCTCATTTATATTCAGAATATTTCCAGAAATATTGGTATGCGATGGAAGAAAAAGCATGCAAAACACAATGCAATTAACACTCATTTTGAAAATGGATCAACTGACCATTTGTATTCAAAATTTAATATCGAGATAGAATTCACAGATTATGAATCTATTCAGGAATTTGAGAAAAATTTCGAAAATTTGGATATTAAATACCGCGAGCCAATAAGTCTAAAAATGCAAGGCTATAAGGCGAGAGAAATAGCAGAAATCTTGGAAGTACCAATCAATACAATCTTAACACGCTTAAAACGAGCTAAAGAAAAAATAAAAATTCTCGAAGGATTGAAATAAAAACATGGATCCTAGAGACTTTATGCATAAAGGACAATTAGCCGAGGATGAAATATATAATTATATCCTTCAGAATTTAGAACCAGAAAGAATGGAAAAAATCAAAGATATCCTTAAGTCTTCTAAAATAGATTTTCTAAATTACGTTTCTTTAAGAGAAGCAATTCACCTCATGAAAAAAGGGGAGCATGCATCAGTCAGTTTAGAAAAACACATATTAGGTCTAGTAAAGGAAAAGTCAGAAAAAAGCCACATTCAAATTCTAGTTCGTATTTTAAAAGACAAGGTCCTAATCAGTTCATCAGATCAAGAAATCTTAAATTACCAGGGAATTATGACAAATTTTTCAATTCGCGGAAGCAGTCCAGGCCCAATATCAATAACTAGAAAATTTGATGATAATGATATCACACTTTCTCTAAGTCCTACAGCAGATAACCAAGGTTATCTACTAAATGTTTCCTTATTAAAATCATTAAGTTACAGTGTAATTCTTTATGTAAACCAAGAAGAATGGGAAGTAATAAGAGATATTAGTAATAAGTCAAATTTTGAATCTATTCTACCACCGAATTGTGAAATAGAACTTCGTTTTAAACAAAAGAGCGAACTACTTCACGTTATAGGACTAATTTTAAGTAGCGAGGGATAGTTTTAGTTAAAATTTGCTAAATAAATTATAAAGCCAATCAATACAAGGTAAACAATTGAAGAAATTCTAAAAGCTATTTTATCAAGTAAATTTGCTTTTTCTATTTTATTTTCATCAAAAAGTTTCAGAGAATAAGTAGAGATTGCAATAGATGACAAAATTATTATAAATGATAGAATATGAATCTTATCAGCTACTGTCATAACTGAAGTTGGAGGAATAGACGAAATTACTACATATTCACTTGCCACCGCACCGAATAAAGATCCTATGCTCAATCCAAATCTAGGATCAAGATGAATGGGCTTTATTTTAAAAGAAAGAATGCAAATTAATGTAGAAATTATAACTCCAACCATTAACTTAAAAAAATAACCAACTCCTACTCTCTTCAAGTATATACTAAAATTGAACTGAGAATAAGTTGATTCAGAAAAACTTGGTAGAGAAAGATCTCCATAATTAGTTTTATAAATGTTTATATACTCGGCTGTATTAAAATAATCTAAACCCCAACCTCCAAAATCAATATCTGAAGAAATTTGAGAATTTTTGATGTCTGGAATAAATTTAATTAACTCAATTTCATTTGAATCTTCAATTTTGATTTCAAGAATATGGGCATCAAAAGGAAAATCATCCATTTTAAAATTTTCGTATATTTGAGCTTGGATTTTTTCATATCCATAGAATTCTTCGTTCTCTTTTTCTTCTATATACTTATCTACTTTTTCTTTAATTACACCATTTACAATTGTATAGTGATCGATAGGATTGTAATCCTTACCTTTCCACCTAAACCAAATATAAAACTCAGCATTGAACTTTTGATCAATTAAATTAATTTCTGTTATATTAATGATATAAGCACCAATATGAACTTCTTTTAATTGATCAGGTTTATTTCCAAAATTTAAATCCTTCGATTCAAGAGATACAAAAAAAGGTATTATCAAAAATACTATAATTGATTTTGCTATTATTTTGATATTCATATATAATATTTAATGACCTTAGACTGATCCTGATCTAGTTGACACTATTTTCATATTCAAATCTAAAAGATATTTTTAGTGCCAACTTATATTGAATCAGGGCAGTCTTGTCATCTGCCACATCGAGATTTACATGACTTCTCCTCCCCGTCAAATTTGCTCATACAAGATGCAATTAATTTACCATTACCACAATTCATTACATTTCTTTGGTATTCATCTTTACACGTTTGTTCGCATTGAGCTTTTTCAGAATCACATGAAAAATTAAAAATAGTTGTCACAGTCAAAATCATTATCAATATTATTTTTTTCATAATTAACCTCTTATTATGTATTTGGATTAAAAATCCCCCCTAAATCTTAAAATATTTCACTTTTCCAGAATATTTGTATTTTTTCTCAAAAAAAACAAAAAGTCAAATCCAAACATCTGAATTGTTCTTTTTTCCTCAAAACCATTCAATAGAATTTCTAGTTATCTGGAGTAACTATGGACACACCTCATTTTTAAAGTCATTTTTTAAATGAGCTATCAAAACTAGGGTTTATCAATTTTGAAAAACTGAAAAATTTTTATTAGGATCAAGAAAGTGTTTTTATTTTAATATTTATATTTTTTCTAGCTGTTTGTTTGCTTGTTTAAAAAAAAATGTTCCGAATTGTTTTTTTATCTATCAGAAAACCATATTATAATAATCCAGGAAACATTGTTGGTTTAGAAGGTGATATATTGAGATTTTCCATTTCTATTAATAATCCTTTGAGGAACAATAAAATAGAAGAATTCAATCCAAATTCTGCTTTAACTTTAATTCGAACTTCCAACGATTTAATAGTGGGCAGTTCTTATAATCTCGAAATAATTAGCAATCCTCTCAATCCAAACTAAAATTGTGTATTTGTTTTTACAGCAGAAACAATCCAGAGCTCACAATCAGATAAAATTATTTTCATTTCTCACAAACCCAAATTTAAATCCTATCTTAAAGCTCAAACTTAATTCCTATAATACTGATTAAGTCACATAAGTGAGTTGCAGAAATCAAGAAAGAGTTATTATCTTCTTTTAGCTCCCTTTAACGAACAATAGAATTAAATAATCTATTGAAAATTATACTCTAGCTATTTCTAAAGGTTTAATTTTTTTATATTCAGCTTTGTTCTTTCTCTCTAATTCCATGATATCATGGGAACGTTGCAGATTAATCCATAACTCAGGTGAGGTTTTGAAATAAATCCCTAGTCGAATCGCAAGATCAACCGACATCGATCTTTTACCATTTATTATTTGAGAAAGAGATGCTTCGCTTACTTCTATTTCCTTAGCAAGACGATAGGCAGAAATTCCCAATTCATCTAAAAATTCTTGTTTAAGTATTTCACCTGGATGTGGATTTTTAATTTCTCTTTTCATAATTCTAATTCCTTTACGGATACTTTATTTATTTAGTGATAGTCTACGATCTCTACAGAGTGAACTCCTAGTTCTGTTCTCAATTGAACGGAATACTTTTACCCCTTCCCCTTCCATATTTTCTCTGAGCTTGAATTCCCAAAAGAAAGAATCAGATATTAGTCAATACTTAACATTTTGCAAAGTATATAAATTTTGTCAACCTGTTTTCTGGTAGATTAAAATATGTTTTTTTTAAAAAAATTTTAGAATTCATGAATAAATCCTAACAGGACTTATATAAAAGGTTGAAAAATGTTAGTTGTGATAAATCTCGTCAATTTAGTTTATGGAAGTAGTTTTTTTTAGAATGGAAAATTTATTGTCGAGTTAGATAGGAAATTCTTCTTTTCTGATTGCCTATAATTTCCAATAAAGACTATTGGTCTAACAGGTATTTTCAATGAAACCATTTCTGTTAGCTCTTATTTTTATATTTACATTTAGTGGCTATTTATATTCTCAAGCTGTTCTAGGACGGTTTAATATCCACTTAGGCGAACCAAAGGTAGAACGTAACCAAGCACCCAAAGAAGCTTTATTAGCTGAGACAGAAGCTAAAGAACGAGACACTCAAGCACGTTTGTTAGAGTCCACTTTAGAGAACGGGAACTACAGTGAACGTGATTATTTTGCAAAAGAAAATAATATCCTATACACAAATGAATTTTGGAAATTACGAATCCAGGAACAAAATTCTGAGGGTAGATTAGATCGAATAGAGTATAAGGTGAACCAATCTAGTATTTCAAGTTATAATGGTTCGATAGAATTACCTAAAGTAGGGATGAATTTAGTAGAATATCGATCGATTGATAAACTTGGAAATTCTGAGGATTGGAAGATAGAACGTATATTTAAGGATATTAAGCCCCCACAAGTAAATTGGGATCTTATAGGTAAGTATGATAAAATAGATGATCAGTATTTTGTTAGTAGTGAAACTCAAATTCAGATCCAAGCAATTGATATAAATTCTGGAGTAAAGGGAATCTACTATAAGTTTAATGGAAGTAGATGGAAAGCTACAGAAATCGATAAACAAAACAATTTGGCAAAGATTCTGTTAAATCAAGATGAAAATCGAGAATCCAATCAAAATATAATAGAAATAGTAATCATAGATAATGTTTTAAATAGATCCAATAAAATTCAAATCCCTTATACAATTGTTAATACTATAAATAGCCCTAACATTAAATTAAATCAAGTAAAGGAAGTAGAGGGAATAAATTACTGCAATAATAAATCGACTTTTAACTTCTATACTTCTGAATCCAGATTACCTGAAAGAGTTCTTTATAAACCTACTCAAACTCCAGATTGGATCGAATATGTTTCAGGAACTATATCCTTGCTACCAACCGACTCCTCAATTAATGAAATAAATTTAATTTATAAGAACGTAAATTCTATTGGATTGGAATCAGAAGAAAGAACTTTTAAATGTAAAATAGATTTAACCTCACCCAAATCAGAAATCCTTAAGGTAATAAAAGACTAGATATGAAAAAATTTATATTATTAATAATTTTAGCTTTAAGCTTACAATGCCAGTCTAGTTTACAAAGGTTATCAAACCAATCTCCCGAATCATTTTTTCTTTATATTGAGGATTCGACAACCTCAACTGATAACTGGGAAAATACCTTAAATTTTATTTCAATTGATCATTGCATAAAGACAAATTTAGAAGATGAATTTATATTTGAATGCGATAGTTCAGTTGAAAATTTTTTAAACTCACTAGCTAAACAGGGTTTCTTAAAAAAGGATTCAGAAAAAGTATTTATTCAAACTGCGTCTAAGAAAGAACTAGAGTCCAATAAAAGCTTAGAAGAACTCTCCCTGCATCTAGCTAATTTTCAAGATCCTATAGAAAAATTTGCAATAGGAAGTTGGGAAATTGCAATAGATTCATTAACAAACAATAAGAATTCCCAGAGTCAAGATTTTATAATTATTAACAAGATAATGGAAGATAGAATTGAAATTCGTAAGAATAAAATTATAGCAATCCTAGATTCAATGAATGACAATACAGACGATGCAAGTGTCAAAGAAAGATCCTTTTTCCAAAATTATAATTCCTATTTTGATAAAGATATAGAGTTTAAAAACAGTGCTATCAAATTTCTAAACTCATATAGTATTCCTGAACTTACATCTTGCAGAATTAATATTATAGAACCATCCTCAAGACCTTTTGTAACTAGTGGCTTTGAAGAGTATGTTCATGGTCAAATTGTATGCGATAAAAATCTTTCTCGTCCTATTGCTTTAGATATATCAGGGAATGAATATCTTAAAGTTGGAGATTACTCTACAAATGAGGAAAACCTAAATTTGAAAAATTGGGACAAATTTGAACTTAGCGTAAATTCTCTATCTATGAATGCTGAACAGAATGTAATTACTTTTACTTTAAATACGAATTATACAAATGTAATAAATAAGCTAAAGTTCTTATCTCCTGAAACTTTATATTTATTAAAATTAGTAAATGATAATTATCAATTCCAAGCAGTTCCTACTTCATTCAGTCCTGCATATGAAGAACTATCTAGTCGCTTTCTAAATCCTGAATTAACTAAATTAGGATCTGTAGAGAATGGAAGAATCAAAACAGAAATCATTTCCAATGGTATGTTTAGTCTGGGTGGATCAAATAAGTCAGGGAACTTTGATCTTACTTTTGGTCATCCTAATGGAGTTTTTTCAGATGGAATATGGTCTTCTTATACAAGCTTGAAGATAAATGAAGATGTAATAAAATTAAACGATTTTCCTACAGAGATTATAGAACAATCTGATACAAAATTAGAAACTCTTACTAAGATTCCTAATCATGATCTAGAAGTTAAAATAATTTGGGAATCTGTAGCACTACGACAAAACTCAATTCAGATTAGCTATGAAATAACCAACCTATCTTCTCAATCAAAAGAAGTTGGAATACGTATGCTAATGGATACTTGGGCTGGATACTCAGATGGAGTTCCTTTTATTTTACCTGGTAATACTGATTACTCGAATAGAATCATAACCAATGAGATTTCTTTTAATGCAAATACTAGTCCGAATTGGGAGACAACAGAATACAATTCTTCTGGAGAAGTCTTTCTTCAGAACACAATGGTTGGAGATACATTGGTAGCTCCAGATGAAATACAACTAGTAAACTGGGGATCTGCATTTAGTAATAATTGGGATTATTTAGTAAGTGAAACCAGAGATGTAACTGGAGACTCAGCAGTTGTATTAAAATGGAATCAAAAAAAATTGGAATCCAATCAAAGTAGAAGAGTTGCAACAATGTTTTCTTCAATTGAAAGAAAGAATAATATTAGTTTCGA
>Ga0210043_1002652_pt1 | contig 11471 bp, 11 predicted proteins | sample CryGeymet201501t_FD_183990 | JGI IMG/M metagenome (GOLD analysis project Ga0210043, IMG submission 183990) | Groundwater microbial communities from Crystal Geyser aquifers in Utah, USA - Crystal Geyser metaG 2015-01t (SPAdes) (version 2) | ecosystem: Environmental > Aquatic > Deep subsurface >... | reverse complement strand
CAGATAAAAGTAAAACTAATATTCAATGTCAAAACAGTGAGGACTTTCCAGAGTTCCCTACTTTACCGGAATTAACTAGTCATTTTGAAACCTCTAAATTAAAAATCATTGAAAAATATGTTTCTTTTAGTACTTCACTTGACCAAGCTAGATTAATCCTCACTACTCTGCTCTTTAGAAAAAATGAAGATGGTCTGCAAGTAGTTGGTACTGATGGTTTTAGATTAAGTGTTCTAAATTTGATGAAAGGAGAAATAGGAAATCAGAGCGAGTTCCTAATAGCTAATAACGCCTTTAATGAGATTGTTAAGATAAGTGATGTCCAAACTCAGGAAAAGGTTCAGTTTGAAGTCTCTAGTGAGCTTAAACAGGTCTTTTTTAGAATAGGTGACGTTGAATTATTCATTAGATTAATTGAAGGGGCCTATCCCCCATTTGAAAAGATTATTCCTAGTGGGTTTGAAGTGACTGGTACATTTGATGGTGAGGAGTTTGAGAATATTATTAAACAAGCGATGGTGTTTGCTAGAGAAGTCTCAAATATTATTACTTTAGAGATTGCTGATGGACAGATGAATGTTGCTGCAAATGCCTCTTCAAAAGGAAGTTATGAAGGGAAAATTGCAGTTGAAATGATTGATGGGTCTGAAGGTAAAGTTTCGTTTAATGCAAGATATCTGCAAGACTTCCTCAAGAATATTAAACCAGGTCGTGTTTGGTTTGGGATGAATGACAGCTTAAAGCCAGTCATGTTTAAAGAGGTTGATAATGACTTTTATGAGTATGTGGTGATGCCGTTTAGGTTGAATGGTTAAGTGTTATATTAATTAGTTATTTCAATCACTCTTTCTTCTTATCATTGGTTTTATTTTAGGATTTCTAAATTCTATTTTTACTGGACTTATAGCTTCTTCAAATGGATTACTAAGTTCAAAACTTCTAGCAAATTCAGCTGCTTGACTTACACCTTTACTTATAACAATACTAGAAACTTGATAAGCTTTTACTAGTTTATTCCCGGCTTGTTTAAGTGTCCATATAGTCCCAGCTAAACCTCCAGCGGCTAAGGCAATTCCACCAATTACTTTACCAGTAGTTTTAGCTACATTAGGTCCATTTTCTGCTACTCCTTTAATAAACCCATCTATTAAAGAAGGAATTCCTTCTTTAATCCCAATTCTCTGGTCAATCCAATTTATTATGTTCACAATAACTTCGGGATTTTGGATCGCTCCAGCTATGAGAAAAGGTGAAGCAGCAGCTGCAATAGATCTTGTCACCATCTCTGCTATTCCCAAAAGTGATACAATTTCATCACCTTCTTCTCTTCTTCTAACTGCTGGGTACATTAAACCATAGACAAGTATGTTTCCTATATATGCAGCACTTATAACTCCTTGGTCAAAATATTCCTGACCTACTCCAGATAATAAGAGTGCAATAATTGCAGCTGAAGCAGTCTCAATATATATGTCAGGAGGTATCTTTTCTAAGTTTTTTTTAATTGTTTCTTTCATTATCTATTAATCCCTTCTGTAATATCTTGGTATAGTTTTTTAATTTCATCTGTTTTTTCTGGAGTAATTTGATTTTTTACTTCAAAGTAATAATTTGTCATTACTAAAGTTGTCGATTCTGACAAATATTTTGACAAAATCTCTAGGGTAATTCCAGATGTTAAATTAGATAGTATCTCTTCTGAATTGCCTTCTTCAATTTTTTTCTTAATCTCTTCTGAATCAGGTAGATCTTTTCCTCTGTTTTCCTGACTGAGGTGCATGATTATCACCGATAGCATAATCTGAGTAATTAAAGATTGATTTATCTCACTTTCCTCCTCTTGTGACTCATACCCCACTATATGGACAATTCCCTCTATCAAATCAAAAAAAGGCTTCATTGCTTCTTGGTATTGGGAAAATGATAAATCTGACATATTACGTATAATCTATCATATAAAATAACAGAGATGATAAAAACATTATATGATATAATTCACTCCTTGAGAAAATAATAATATAAAAAATCATGAAAAGAACTTGGAATCCTAAAAAAAGAAAAAGAATGAGAAAGCATGGCTTCCTCAAGAGATTAGCTACTGCAGCTGGTAGAGCTGTCTTAAAAAGACGCAGAGCTAAAGGTCGTAAGAAATTGACAGTTGTCAGAAAAGGCGTCTAAACTAACTACATGTTCCCTAAAGAAAATCGTTTTAACTCTCGTTTAGGAGATGAGTTTTTTGCAAATGCAAAAAGAATATACTCTCCCCTATTTGTTTTGTATTATCAACAAAGAGAAGATAAACAAGTTAAAGCAACGGTGATTGTTCCTAAAAAACATGCTTCTAAAGCCACTGAGAGGTCTAAAATAAAGAGAAAAATGAGAAATAGTCTTATCCCCCATTTAGATAAAATAGCGAGCTTAAATTTAGTTTTATATCTTAAAAGAAGTGTTTCTGAAGAAAATGATAATGATTTTGAAAAAGAGATTTCATATCTAGTAAAAAAGTTTAAAAAATAAATGGTAGTTTTTATAATCAAGATTTATCAATTTTTCCTAAACTTTAAGAGGACACTTTTAGTTTCTGTATTTGGTTATGCTTCTCATTGTAAGCACTCCCCTTCGTGTTCTGAATACACCGTCAGGGAAGTCAGAAAGCATGGTACAATTCTTGGGTTATGGCGTGGATTTAAACGTGTCATTACCTGTTATTAAAATTTCATTTACATATACATATGCCAGACATTGCCGGATTCTTTAATTTTATTCTAATCGAACTCTACAAAATTACCGGAGATTTGGGTGTTTCTATCATCGCTTTAACCTTCATTTTAAGATCTATTCTAGTCCCTTTGACACTTCCCTCTTTAAAATCACAACAAAAGATGAAAGAGATGAAGCCAGAAATTGATAAGTTAAAGAAAAAATATAAAGATAAAAAAGTTCTTCAACAAAAACAGCTTGAACTATATCAAAAATATAACGTTAATCCCCTTGCCGGTTGTATTCCTCAACTAGTTCAGCTAGGTGTACTGATTTTCTTATATCAAGCATTAATTGCTTTTCTTAATAATACTACCCATCAAGGCATAGAGATTAACACTGCTTTCTTCTGGATGGATTTAGCTCTACCAGATCCGAAGTTTGTTTTACCAATTCTTGCTGCAGGATCTCAATTTATTCTTTCCTTAATGTTGGCTCCCGGAGCTGAGGTCAGAGATATTGTGCCAAACGACTCTAAATTAAAGAAAGTGAAAGAAGCTAATGAAAAAGAAGAAGACACTGCTGAAATGGCTCAGACCATGCAAAAACAGATGATGTTTATTATGCCAATTATGACTGGATTTATTGCTCTTAAATTCCCTTCTGGATTAGCCCTATATTGGGTAGCTAGCACTGTTTTTAGTGTTGTTCAACAATATTTTGTTTCTGGCTCAGGTGGGTTAACCCTTTATGCTCAGAGATTTATGGATAAAATAAAAAATTAACATATAACATATATAATTAAATTGAATATGAAAATTAATAACTACTTGACTAATTTAGTCCAACACTTAGGTCTTCAAGAAGATCAATTTACAATTGAAATTGAAGAAACTGAGGAAGAAATTAAAATCAACTTATCTGTTCCAGAAGAAGAAACTGGTCTTTTTATTGGCTATAAAGCTGAAGTAATTAACTCTATCCAAAGAGTTCTGAGGCTAATCTTTGCGAAAGAAAAAACAGATAAAAGAATTTCTTTAAATATTAATAATTACCGTGAAGACAGATTAGCTCAAATTAAAGAAAAGCTTCAAGACATTTGTTCCAGAATTGAAACTAATGAAGATGAATATGTTTTCCCTTTTATCTCCTCTTTTGAGAGATATAATATTCATTCTTTAATTTCCGAAGATGAAGAGTTCACCCTCTTTGAAAGTTTTTCTGAAGGTGAAGGCGCTGAGAGACATTTAATCATTAGAAAAAAGTCAGAATAAAAGAGTGATATACTCTAGTTGTTATGTCAAACTTTCAAACACTTAGAGTATTTACAGATGGAGGCTCAAGAGGAAACCCAGGAACTGCTGGGATTGGTGTTCACGTTGTTGATCAAAGTGATTTTACTATTTTTGATCATCATGAATATATTGGTGAAACTACCAATAATGTCGCAGAATATAAGGGGCTACTTTCAGCATTAACTTGGCTAGAAAAATTTTCTAAAGATAATAAAGTTGAACGAGTTGAGTTTTATATGGATTCAAATTTGGTTGTAGAGCAGATCAATAAAAATTGGAAAATTAAACAAGATCATTTAGCTGAGTTAGCTTTTAAAATCTGGGCTAAACTTGAGAAGATTTCTATCCCCTATAAACTAAGTCACGTTCGCAGAGAAAAAAATAAAGTAGCGGATCAGTTAGCCAATTTAGCAATGGATTCCGCTCATAGCTAGAGTTTAATATACTTTTATCCACTAAAACTTGTCATTCAGTTACGCTAGAATAAAGTTAACTCACTTTGTGAGTTCTGTTTTATGTCTTCGCGCCTTATAACACAACTATCTAATGATTTACCAAAAATTCTTATCATTGGTGATGAAAATAGTCTAAAAAGAAAAGTTTCCACTTATCTAATTAGAAAGGGACTTGATGTGGAAACACTTCCCTCTCTGTTTAAACAAGAATATCAAACTATTATTCAAACGAAAAATTTTTATAAAATTATTCTCATGGGTTCAGGAGAAGACTTGAAAGAAAACGTGTCTTTCTTAAGACATCAGAAAAATGTTTTGGTTATCAATTTAGTTTTTAGTATAGAAGATAATCAATACATATCAAGTCATAGTCATTTGATTGTTGGTCTAGACATCATTCCTCAAGGTGAAAAATGGGCTTTTTTTGATTTCGTGACAAGTAAAATTGCTAATGGAATACTACTTGATCCGCAGATTGAGGTTTTTTTTCAATCTGAAGATTATTTCTTTAACTTAATAAAAAATCAGCTTTTAACACCGCAAAAACAAAGACTGCTCATTAAAGGAAAAAAACATAATTCTGAGAATATTATCAGCGAAATTTTAAGATTATTAAGCCTTTTTAAACCAGAACATACATTCTCTGTAAAAAGAGAGTTAAAAAAGTCCTTAGATAAATCATTTCCTAGCTTTGAAGAATTAACTAATCAAGTTGAAGCACTTCCCTCTTTACTTGAGGAGTCTGTCCGTAATTTAAAAATTATTTCACCTACTATTGATAATCAAAAGCAAGAAAAGAAAACTTTTCATGATCAAACATTGATACAACCACAAATAAAACCACAAAAAATAGTTAATCAAGCAGAAGAAAGCGTTAAAAATGGGAATTTACTTGAGAAGAGCGAAAATATTAATAGAGTTAGTCCAATTGCAAATAAGACAGATTATTTAGTCGAAAAAAAAATAGAAAATCAATCCCCTCCTCAAAAAATAAATGTTGATGAACAATTAAACCAGATTTTTAAGGTTAAAAGAGTTGAAGAAAAAGTAGAAAAAGTTAATAATATCGTCAAGACAACAAAAAAGATAAATAAAACAACAAAAAAAAATAAAATCTTGTTTGTGATAGGTGTGATTTTCACTTTTATTGCATTGATTATTTTACTTTCAGCAGGGTTTTTCTGGTTTTCGGTTCAAAATTTAGAGAGAGAATTAACAGCTGTTTTTCTTAATTTTCCTAGCCAAAGTGAATCACAGATTAAATATGAAAAAATAGAAAAACAGGCTAATCTCTTGGAAAAACAAATTATTCTATTTGAACAAATTGTTCCTCCAGAAGTATTTATAGACTCAAAAAATTTAATCGAAATTTCTCAAAAAATAGTCGAATATGATAATTATGAAGCTAAATTTAATGGGGATATTAATAATTTAGTAGCTGGTTTCTTAGGAAAAGACTTGCTAGAAGATGCTCTAAGTGGTCAAAAACAGTCTAAAATTGCACAAGCCTATTATGAAACAGTAACTAGACTTTTATCCCGTTTAAATGACTTTAAAGAGACTATAAAAGAAAATGATAGGAAAGAAAAAGTTGAAGAGTTTATTAGATATCTTGAAAATCAAAAAGTAAGTTTAAGAACATATCAACAGCTCTCCCCCGTTTTTGACCTTTTACTTGGGAAAGATGGTAAAAAAACATATGCCATCGTGTTTCAGAATAATCAAGAACTTAGACCAACTGGAGGATTTATTCAGGCGGTTGGATTAATTACCGTTGACCAAGGTATGTTAGTTGATTCTCAAGTATTCAGTAGCTATCAGTTAGATAAACAACTTGGTGGAGAGGTTGTTCCTCCAGACGATGTTATTAGATTACTTGGTGAAAATAAGTGGTATTTAAGAGATAGTAACTGGAATCCAGATTTCACTAAATCTGCTCAACAAATTAGCTGGTTTTTAGAGCAGCAAACAAACGAAAGTATTGACGGAGTGATTGGAATGAATTTGTTTGTATTTGAGAATATTCTTAAGCAATTAGGTCCATTGGAACTTGATGAATATAACGAAATTATTACTGATAAAAATATTTATGAAAGAGCCGAATTTCATTCAGAAATTAAGTTGGTTGACTCAAGTGAAGTTGAAGACTACCAAACAAATTTATTAAAATATCTGATCAGAGATGTTCTAAATAAAGGACAAGAAAACCCAGTTAGGCTCCTTTCTGCCCTGGCTAAATCAATTGAAGAAAAGCAAATGACAATCTATATGAGAAATTCAGACCTTGCTCAGACCTTTTCCTTACTGGGGTGGTCAGGAGAGTTGATAAAACCACAGTGTCCTAATCAACTAAGTGCTCTAAACTGCCAAGTTGATGCTCTCATCATTAATGAGACAAATATCGGGATAAATAAAGCTAATTATCACACTTCTAGAGATGATAGCCATGTAATTGATCTCAATAAAGATCAGGCAAAACACACTAGAATAATTAAATTAAATAATAGTGCATTTTCTAATGCATGGCCTAAAGGAGGATATAAAGCTTATTTCAGAATGTATCTTCCTAAAGATTTAGTTTCTTTGTCGATAAAAATCGATGGAGAGACTATTGATGAAAAAAACTATGAAATTTCCACTGAGAGTGGTCTAAATTTAGTTGGAATTTTAGTGGAAACGCCTATTAAATCAGAAAAAACAATTGAAATAAATTATGTAATGCCAATCGAAATTGATCTCCCTTTCTCATATGTCTTCTTCAATCAGAAACAACCAGGCACAGATGGAGTTTTACCAGAAGTGATTATTAAACACGACCCTACTCTCTCCCCCACACTTATTGCACCTCAAGCAGAGGTCCAAGGAAAGAATATTATTTTCACTAACCTAGATGAAGATCATGCCTTTGTCGGAGTGAGCTTTAAATAACCAGCTTTATCCAGTTTTAGGATTACTCTTGTCTTCTTGACTATTTTGCCTTAAAATCAACCTGTAATTAGATTGAAAGGATTATTTATGACTAATGAAAAAATGGTTTTGAATGTACAAAAAAGAAATGTACTCGGTAAAAAAAGTAAAACACTTAGAGAAAAAGGATTGGCTGTTGGAAACATCGTTATCTCTGGTAAAGATTCTATCCCAGTTTCAATGGATGCTTTAGATCTCAAAAGGATTTATGAAAAAGCAGGTGAAAGCAGCCTTGTTTATTTATCGCTAGAAGGTCATAAATCACAGCTACCGGTTTTATTAAAAGAGGTCGATTTTGACCCTCTACAAGACAGGATTTTTCACGTGGTATTTTTAAAAGTAAGTCTCAAAGAAAAGATCGAGGCATCAATTCCAATTGAGTTTGAGGGTGAATTTAAGGTTAATGGAGCTTCTCTCGTTAAAGTAAAAGACTCGATTGATATTAGCGCTCTACCTACAAATTTACCTGAAAATTTCACAGTATTTGTTGGGACATTAACAGAAATTGGTCAACAAATTACTTTAAATGACGTTGAAATTGACGAGTCGATTATCGATGTTATTCTTCCAGAAGACACAACTAAAGAAGATGTTGTGTTAGCTATTGTCCAGGCGGAAGCTGAAGAACAAATTGAAGATTCTGAATATGAATCAGAAGAAGTTGCTGAAGAAATTTCTAAAGAAACAAAAGAGGATAAAACTGAATAAGTTAAATAATTATTAAATAAAAAAAAGCGCTTGGGTTTAACCAGGCGCTTTTTTTTATTTTTCTCTCTTGTTGTTGTCTATCTGAAGGATTAGTTTTTTCTTTGCTATTTTTTTGCTTATTTAAGTTGTCACGACTGATAATTTGTTTAATTGAAACATTGTTATTTTATAAATATCATTCATTAAAAAAAACATTATCTGCCTAGCTTAATTAAATTATATTACTGTAAAGTCAGATCATTATATCTTTAATAAATTAATTTTTATCAAAAAGAGGGTTGTTGGGATCTAGCTGATAAGCATTTTCCCAAAGTTCTTGGTAAGATTTTATTTGATTTTGATAAAATTTAAGTAGGGCTAGATTTAATAATACAGTTTTGTTGTCTGGACTAGCCGATGTTAATGCGTTCATCTTATTTTCGAATTTTTTTATCTTTGCAAAATCTTTAAATGTAATTATTTGATTTAGATTACTATTAACATCAAATAGTTTAATAGGGGAGGGAGCTTCAGTTTTCTTCATTATTAAATATTTACCAAAAAATAATAAATAGATAATAAGAAATATTAGAGATGATAGTAACAATTTATACCTTTGTATAGGTATAAATATTATCGATATGACAAAAAATATATTTAAAACAATTAGTTTTAAAACAAAAATAGGGAAGAGCAATCTCTTTATATCCATTCTTTAATTATAGTGGCCAAGATTGTGCAATTAAAGGCTTAGACTTTTTGTTTATTTCACTCCAAATAGCTTCTGTTACAAAAGGTACAAACGGGTGTAAGAGAATTAAGAATTTCTTTAGCCCTTCCTTGAGTAGAGAAGAGGAGAGCTGACCTTGCTTAGTATTTTCAATACACTCATCACAATACCAATGCCAAAATTCGTTATAGAGGGTTTCTGTTGCTAAACCAAGCTTAAAGTCGTTAAGTTGTCTAGTTACATCTTCCTCTAGTTGGGTAATTTTTTCGTTAAATTTTGCATTAATCTCATCATCTCCCTTGACTTCTTCATCAAGACTGAAGTGAACATAGCGAGCAGCGTTCCAAATCTTATTAGTAAAGTTCCTCATCGCCTTAAAATCGCCCTCTCCCACAGACTTGTCTAAACCAGCACTAGATCTAATCACTAGGGCCATTCTGAGGGCATCTGCTGAGTATTTTTCTATAATTTCAAGAGGGTTAATGACGTTTCCTTTGCTCTTGCTCATCTTTAGCCCTTTTTGGTCACGAACTAAGCCATGAAGATAAATATCACTGAAAGGTAACTTCCCGGTGGCAAACTTCCCAATCATTAACATCCTCATTACCCAGAAAGGTAAGATGTCATAACCAGTCTCCATAACTTGAGTAGGGTAGAAGCGAGCAAAGTCTTCTTCGTGTTTTGAAGATTGAAGGGTGGTGAATGGCCATTGGGCACTAGAAAACCAAGTATCAAAGGTATCTGATTCTTGTATCCAGGCGCCTCCTTGAGGTTCTGACTGATTAATCTCAAAAGGAGTTTCTTCTGGAGCGTTTAGTGATTGTAGACCTTGTTTAATTTCTTCTAGCGAATACTCTTTTATTAACTTTCCGATGGTGCCGTTAATAGTTTCTTTGTTTTTATTGACAAATAGTACTTGAATATTTGGATTATGATCAACGTTATACCAGACGGGTAATCTGATTCCCCAAACTATTTGACGTGAAATGTTCCAGTCTTTAAGGTTTTCTAACCAGTGTTTGAGAATCTTATCGTGACCAGCTCCGTGAACGGTAAAGTTGCCTTCTTTAAGATCTTTAAGAATTGGTTCAACTAGTGGTTTAACTTTAATAAAGAATTGAGGAAGGGGTAGTGGCTCAATTGTTCGGTGACATCTATAGCATGTCCCAACAGAATGCAGTATCCTTTTTTCTTCAATCAATAACTTAGCTTCTTTTAATTGTTTGACGACTTCTTTACGGGCATTAATTATACCTAAGTTTTTAAATTCTTCTGCTACATTAATCAATTTTCCAAAAGTATTAACTACTTGAATAGGGGAGGGAACTTCATCAAGATGTCTTTGCCAGACTTCCCAGTCGTTGGGGTCGTGGTAAGGAGTGATTTTAAGAACACCAGTGCCAAAATCCATCTTTACATAGTCGTCGGCAATAACAGGTAATTCAACCTCACCCCAGGGGAATGAAGCTTTGATTTTCTGACCCACATATTGAGCATATCTTTTGTCATCTGGATGAACTGCTAGAGCTACGTCTCCAAAAATTGTTTCTGGTCTTACTGTAGAGACCTGTAGTTGGCCGTACTGAATTTTGTATATTGGGTCATTCTGGTCTTGATGGTCTACTTCAAGCTCAGAATAACTAGTCCCACATCTGGTGCAGTAGTTAACTAACTTCATGCTCCTGTAGACTAGATCTTTGTCGTGTAGTTTGGTAAACGTGTCTAAAACTATCTTTACAATCTCAGGATCAAGCATAAACTTAAATCGATCCCAATCGGCACTCGCCCCAATTTTTTTCATTTGGTTTGTAGCGACTTGAGAGTTATCTTGGACATAGTCCCAGATCATTTTAAATAATGTTTCTCGATCAAAATCAAAACGACTTTGCTTCTTCTTTTTTAGTTTTTTCTCAAAAACAAATTGGGTTTCAATGCCAGCATGATCTGTCCCTGGTAACCAGAGGGTATCCTTACCTTTCATCCTATTGAAACGAATCATAATATCTTCAAGGGCGATAAACATCGCATGACCAATATGGAGCGGATCATTGGCATTTGGAGGGGGCATCATGATGCAAAAAGAATCATTGCCTTTGTTGTCATAGTTATCTGGGGAAAAGTGATCCCCATCTTCCCATAACTTATAAATTTCTTGCTCGAACTTTTGATAGTTATATTTGGAGTCCATATCTGGTGATTATACCAGCTAATTGTTTTTTTATATCATTACGTAAGTTCGCAATGGAATCCGCGCACCTCAGAACAAGAGGTAAAATATGCGGATGGGAAAAAAGCATTCAAAATTAAGCTCTTTAGAGCGTGAAAAAATCACCGTTTTGCTTGCCACTGGAGAAAGTCTGAGGGCGATAGCCCGAAGACTAAACAGAAGTGATAGCACAATTAGAGATGAGATAAAGCGTAACCGATTTGGTGAAATATATGTTGGAGTACATGCTCAAGCAAAAGCTGAAAAACGAGTGGTACGAGCTCGTCATCGTCATCCACTCAAAAGTGAACAATCTCTCCGGCTTAAAAGCCGGAGCTTCATGCATGATGGCTAAGAGCCATCAATACTTGTTGCATGTTGATTCTTAATATAGTTCTTAATTACTCCTTCATTTACCTGTCCTACTGTCT
>Ga0210043_1002650_pt1 | contig 11475 bp, 8 predicted proteins | sample CryGeymet201501t_FD_183990 | JGI IMG/M metagenome (GOLD analysis project Ga0210043, IMG submission 183990) | Groundwater microbial communities from Crystal Geyser aquifers in Utah, USA - Crystal Geyser metaG 2015-01t (SPAdes) (version 2) | ecosystem: Environmental > Aquatic > Deep subsurface >... | reverse complement strand
AAAAACATAATTCTCAAGTTGCGCTTATATATCACATCAACCTGAATCACCTGTCACTTTCTGGTCTAGATAGAAATGCGTATGTAGATCAATATTTAGCAGAAATGGTGCAACATATTAAGGTTCGTGCAGCTATTTCTATTCCTGCTGAAGACCTGATCTATTTACAGCTAAATTCACCGGAGACATACAGAGACCTAGTCTCTAATCCAAATGTGACTTTTCTTCTTTCTACATATGCTCACGTCATTGCTGGAATAGATTTTGATATGTATTTAGAACATGTGAATCTTGGAGCTGAGTTACTTAGAGCTCATATCCCAACAGATAAAATAGTTGATGTTGGTTACCCTTCTGAAGTTGAGGCTCCACCAGCTAGCTTGGTAGAAGATGTTCACAAATTATGGAAAACAATTTTGCTCGGTGACACAAGAATTTTTCCAAAACTGGACGCTGATCATATTTGTTGGCAATCTCCGTCAGGAGTACATTTTCCAACAATTGTTTCCAGAAGAGAAACTCAGTATCGTCCTGAATTTCATAGGTTTTTCAGAGAAGAAGCCCCAGCTAATGACGTAGTTTCTGCCTTGAGAGATGACGCTAAAAAGTGGTCGACGAGCATCGGTCATGTTTCAAGAATTGATATGGAAGCCCCCCTTTTTAACGAAGTCAAATATCCTGACGGGAGAAGCACAGGACCGAGGATAGATTTATGGGTAAAACTTCAAAATCATTATGCTAAGTTCCCGGAGCTATTTACAAGTATTTCAGAAATAATTTTGAATGCGGGTAGGAGCAGGTTACCGTCCAGACACCTATCTCATGATCCAATTGAAGACCAAAAATGGCAGTTCCATGATCATGTGGCAACAGTTGGTAGGAGTGGTGACGCTGTTGTGAGAGGCACACAAGCATGGTATCAATGGATGAGCATGCATCATTCAGATTACTTCTGTACAAAAAAAGATGATTTATTGTTTAAGGCATCTGGGGACGGACAAATAAGAATAGTTAAGGGACAAGCATATAGAGAACCCGAGCTAATGGCCAAATTTGCTCTCTTAGAAGGAAACAACTATGCTGGAGATGACAAGATGTTGGGAGATTATCTTGAGAATATGCGTCAAGTCTATGCCTATCTGACCGAAAGGGATGATGAAAAATAAACATAGTTCACATTTGGCTGTCTTTAATAACCAATCCAGAATTCTTTTAGTGAAAAGAAGAGATGTTCCTATTTGGGTCATACCAGGTGGGTTGGGTGAGAAGGGCGAAACTCCTCTTGTGACAGCTATACGAGAGTTTGGTGAAGAGACTGGAGTGTCAATTTCACATATAAATATCAGTCATGTGGCAACGTACTTGCCAAAAAAATCAGGCGGTAGAAAAAAATACTTATTTTGCGCAAAGCATGTGAAACTCGAAGGCATGCGAACAACGAAAGAAGCATCAGAGTTTGGTTATTTTGACATTAAAAATTTGCCAACACCAATTTCACTTTATGAGACTAGAAAGATAATCGAAGCTTATCAGCATGCTTCTTCAGAGCCATTGATAAGAACTGACTCAGTATTTTACTTCTCTGAAGCGTTAGCACAAATTAAACACCCAGCCAGATTTCTCAAATTAGTGTCACTCTTCACATTGGCAAAAATGAAAAGAGGTCTGGTATGAGTAGCGGTACTGAACAAGATCAATCTAGGAAGATACAAAGCTACTACCAGCAGTCAGAGAAAGCATATCTCAACTGGGGCAGAGACTTAGAACGAGATGGTATCTATGCGCTTCATTGCGGTTTTGAGAGATCTGATGAACCGGTAGAACATTGGGAATCTGTTAAACAACTAACGCGCGAACTAATTCTATTTATGGGAATAGATAAAAAAGATATCATTTTAGATGCTGGTTGTGGCGTTGGAGCTGCTTCATTTGAAATTAAGTCTCAATATCCCCAAGCGACAATACACGGTATTAACCTCGCACTAAATCAACTTCGTGTTGCCCAGCTTTTTGCTGAGACTTCTGTTGCTAATCGGATGCTATTTTCTCAACAAGATTATATGCAAACAGCATTTCCTGATTCGTATTTTGATAAAGTAGTGTTTGTCGAAAGCATTGCCCATGCCCAAACAAAAGTAGCCGCAATTAAGGAGTCTGGAAGAATCCTAAGAAATGGGGGTTATCTTTTCATTGCAGATGTCTTTTTTAAGAGAGCTCCTGTTTCAGCTGAAGAAGTCCGGTGGGTCGAAGAGATCAGGCGCGGATGGCTTATGCCCGACTTAAATTCAATAGACACCTTCACAGCTGATCTGGAGAGAAGCGGATTCAGTTCAGTTGAATGTATTGATATTTCTGGAAACACCCTGCCATCAACGTTGAGAATGAGAGAAAATGCTGAGAAAAGATTATCTGAAGAACCTGATTCTCAGCAACCTGTTACTGATGAGATACACAATAGTAGAGAGGCCATTGTCGCCTCACATAAGGTGCTTGAGAGTGGTCTCGTGGGGTATTTCTTTATAAAAGCAAAAAAAGAATAATTTTCCTTAATTTGTGCTGTTTGCATACTCCACTAATTTTACCAAAGGCATGGGCGTCAAACAGTAGGTCTAAGGTAAGATTGACTGTTTAATTGCTCTTTTTCTGTTAGGAGCATCTTTTACTATTACATTATTCAGATAACTTATTTTACTATTATATTTTGACGCATATTTGCTTCTAGAGCTTTCAATGATTTTGTCTGCTAACTCATCGTCATCAGGTACGTTTATAGGCATAGTGATTCCAGAAAACGGAGCCTCTGGATTAAGGGCTCCAAGTCTCATAAAGAAGCGGTAAGAAGACAGGCTTGCAATCTCTCCTTGTTCTACGAATGGCCTGAATTGTGGCAAGATTAGAGTCTCGTCTGCAGGGTTAGCGGTTCGAAAACATACGACTGTACCCGTGTTGGCAAGAGTAATATTGACAAGTGATCTATCCTCAAGCTGTGAAGTCGTTTGATGAGCGAGAATTGCGTTGAGTTTATACTTTCTTGCCTCCGAAAGTATTTGGGCGAATGCCGGCGTGGCAAAGTTTTGAAACTCATCCACATACAGATAAAAATCTTTTCTGTTCTCCATTTTCATTCTGGCTCTCTTTAGAGAGGCCAGCTGGATTTTGGCCAACATAATAATGCCAAAAACCTTTGATGTGTCTTCGCCAATTTTTCCCTTGGATAAATTGCACAAAAGAATCTTTCCTTCATTCATTATTTGATCAAAGTTAATGGTCGAGATGCGCTGCTCCAGAATGCGTTTGGCCGTGGGCGAGAATAAGAATCTACCAATTTTATTGGTGATAGGCAGAATCATACTTACCTTCTGATAATCTCCTGCTTTAGCAAATTCATACTTCCAAAAATCCTTGAGATTTTCATCAGTCAGGTTTTTAACTACTGCCTTTCTAAACTTCGGATTAATTAGTAGCTTGTTTACTGTAAATAAGGTTGCTCCAGGGACTCTAAAGGCTGTATGAATGGTGTTTCTCAGGATGTACTCCATTCTCGGCCCAGAGTATTTATCTGAATAGATTTTATGAAATAAAGAAATGATACTTTCGGTAATAAACTCTCGCTCTCTTAAAGCGTCCTCATCGCTTAAGCCCTGAGAAAGCTCTAGAAGGTTAATGCCCATTGGGTACTCAATATCATCGGGATTAAAGTAGACCACGTCTTTCATGCGCGATTCTGGAATAATACGCAGCACTTGCTCTATTAAGTCTCCATGAGGATCAATTACAGCCAGCCCTTTGTGAGCGCTCACGTCAGAGGTGATCATTGATAAAAGCATGGTTGATTTGCCAGTTCCAGTAGCTCCCAGGATATACATGTGTCTTCTACGTTCATCCTCCGTTAAACCGATCAAGGTTGCACTGTTGCCATAGGTATTTTTGGCGAAGATGAGATCGAGCTTGTTACCCTTTTTCAGGGATAATGGCGCCGGTAGCTCTTTGCTAAATTGTTTTTGCATGTCTTCAGTTTTCGTAACTTTGGTAAAGGGAAGATGATATAGATCACCGAGCTCCGAGGCAGATAGGATTGTCTTGCATAGAGGCAAGCGAGTCCTGTTTTTAAACATCAGGTACTTTAAGTGGTTCATGGTTTTTCTCGGCACTCTGAGAATTGGTCTGAGGGATTGATACTGCGTACTAGACATGGAGGTGAGGGAGGAAACCAAGCCTCTATTTCTCCTTCTTGAGTTCTCGTCAGAATCGGTTTGGGAAAGTACCCGCACTGAGACCTGGAACAGAGGTTGATCTAATTTTTTCTTGATCATTTGTTCCAACTCCTTCTGATATGGATTGGAAGTTTTCTCACTCTGCGCGTGGAGTGTCAGCGGTAATAACGGCCCCTCCTTGCCATCTGTAGCCACAAAAATGAGTAAGCCTAGTGGAAGAAGCAGTATCTGGAGAACGAGATAGCCAAGAGTTTGCAGTTTTGAAAATATTCCATTCTGTTGGTGAATGTTTGAAGCCAGATCTTTTTTCGCGAAAATTAGCTTTGTGATTCTGTTAACTTCTGGGACATCTCTTTTATTAACTGGTGAGGAGACTATCTGATAGGCCATAAGCTCATGAGCTTTAAGTTTGGTCATGCTGCCGGTAATGTAGGCAATCGGGTCATTTACATCAAGGTTCTCATGGGATTTAAGCGGTAGGGAGAAATGATTGGATAGGCTAAGTTCAGTAACTAGAGAGTGGTAATTATCAGTAAACAGATACTCTTTGATTTCCGAAACCTGTATTCCGGGCAAGTACGATAAAAGACTGTTTTTCATTAGGCTGGCTAGGTACGCTGGAGTGCGAATTACATATCTAATTCCCGAGACTCTCGAAGAAACTATCTCGAAGGAGAGTGATTTTCGTATGCCAAACAATCGCTCTAGAAAGGATCTATGAAGGCTTATGTTGTGAAAGAGATTAAACAGCTCCTGCGTGGAGTACGAGCTTTGTTCGGTTTCTCTTAGAGGTTTTACTTCGAGTAGAACATGGGGGGATTTTATAGATCTGAAAATAAGCAGTAACTTAATGCAATTAAATACCAAGATGCCAAAAGCACAGATGGATATGATCAGAGCAGCGTATGTAGAAATTACCAAGAGATCGACACTCTGAGTGAGGTCAGAAATAATATTCAGGGAAAGAGAATCAAGGCCAACAGCCATACCTTCATTTCTTCGGGCAGACTTATTAGTGAGGATTATACCGCAGTTGGAGATTGGGCTACAAAAAGGGAGTTGCTATGGGGATTGTGGGAGATCAAAAACATATCGTTGGTAAGTCAATTAGTAATCTTTGTGTTCAGGTCGGGATACATTTGAGACTTTAGAAAGGTCTCAGAATGCGACAATTTCGAGTGTTTGGAGGGATTGAGGGGTATTATCGTTTCATGAAAACGGTAATCTCAATAAACAGGAATCAGCAAGACAAAACAGCTCAATATCGGCTCAAGGTTTTGAAACACTTTTGGAAACATGGACTAGATTCCACCCTAGATGCATTTCCAGTATCTAGACCAACGATTTTCAGGTGGCAAAGGGAGTTAAAAATAAGTGGTGGAAAATTGCAATCATTAATTCCCAAAAGTACTCGGCCAAGACGAGTGAGGAAGATGGAAGTTTCAACCCAAATAGTGGACAAAATCAAAAGCTTGAGAAAGAAATGGCCCAATCTTTCCAAACACAAATTAAAACCACTTTTAGATGTGTATTGTGCTGAGATTGGTCACAAAACCATTTCAGCCACCACTATCGGAGAGGTGATTAAAAGAAACAACTTTTTCTTCAAAGATGCTGGTAAAGTCTATCATGACCCAAACAGAAAAAAGCTTGTTAGAAGAAAGAAAACAAGGATTTGGAAAGCACCCAAACAACAACCTGGACATATTGAAGCAGACTTGGTGGAAACCAGAGTTGATGGCAAAAAAAAGTACACTGTTTGCTGGATTGATATTGGTTTAAAAGTTGCCTTTTCTAAAACATACAACCGCAAAACCAGCAAAAACATTCTTGAGAGTTTTCTTGAATTTGAGCAGTTTCATCCTGGTGAAATCCACACATTTCAAACTGATAACGGTTCCGAGTTTGAGGGAGCTTTAGACCAGTTTTTAGGCAAACACCGACCAGAAATTAAACGACTCTATACTCCAATTAAATCACCAAAAATTAATGGTGTGGTTGAGCGATACAACAGAAGCCTTCAAGATGACTGGCTCAACCACAACCTCCACCTTTTTCATGATGAGGAAACTTGGAATAAATCACTAGCTGAATACATCACTTTTTATAACTACTACCGAGTTCACGATACGTTACAATACAAAACACCCATGCAAGTAGCCGGGGTACAAAAAAGTCTCAAATGTCCGTGACCTATACACTTTGTTGATAACAATGGTTGATTATGAAATGATTGACCCATGTTGGAACAACAAACACCATCCACTGTAGATATAAGTCCACAACTTTCCCTCTCCACGTATCAACAAGAAAGAGAACAGATTTTAGCAGAACTAGATGAGGAAAGGGAAAAGGGAAGAATCTCGTTTGCCGAGAGTGAGCATTTTATTGTTGTACACGCTGGAAGACTAAATTTAGGAAGTTGGCTGGATAGCGACCCCATTGCCTTAGCCCATTTCCTCGAACAAAAGTTAGAGTTAGCCTCAGTAAAATTTGGTATTAATGTACCATCAGAAAAGTTCCAGGTAGTCAGAGTAAAAAATGGAAGAGTTGACGAGGGCGGAGTTCACACGCGGGGACATAAAAAAATTTTTCAAAAATCACACATTCATGCGCTATTTAATGGAATCCAACAAAGAAAGGCTACTCGTAACCCCTCGGGAATGCCAAATTTCTACTCTTTGGCAGTGCATGAAGCAATTGGGCATGGTTTTTTAATGGATAACATTTTTCCTCAATGGAATATTTCTGATGTGACTTTTCCAACTCTTCGTTCATCGACAGCTGAGATCGATGCTTATAAGCAACTACAGAAAAAAACTCGGCGAATAGGATTTCTCACGGAAGGTCTTTCCGGTAATGTAGAGTATGAGGCCGAAGGTTTAAATCCACACGATTATTTTGCATTAGAACTAGTGACTTCGGTAATGACTAGCTTCCGTGGTTTTCGTGGAGGGTGGAAAATATCTGATTTCAAAGACCCCGATTTCTCATCTTTTGCAAGCAAAAAAGGTTTTCCAGCTCTATTTTCAGTAGATCAAGCATTTAGTCTTAACGGGGCTGAAGAATCAACTCGATTCATTTCTGAAATGTTCAACATAAGTGCATATAATCGAGGAGCTTCGTTCATAGAGTATATGCTTGATAAATTTGGAAAAGACGCCTTTCGAGATTGGGCAAAAGGTGTATATCAAGATAATTTTATCTCTACTTTGGAGGCGCATACTCAGATGAGTCAGCACGACTTTGAATTGTCATGGATGGAAGCTGTATTGTCCAGAATATCTTTTGAAAACTTATTAATTCTGAAGGATAGGCAAATACCAGGATCAGATTCTTCAATTCTTACTTATTCTAACGCTGACTTAGATAGAGTTAAGGAAATATACAGAGCGAATGCTGGAATATGGTTGTCATAGACTATACAAGCACTTCACTAGCTTCTCTTCTCAGCAACATCAAAAAACGACCTTGTCAGATTCCTAGAATCGGCTTCTTCTTGAGTAAGCAATGTCTAGTGACAATAAACAAACAACAAATGGCTAAAACCAAAAAAATATTTAGATACTCGCTAATATTATCAATATAAATAATATAGCAATACCCGCTAACAGCACCTTTAATAAAAGAGCCCAATTAGCTTTAATCTCAATTTCTTTAGGGGTTTTTTCATTGTTTATTTCTTCACTTGGTTTGATTCTGTTTTTATTGCGGGCATATATTAATCCAGCTATTGGAACAAGAACTCCCAAAATAGACCCCGCGGTATACATAGCGACTTCTTTTCCATTCCAACCCTTGTTCTTCCCATTTATTTCACCAGTGGTCTCATCATACGAGGCGATCACCTTCATTCTTAGGCTGTCAAATTTTAGATGGCTTGAACAGGAAGGACATCTAACCATGATAAATCCATCTTCTGTTTTACCAAGAAGATTGCTTGACTGCCCCTCAGCATTCATAAAGGAGTCAAGAGTGCCTTGCTTCCCACAAAATGGGCATTCGACGTTAGAGTTTTTGAACATGTTGTCATTCTACTACGCTTGCTGCATTGAATAGAAATAAACATTGATGAGGCGATATGGGAGATAAGTGAGGCAAAAATCAGCTATGACTACTAAAAGAAACCATAAGAGTCACTCTCTAACCACTGCCTCTGGTTTCATAAGATAATTAATTTAGGGTTAGTATCCGTAGCCAAAGGGAACGATGGGGATGGGACTTGGTTTGGGGTATGTAATGGTCCCCCGTGGGTCACTACACGGACTACTTTATCCCGGAGAGGAGGAACGAGGGAAATAGCTATAGATTTATGGGAATTGAGTGGTTCTTTTCGTTTTAGAAATTGGGGTTAGAGGCCTGTCAAACTAGTCTTGACACGGGCAAGAGAACTCTATAAACTATCACTATATTGATAATTTAAGGAGTTAAATATGACTCATATATCTGATCAACAAAACGAAGTGAAAAAGGAGCAATTCCCTCAAGAGAAAGAGTTCACACGTAAGCTAGCAACCCTCCTTCTAAAGCAAGTCCAAAGCGAACTCTTGGCAAAAAAACAGAGCAAAGAAAGAGTCGCCCAAAAAGGACTCGCATGAGTTCCGAACTTGCAAACAAAAATGCGGTAGCTGCGATAAGAATTTCGTCAGTAAAGCAGGGTTTGCAAGGGGATTCGCCGGAAGATCAAAAACAGCAAATAGAGCGTTTTGCTCTTTCTCGTGGCATTAAGATCAAAAAGTTTTTCATCTTTATGGAGTCAGCTTCCAAGGAACAACAACCTGTTCAGGAAGCAATCGATTATTGCTCTAGTCCCAGTAATGACATTCAGTTTTTTATTATCAAATCCATTGATCGCTTTACTAGAGGAGGTTCATATTTATATGACCATCTCAAGCGTCAGTTGGTAGCCCAAGGAGTCAGTCTTTTGGATATTTATGGTGTTATTAGTAGCCAGGAAGTAAACACTCTAGAGCACTTGGATATTAAGTTTGATTGGAGTGTATACAGTCCTACGAAAAAGTCAGAGATTTTAGAAGCAGAGAGAGCCAAGGATGAGATGCGCGACATTATGACTCGGATGATCGGGGCCGAGATTCGCTACGTCCGAATGGGATATCGGGTGAGAAGAGCGCCTTATGGATTTACAAATCAGAAAATAGAAACAGAGCATGGCAAGAGAGTTGTCTTGGCACCCTTAGAAGAAGAGGCCATGTGGATCAAGAAAATGTATGAGTATCGTTTGGAGGGACTACTCTCGGATCCAGAAATCGTGGTTAGAATCAATGAACTTGGCTTTAAGTCTCGGTTGTTTAATCGCCGAGATCCCAACGATAGAACCAAGGTCATTGGTACCCGCGGCGGTAATCCCTTGAACATCAAACAATTCTGGACGTATATCAGAAATCCCATTTACGCAGGCATTAACTTTGAGAAGTGGACAAAGCACAAGCCGATCAAGGGTAAGTACAAAGGTTTGATTTCAATCGCAGACTTTAACAAAGCCAACAGAGGCAAAGTAGTTATCCTTGAAAAGGATGGTGAAATAACCATTGAAAAGGAAAAAGCGCCTAGCTATCTGGCGCATAAACAGGTCTTAAATCCCGACTTTCCTTACAAAAAACATGTCTGTTGCCCAAAGTGTAACAAGCCCCTTTATGGCAGTGCCTCTAAAGGCGCATCGGGCAAGTACTATCCGGCCTATCACTGTCATGCCCGCGGCCATTACTTCAGAGTACCTAGTGCAGAGTTCATGGAAACCATTGAGACGTTTGTTAAAAACATAGAAGTTTCCCCTGGCTACGTTTCAAAACTAAAAAATGAGGTCATTGAAATGTGGAATGAGCAGCAGCAAGTAGTTCAGACTGACAATGATCACGTTGATAAGAAAATAGCCGATCTTAGAGAGCAGGCAAGCTCTGTGGCTAAAAAAATCAGATTCTTAAGCTCTGAAATTTCGATCAGATACATGGAGAAGGACTTACTAGATATCGAAGCTGAAATACAAAAATTAGAGCAGGCAAAAGAAGAGCCAATTGGTAAAAATGAGGTCAATATTGAGGAGGTAATGGAGATAATTGGATTTTATTTGGAACACCTTGAAGAATTGTTGCTACATGCGCAAAAACCACTCAAACAAGCAGAGTATTTTAGCCTGCTTTTTGAAGAGACCCCGACCTATGATGAACTACTCTTTGGAACACCTAAATTAGTGCCATTTATCAGTAAAAAAAAAGATGTTAACACCTCTTTAGTCCGTATAGGTGACCCCATGCGGAATCGAACCGCAGTTCCCAGGATGAGAACCTGGTGTCCTAACCGCTGGACGATGGGGCCGCGGTGTTTGCCGATTATATGTTATAGTCAAGTAGCATGCAACTCATTAAGCGTATTTTTTCTTTCGTGTTCAAGATTTGGGCCTCAGTCTCTGTGGCTATTGTTGCCATTCTAGTCATGACGGTGGTCTCGATTGGCTTTCTAGTTATGATTGGAGGCAGTGTTTCTGACGAGGACATTTCAGAAGAAAAAGTAGTTTTTGGCGAGGAAGATGCCGCGAATTCGCTTTATTCCATTCCTGTTAACGGGGTGATTTTGGGTGAAAAAGCAACTAGTGGCTGGCTTGAGATGTTGTCAGAACCATCCGTGGCTTATGGCTACGACATTAAGAAAACACTTATGGATTTAGCAGATGACGATGAAGTCGCGGGAATTATTCTTGAGATAAATTCACCCGGTGGAACTATTTTTGGCTCTCAAGCTATAGCTGATGGAGTTAAGTACTATAAAGACAAGACGAATAAACCAGTAATTGCTTATATCAGTAATCTTGCCGCGTCTGGTGGCTATTGGGTAGCAGCCAGCACAGATGAGATTCTCGCGGATCACGGTACGACTATGGGGAGCATTGGAGTTATTTTTGGTCCAGTCAGTTACTACGATGGCGTTATTAGCCAAGACGGTGGAGCTTTTGTCGGTGGTGTTCAAACTACGGGCGGGATCGAGACGGAGTATATCTCTGCCGGAAGATCTAAAGATCTAGGCAATCCCTTTAGGAGAATGACTTCAGATGAGAGGCAATCTTTACAAGCCATGGTCGACGATTCCTATGGTCAGTTCGTCACATATGTTGCTGAGCATCGTCCTTTGACAGAAAAAGAGATAACTAATGATCTTGGAGCTCTCGTATATGGAGAGATTCAGGCGAAAGAAAATGGATTAATTGACCAGATTGCAAACAAACAGGATGCATATGACTATCTAGCCG